>Ga0209629_10002789_pt1 | contig 12112 bp, 1 predicted proteins | sample TergutCu122P5_FD_187286 | JGI IMG/M metagenome (GOLD analysis project Ga0209629, IMG submission 187286) | Cubitermes ugandensis P5 segment gut microbial communities from Kakamega Forest, Kenya - Cu122 P5 (SPAdes) (version 2) | ecosystem: Host-associated > Arthropoda: Insects > Digestive system >...
CATCGCTGGCAACGGGTTGTACACAATGCTAGTGACTACATTGAAGGAAAGTAAAACTTCGAAACATGTATCTATTTTGTATCAGTTGTAAATAAATAGTTGCCACTATTAAAGTTCTAACCCTCGTATGAACAAATTGCTGTTACCTTAAAATGTCAACCTCATCTCTCAACCCACGTTCCTTGCCTCACAAAACATTTTCCAAAAGGAACATACTTATATTGATATTGATATTGATATATTTGTCAACTGCAATTGGGTTAACACACGGTGGCAGTGATACAGTACACAAATCAATACATACGACAACACAAATTATAACAGAGCAACCCAAATGACAGTACAACATAATAACAACAGAACAGCATAAAAACAATAGCATAACACAATGACAAGCACAACAGAAAAGAAACAAGCACACATCTTCTGTTTTACAGGCTGCCAGATGTAGAGGAGGACCAGACAGAACTGTACGTGAAGGATATGGGGTCCGCAGGGATACATGGTCAAAATTTCGAGTACAAATTTTGTGCCTTAGTATTCTTAAGGGCCACAAACAAAGGGTACAAGTTTAAACTTGCTTCTAACGTGAAAGGACTTGGAGCATTTGATGACGTTTTTGCAGAGTTTCCTGATCAAAACTCCAGGACAAAACACATCTTCGTGCAACTTAAGAGCAAAACAACAAAACGCATTACAATGGAAAAACTGATGACAGAAAGAGGAGACTTCAGCTTACGTAAATATTACGACTCATACATAGAGATCGAAGATAAGTTCAGCTGCAGCGAAGAAGGAGACAAACTGGAAGGTGACATTGATGAAAGTCTGTTCATTATATTCACAAATGCTGATGTGGGAAAAAAACTGAAATGTAACAAAGTCACTGATATAGGTGAAGTAGAATTTTTAATGACCGGTGGCTCTGTGCTGCAGTTCAACGAAGAGGAACACCCAGCCATTTACGAGCACCTGCAAGATCTGCCCAAATACCGAGAGTTCTTCAGTCGATTCAGGATCTTTTACAGTCAGGCTGACGAGAAAGAGATGGACAGGCACATTAAAAATGAGCTACAGCAAATTATGAAGCTATCTGAGAGCGAGCTGGATATAACCTACATGTGTTTCCTTGATATTATGAAGGACTGGTGGCAACACGAGAATTTCTTCCTGAAGGACATCAACTCCAAAGAGAACGACCCTTTGCGGAAGACATCAGAAAAAGTAAAACCCATTTTAGTAGCAAAGATACTGGATCAGAGGAAATCCGAACTGGAAGAACTAAGTATTAAATACGAAGAGAACGCAATAAGATACATGAAACAGCTGACAGAAACTCACAAGGTTGTTCTGATATTCCCCCCTGGAAGTTCAACCACCCTCACTGCTGCTAAGATTCACCAGATGCTCAATGACACAGAACACACCGTACTGAATTCACAACAGCTGATTCGCTATAAGACTGAGGTTATGTTGGCTTGGAAAAGTAAGTTTGATGTACTAGTACTAGAGAGTGACAGTTCAACTGAAGTTTCTCCAGATCTTTTTAAGGAATTATCTGTTTTTCTAAATGATAATGTTGCTGAAAAGAAGTTCATTTTCATATCGAACAGTGTGGGCAACATACAGCAAATACATAAACTTCGGAATACATTCCGTGAAAATCTCACAGAAAAGTACGACGATTGTAAATTCACGGATATAGTCACTGAGTCTCGGATGCTCTTTCTGAACAAAATTATTTCCTTCCAAGGTAAGGAAATAAAACTGAGCACAATAGTAAAGAACGATGATGTTTGCCTGCTGAATGCAATAGATTGTGATTCAATATCACTCTTGTTTGAGAATGAAAAGCCTTCGATAGGCATGCGCACTGAGGACACAGTAGAGTATTACATTGACAGAACACTTCAGTTTAGAAAGCAGGCCAATACTCACTTTCCAGCACAAGGTGAAATTCAACATGCATCAAGCAGGGAAATTTTGCAGGATGTGCGGGATAGCAGTCCACATTTGGAGGAAAACCTGGGACATGAAACCTCCACAGGTTGGAAACCCAGAACATTGCTCGAAGGTGACGGCCGAATCATTTTGGTCACAGATGAACCAGGTATGGGAAAATCAACTCTTCTGACTCACCTCTCACAGCAAACCAGAGAACCTCATCCTGACATATGGATAGTAAGGGTCAATATCAACAATTACACAAGGATATTGAACGAGTTGCAAACAAATGGTTGTGACGAAAAGGGCGTCATCAAACTGTTAAACGAAGCCGCACAAATAAAGAAAAGTGACGGTGTACTTTTGGAGGAACGGCTATTTAATTACACCTACAATTCAACAGGGAATATGGCTGTGCTGATTGATGGAGTGGACGAAGTGGGTCCGCGTTACACCGAAGAGGTTATAAAAGTTCTGAAAATTCTATCCAAAACGAAGATAAAAAGAATTTGGGTAACGTCTCGAAATTCAGTGAGGGATCGGCTAGAGACAGAATTTCAATGCCAGTCATATTCATTGGTGGATTTTAATGAGGAAGATCAGAAACATTTCCTAGTGAAGTTTTGGAAAGAGACATATCCTGAGATAGAAGAAGATTATTTAGAAAATTTAGCTAAACGAGTTGTTAAACTTTCAACTGAACAACTCAGTGTACAAGATAAAAACTTCATGGGAATACCTCTGCAGGGTTGGTTACTAGCGGAGACGTTTAAAGGAAGTCTGAAGGAATATTCTACATCAACAACTGTAGAGTTACCTGAACATATAAATATTGTAACGCTCTATGATTTCTACGTCGAAAAGAAATGGGATATTTATTTATCAGACAAAAAGCTTTCTGATAGAACAAATGTGAATGCGCAAAATGATGACGTAGAGCTACACAAATCCTTCATACATAATCACAGAGCTGCTGCACTGGTGGCAATCTTATCCACACAACAACTCGAGAACCTTACTGACAAGACAATAGCGGAAGGAGCAAGAGTTTTTCTACAGAAAATTACTGAAGGATTAGAGAAAACGGGTATTATAATTGAAGTCATCGAAGGACGGCCCGTTTTTCAACACCGCACCTTAGCCGAATATTTGGCTGCAAGGTGGTTATGCGATAACTTCCAGCATGTTCAGATGTTCATGAGGGATCACATATTTGAAACAGGTTTCCACGTGGTCAGGAGCATGGTGGACAGGATATTGGCTGACAAATGCCCATTACACGAAGCAGTGATAAACTCTAGTCTGATTCAAGTCGAAAAGCTGCTGCAAAAGAAGGAATCCGTCAACGAGAAGGACCGTGGCGGAAGAACCCTGCTGCATGTAGCAGTCAGCTGCAGGAGCCCGAAACTAATCAAGTTACTTCTAGAACACGCAGCAGACGTACGTTCTGTAGACACGTTGCTGGGTTTGTCCCCTGTACAGTACGCTATCAGAATGGACGATTGGGAGATTCTGAGTTTGTTGATGGAGAAACGGCCTGACATCAGGGATCAAGTGCTCAATGGCACCAAACGTGATTGTACGGACAATATTGCTTGTGCCCTTCACGCTGCAGCTCATTACGGCCATAATTATCTGCTGCAGTACTTGGTAAGTAAGGGAACTTCTGTGAATGTGGGTCTTCCATGGGACAACAGCACCTTACTTCATGTGGCTGCTAGAAGCAAACAATCCGAAACAGTAAAAATACTTTTGCTGCTGGGAGCATGTATTGACTGTCAGGATGACAGTGGAAAGACGCCGCTCCACGTGGCGGTTGAGACAGGAAACCTTGAAGTAATAAAATGCCTAGTCGAGCACCAGGAAACAGTCCAGAGTGAGACTGAATTGCAATGTGTTGTGAATCCTGAGAGAATCGTAAAGAAGGCAAACTTCCTCAACGTCCGCGATGTAGATGGAAACACGGCACTGCACCTCGGGGTCGCAGCAGGAAACATCAATAACGTCTCTTACTTGGTAAGTGCCGGAAGTGATTTGAATATCTGCAACATACAAGGAGATTATCCGCTTACCCTGGCCGCCCGGTGTAGTAAAAATGACATCGTGGAATTATTGATGAAGAGCGAAATGCAATGTAAGGAAACACAAATCGGAGCATTGAGAGCAGTCATTGTGGCCGGTCAAGTAGACGCGACGGCTCTATTATTAAGGTTAGGGGTTCCAGTGAAAATAGGAGAGAATGAGATACCTATACATGTTGCGTTTCGGTTGGGACGTGAGGAAATCGTCATCCTGCTGCTGCAGTATGGTGCCAGTTTAACATCACTTACTGACACAGGAAACACAGCCTTGCACTTGGCGAGTGAAGCAGGGCACCTGAATTTGGTGAAATACTTAGTAGAGGTAGACAGAAAAGGACTGAATACTCTGAATTACGAAAAAGAAGCACCACTGCATTTGGCCGCACGAAATGGAAGGGAATATTTAGTAACATATTTTGTAGAAAACGGCTGCAATATTAACGCTGCGTCCGCTAATGGCGCCACGTGTCTCCATGCTGCCTGTGAAAATGGACATTACACAACAGTGGAATGTTTACTGAAACATGGAGCGGAAATAAATCCAACTAACTCTGCTGACCAAACGCCACTACACATTGCTGCTAGCCGAGGACAAACTGAAAGCGTAGAACTGCTGTTTAAACACAACGCCAACTTCTCATTGCGAGATAAAGACGGTATAACGGCCCTTCTGGCAGCGTCCATAAACGGACACGAGGACACTGTGTTGTTCATTGCGCAGCATGGTGGCAATATAGAGGACTCTGATGGAAAGGGAAACAGCATCGCACATTTTGCTGTAGCGAATGATAATTATGATATTATAAATTTCCTTTCACAACGGAATGTAAGTTTAGATGTACAGAATTCTGAAGGAGACACCCCGTTACTTCAAGCTGTGCGTGAAGGAAGAAATCGAATGGTGCAGTACTTAGTAGAGAGAAACTGTGACATAAACACAAAAGGCAAAGATGGAATACTGCCTCTAGACATTGCTCTGCTAAGTGGCAACATGGAGGTAACCCGCATACTACTGGAACGAAATGGAAGTTCAGGAAAAGCAAGCACGCATATTGTTGCGGCTGCGAGATTTGGATTTGTGGATTTGTTGCAGCGTTTTGTAGACATGGGAGAAGATATTAAGGTGAGGGCTGACAATGGGGAAAGTCCGTTGCACGTGGCATGTCAATCTGGACACGTAGCCACTGTTCAGTACCTGTGTGAGCATGGCGATATACTGGACTGGCCAGATAACAACGGCAACACTGCACTTCACGTGGCTGTTAGTAACGGCCATCTTGATGCTACTCGAATCCTGGTGGAGAAAGGTTCAAACCTGTGTGCTGCTGATGAATCAGGCTCAACAGCGCTTCATATAGCAGCGAAAGGTGGATATCTGAACATTGTTCAATATCTGGCAGACAGTTTTGCACCAATTGATAGGCGGAACGCTATGAACGAAACAGCTCTTCTGGTGGCAGCGGCTGAGGGACATGAGGAAATCGTGAATGTGTTGATAGAACAGGGAGCGGGAATTGGAATGAGGGCTATAGATGGGAAAACAGCCCTCGACATAGCTACAGACAAAGGTTACATCGATATCACACGACTGCTAAAAGATCGAGCTGAAGGAAGGAAGTTAGTTTCTTTCATGTCTCATACTGAAATAAATACTGTTTCAGAGAGCGGTAATGTTGAATGGCTGAAGGGAAAAATGAATGCTGGAGCGTCAGCGGATTCAGCAACAGACAGTAATGACACTGATAGTGCAGGGATGGTCAAAAATACAGCGGAAGATACATTCGAGTTCCAGTCGAACCCTCGCTGTGCCCTACACACAGCAGCATTAAGCGGCAATTTGGAAAAGGTGCGGCGACTGGTGGAAGCTGGAGCAGCTCTAGAAGGTGGTGACGCCTTCGGACGCACTGCACTGTGGGTTGCTGCTAAGAGCGGTCACAAGTTAATTATCCGATTTTTGTTACAAAACGGCAGTTGTGTGAATATACCGGACTGTGAAGGAGTGAAGCCTACAGATATTGCCGTCAGAGAGGGCCACTGGGGTGCAGTTAATGAGTTCCTGGAACATGATCCAAAAATAAGACCTGAAGGTACAGAAATACTAAAGAATCAGATATATGAAGCATCAGAATCTGGCGAATTAGAAGTTGTACGGATAATATTAAACTGTGGCATTAGCGTAAACACAACCAGCAAGAATGGCAATACACCACTGCATGTAGCTGCAAAGTCTGGACATAAGGAAGTAACTCGATTGTTGTTAAATTGTGGTGCTAAAGTAAATAGAAAGAACAGTCAAGGTAATTCACCATTAATATTAGCAGCTGAAAAAGGTCATGTTGAAATTGTCCGAGAGCTACTGTGTGCTACAGAATTTACCGACCTTTCGACACCCCTCCTCTCAGCAGTTACAGAGGGACATATAGAGGTGGTCCGAGAGTTGCTGAAACATGGTGCTAATGTGAATACTGCAGATAAAGACGGTGATACTCCTCTGCACGTAACAGGTCGGAACGGGCATGTCGAGGTGGCGCGAGAGGTATTGAAACATGGGGCTAATGTGAATACTGCAAACAAACGAGGCAATACTCCTCTGTACATAGCTGGTGGGAACGGGCATGTCGATATGGTGCGAGAGTTGCTGAAACATGGAGCTAATGTGAACAGTGCAGATGGAAACGGAGATACACCTCTACACATTGCAGGTTGGAACGGACATGTCGAGGTGGTGCGAGAGTTGCTGCATCATGGTGCTAATGAGAATTCTGCAAATAAACGCGGTGATACTCCTCTGCACGCAGCAGGTTGGAACGGGCACCTTGAGATGGTGCGACAGTTGCTGAAACAAGGAGCTAATATGAATACTGCAGATGAAGACGGTGATACAACTCTGTACATAGCAAGTCGGAATGGGCATGTCGAGGTGGTGCGAGAGTTGCTGAATCATGGCGTTAATGTGAATATTGCAAATAAAAGCGGTGATACTCCTCTGTACATAGCTGGTGGGAATGGGCATGTCGAGGTGGTGAGAGAGTTGCTGAATCGTGGAGCTAATGTGAATACTGCAGAAAAAGATGATTCTCCTCTGTATATAGCAGGTGGGAACGGGCATGTCGAGGTGGTGCGAGAGTTGCTGAAGCATGGCGCAAATGCGAATACTGCAAATAAACGCGGTGATACTACTCTGCACGTAGCGGGTCGGAACGGGCATGTCGAGGTGGTGCGAGAGTTGCTGAAACATGGCGCTATTATGAATACCGCAGATGAAGACGGTGATACTCCTCTGTACATAGCAGGTCGGAATGGGCATGTCGAAGTGGTGCGAGAATTGCTGAATCATGGCGCTAATGTGAATACTACAGATAAAAACGGTGATACTCCTCTGTACATAGCATGTCGGAACGGGCATATCGAGGTGGTGCGAGAGTTGCTGAAACAAGACGCTAATGTGAATACTGCAAATAAACGCAGTGATACCCCTCTGTACATAGCAGGTTGGAACGGGTTTGTTGAAGTGGTGCGAGAGTTGCTGAAACATGGCGCTGACGTGAATACTGTAAGTACAGAAGGTTTTACTCCTCTGTACGCAGCAGGTCGGAACGGGCATGTCGAAGTGGTTCGAGAGTTGCTGAATCAAGGCGCTAATGTGAATACTGCAGGTGAAGTCCGTGATACTCCTCTGTACATAGCAGGTTGCAACGACCAAATCGAGGTGGTGCGAGAGCTGCTGAATCATGGCGCCAATGTGAATACTGCAGATAAAGAAGGCAATTCTCCTCTGTACATAGCAGGTCGGAACGGACATGTCGAGGTGGTGCGAGAGTTGCTGAAACACGGCGCTAATGTAAATACTGCAAATAAACGCGGTGATATTCCTCTGTACATAGCAGGTGGGAACGGGCATGTCGAGGTGGTGCGAGAGTTGCTGAATCGTGGCGCTAATGTGAATACTGCAGATAAAGGCGGTGATACTCCTCTGCACGTAGCGGGTTGTAATGGGCATATCGAGGTAGTGCGAGAGTTGCTGAAACATGGCACTAATGTGAATACTGCAAATAAACGCGGTGATACTTCTCTGCACGTAGCAGTTCGGAACGGGCATGTCGAGGTGCTGCGAGAGTTGCTGAATTACGGCGCTGATGTTAATACTGCAGATAATTGCGGTGATACTCCTCTGCACGTATCAGGTTGGAACGGGCATATCGAGGTTGTGCGAGAGTTGCTGAAACATGGCACTAATGTGAATACTGCAAATAAACGCGGTGTTACTCCTCTGCACGTAGCAGGTCGGAACGGGCATGTCGAGGTGGTGCGAGAGTTGCTGAAACATGGCGCAAATGTGAATACTGCAGATGAAGACGGTGATACTCCTTTGAACATAGCAGGTGGGAACGGGCATGTCGGGGTGGTGCGAGAGTTGTTGAATAATGACGCTAATATGAATACTACAGATAAAGAAGGTGATACTATTCTGCGCATAGCAAGTCGGAAAGGACATGTTGAGGTGGTGCGAGAGTTGCTGAAACATGGCGCTAATGTGAATACTGAAAATAAAAAAGGTTATACTCCGCTGCACGAAGCAGGTCTGTACGCAAATGTCCAAGTGGTGCGAGAGTTGCTGAATCATGGCGCTAATGTAAATACTGCAGATAAATACCGTTATGATACTCCTCTGCACGTAGCAGGTCGGAACGGGCATGTCGATTTGGTGCGAGAGTTGCTGAATCATGGCGCTAATGTGAATACTGCAGATAAATTCGGTGATACTCCTCTGCACGTAGCAGGTCGGAACGGGCATGTCGAGGTGGCGCGAGAGGTGCTGAAACATGGGGCTAATGTGAATACTGCCAACAAACGCGGTAATACTCCTCTGCACTTAGCAGGTCGGAAGGGGCATGTAGATGTGGTGCGAGAGTTGCTGAATCATGGCGCTAATGTGAATACTGCAGATAAAAACGGTGATACTCCTCTGCACTTAGCAGGTCGGGATGGGCATGTCGAGGTGGTGCGAGAGTTGCTGAATCGTGGCGCTAATTTGCATATTGCAGGTAAAGGCTGTTATTATACTCCTCTGCACGATGCAGTTTTGACCGGGCACGTCGATGTGGTGCGAGATTTGTTGAATTATGGCGCTAAAGTGAATACTGCAGATAAAGACGGTTATTATACTCCTCTGCACGTAGCAGCCCGCAAGGGGCATATCGAGGTGGTGCAAGAGTTGCTTAAACATGGAGCTAATGTGAATACTGCAGATTTAGACGGTAATTATACTCCTCTGCACTTAGCAGGTGAGAGTGGGCATGTCGAGTTGGTGCGAGAGTTGCTGAATCATGGAGCTATTGTAAATACTGCAGGTAAATACGGTGATACTCCTCTGTACATAGCAAGTCGGAAAGGGCATGTCGAGGTGGTGCGAGAATTGCTGAATCGTGGCGCTAATGTGAATACTGCAGATAAAGACGATGACACTCCTCTGTACATAGCAGTTCGGAATGGTTATGTCGAGGTGGTACGAGAGTTGCTGAATCGTGGCGCTAAGGTGGATACATCAAAGTTAGCTGGCCAGACGTTTATCAGTCTAGCTGCTGAAAAGGGCTACTTGGACTTGATCAGTGATTTGCTGAAATAAGTGTTTAGTGTGAATAATATAAAGAAATGTCATTGTGCGTCTGTTATCACAGCAGCTTAAAACGGTTATATGTAATATTACAGACAGTTGCTGAATAACGTCGCTAGTGTTTATATTGCCAATAGCGTTTGTTGTTCATCAGATACAATTTTAGTTTCCACAGTCCATATGGACGTATTTTTACAGTTGCTCAGTTGTGGCTGTTGTGTGGATATTCAGCACTATGCAGTGTACAATATTGTGAGTAAGGCAGCACGTTTATACAAACTGATATTACATTGTTGCTGTGATGTCATATTGCTGTTTCTAATGCCAGTCACTACGGCAGTTTCCTTACATGTATCAGCAGTAAATTGTAACTTAGGTGTGGTTATTGGCATTACGTATGGGAGGATAATATTAAATTGGATCTTCAGGAATTGGGATTTGGGGGTGTGGACTGGGTCGAACTGGCTGAGGAAAGGGACAGGTGGCGGGCACTTGGGACTGCGGTAATGAACCTTCGGGTTCCATAATATGCGGGGAATGTCTTGACTAGCTGAAAACTGGTTAGCTTCTCAAGAAGGACTGTGCTGCATGGAGTGAGTTATTGACATTACGATTAGACAGTGATTATCTGTGTTATTTTACAGAGAGTGTTTTGTGTGTGGAAAAGCAACTGTGTGGTTACGTGCTGGAATATTATTCAGCATTATTTGTTTGTTTATCACAGCTAATGTTTGTTATATTGCCTTATATCTACTGTTAATGTAACTGGCTGTACAGTGCTGCAGTGTGTGACAGTTAGCAGTGCCTGCAAGTAACTGTACACTGTGTGGTTATGTACTGGAATGTTTCACAGCATTATTTGTTTGTTTACCACAGCTAGTGTTTGTTATATTGCCTTATATCTACTGTTAATGTAACTGGCTGCACAGTGCTGACACTTTGTGACAGTCAGTTAGCAGTGCCTGCAAGTAACTGTACACTGTGTGGTTATGTACTGGAATGTTATTCAGCATTATTTGTTTGTTTATCACAGCTAATGTTTGTTATATTGCCTTATATCTACTGTTAATGTAACTGGCTGCACAGTGCTGACACTTTGTGAGTCAGTCAGCAGTGCCTGCAAGTAACTGTACACTATGTGGTTATGTACTGAAATATTACTCAGCATTATTTGTTTGTTTATCACAGCTAATGTATGTTATATTGCCACCATATAGTCCCCCAGACACTAATCTTCACACTCGCCATCACAAAAACCTCACCCTCTCATGTCATAAGTTCTAACTAACTACAAAAGCAGCGACAGGAACATCAGCAAAAGCAGCAGTAAATAAATTTGTAACTGGATGACAGACCAACTGTTTTAAACAACAGCATACTAACATTCTCAAAACCTATCATCATCCTAACCTGGTAAAATGCAATATGTCATTTATAAGCAAAGGTTTAGACAAAGCAACAGAACATTCAGTAAACCAGATTGTTTGGCAAGTGCACTATGTGAAGTGTCAGTCAGAGATCAACATGTTACTGAAATAAATTTTATGGGAAATCAGAATGTGAAAGTTGGCTGCATTGGCTTAGGATGGGTAGCGGGTTAAATCTATCTTGTGGGCCACAATACAATGAGAACCGTCTGACCAGATAAGCAGCTGCAAGACTATTATGAAGATTTTACTCTATAATGATTTATGACAGAGTGACAAAACATAGCTTCTTGTGTATCACTGATCGCCACATTTTTATATACCATATTTTCTGTCTCACAGTTCACATTTTATTTTCCCTGAAAAATATCCTCAAAAATCACCCTGCATCTTGACGCTGGGTGATGAATTTTTACAGATGTAGACTACGAAATCCACAAAATATCTTGCAAATTGTACAGTGCATCTTATAATGCACACAAAACAGGACATACAATTCTGCTGGTGATCAATAAATCACAAACTGCTGTTTGTACTGTTGACACATACCTAACATACTGGCACATATAATCTGTATGGAACAGAATTCCACAGCCCATCCTGTCTCCTTTATGACACCGCGGTACAAGCAGATCACCTACGTCACCGCCCATGAAGATCTTCCCATCGTCAGCATGGTAAAATATAGAACCCACGTTCCAGCCAGGATGTCTGTGCTTTGCATAGTTCTGTTTCAGGAGGAGAGTGCATAAAGTTCAGCACAACATTCAGTGGCAAAGAACAACAGGTGGCAAAAGTCATGGTCATAATTACAGTAATTTGTCATCCACAATGAAAACAGCACAGGCTGCAGTAATCATGCAGGTTATGTGACCACGGTCAAATGTGGCATTACATTCTTTGTTCTCCTCATTGTGATGAAGATATAAGGCAGTAAGGACAGTAGCTGTCAAGATATAAGGCAGTAAGGACAGTAGCTGTCAAGATATAAGGCAGTAAGGACAGTAGCTGTCAAGATATAAGGCAGTAAGGACAGTAGCTGTCAA
>Ga0209629_10002790_pt1 | contig 12109 bp, 7 predicted proteins | sample TergutCu122P5_FD_187286 | JGI IMG/M metagenome (GOLD analysis project Ga0209629, IMG submission 187286) | Cubitermes ugandensis P5 segment gut microbial communities from Kakamega Forest, Kenya - Cu122 P5 (SPAdes) (version 2) | ecosystem: Host-associated > Arthropoda: Insects > Digestive system >...
AGATCAGTCATATTTGAACTGTTCATACCTGCTTACATTCTAGTCGTAATATGAGGCTAGGTCCTGAGGAAATGCAGCCTAGAATGGAGCCATCACTGGGCTAAGCACTGACAGGAAAAGGAGGAGGAAGAAGAAGAAGAAGAAGAAGAAGAATTGGTGCAATTACACTGAAAATAGAAAGCAGAAATACTCTGAGAATATTTGTCCAAATGTCACTTGCCCAGCATCATTCCGCATGGACTGCTCTGAAACTGAATGAAGTCTTCTACGATGAGAAGTCCGATTCGTGAGAGGTGCTGCGGGTAACATCTACATACTTTAATGCGACCTGTAATACGTGTTACTTGAGAGGCAGTGAGAGGGTGTGACTCAATTTGAAACGAGATTTCAGAGACGTGAAATGAAAGGTACGGGATGAAAAGGGCTTCATTTGAACTAATGGGAGTAGAGGTTAATGCATGGAAGGAGATTGTGTTTCATGAATGTTCGATTAACAAAAAACTCCACTTAGTACCTAGCTGAGACACTATTGATATTACCTGATACCAAGGTTAAAACTAACGCACATTAGCACCACGAAACCTAATCCACAACTGCAGTGATATCAGAATATTATTCAAGAGGTCCGGGGTTCGTTTGTCAGCCCGAAAACCGCTCATCCTGATTAGAGTTCAAGTTTTCCCCATCACCCTAGAAAATTCTGCGATTGTAGCTTATGATAGCTACTTTCTGGTCACATAAGGTATCAAGAAGAGTGATGTGAGTTGGCAATGATACTGAAGAAAGCACTGGGGCACACAGTATTATTTTAGGTACATGTATCCCTGAAAGATGAGAAAATCCGTGAGAACAGGAAAACAAGCTCGGTCATAGTTCATTAAAACACGAAAAAGTAACCAAGTATGAGTATTTAAACGCCACAGAATTAGCGCAGTTGAGAAACCATCCTTAACGAACCGTGTGGTTATGTGGACTACAGAACATGAACGCCAATTTTATACCGTTGGCTTCACCAGGCGTGCTTGATTTTCAAGGGATCGTAATTTACTTCACTTAAGACCATAACAAAAGTGCAGTCTTCTCTGGGCTGATTTTGTGAAGCTCACGAATTCTTAAAGGCATTATGTGTACATATGCAATTTCGACTTTCATTCAAATCGGAAATATAACTGGGAAACACAGACAAGTTAATTTACATCCCCAAGTAAAGTGCGGCTTTCTCCACGCCGATTTGCGTCAAACTCGCAGTAACTCACCACAGCTTGGTGAACATATGTTGTACCGAATGTACCAAAATCGGATAAAAATGTGTAAAATGTATAAATCAGGGCAATACAAACACTCATCTAAATCCTTAACTAAAATATGAGTGTTTTTAAGCGGGGTTTTCACGAAACTCAATTTCGGCAGACAGCTGTTTGAAAAGAACTCCTATACCGAATTGCATGATGCTCCGATAATGGTTTAGAGAGTAGCACTAGGTCACATAAAGAAGGACGGACGTAAGGATGCTGTCTCCATGTAAGGCGTTCTTTTACTTTCACTTCGTAAAGAACTTCCAATGATTTGCGCTGACACACTACATTTCCGTAATGCAAGTTGCACTCAGAGTTACAACGGGGAAGGAAGGCAGCAAAGAGAGGTTTCAGGGTAACAATATTATGCACAGCACATTTTTAAGTGTTGGGATAAAACAACGTCTCAAAGAAACTTCCCAATCATGATTCACGTTAAAACGTAAAGAATGAAGGACCATCAACTAAATATTACAGTGTGTACTGGAATTGTGACACACCCAGCTACCGAATCCTGTGATCACAACAATCATGAATGATCATGATGCATACTGTGGTGATTACGTGTGCAGAGAAAACAAAATATAGGCCCTGTTACTGATCAGACATGTTCAGATCGGATTATGTACCTGATGAAAACGAGGAAGTCTAGACAAACAAATATTAACATTTCAAAGTATTTAAAAAATTTGTGTACTCAGATTTGGAATGGATTTTTGCATCACTCGTAACAGTTCCAGACTTGATGTATCTTTACAGTACTGGTTTTTCCGTCTTGTTCGTAGTCGATCTACACTTCTTCTGTCTGTCGGAGTTTATTCACACGCTAACTTGGGAATGCGTGCCAGGTTCTTTATTAATAAAAGTCGTGTTCATTTGCAAATATAATTCACAATAATTTTGTTTAAATTGTATGTACTTAATTTGGGGCGAAGGGTTGAGGCACTGCGCCGCAAGATGGAAGGTTCCGGTTTCGATTCCCGGTAGGACTCCTTGGAAATTTTCAAGTGACCTATTCCTTCTGTCTGCATTCAGTGGTTCCAGGGTCCACTCAGCCTCTAAAAAAAATGAGTGCCAAGGAGTTTCCTTGGACGTAAAGCGCGTCCGGCGCGTACAGCTGACAATTCTGCCGTCCAAATTGTGCTGAATGTCAAACTAAGGACGGAAGAACAACGTTCCATCTCCTCTCTGATTCTTCATGACTTTATAGGGGAAAGTTGTACCTTCTTTTATAGAGGTAAACCTTCTCTCTTTTCTTCATTGTTGTTGGGATATAATGTAGGCCTATATCAAGCCTACATCCAGCAACGGACCTAAAAATCTCATCTCCCTGTTTCAGCGCTTCTTATACTCTGTATAGAAGACCATTTCTCAAAAGCATACAGGATCGCTGGCACCGCCACTGCCATATGTAACTGTCTATCTCCATGGGCTAATAGGTTCTTAGCTGGTCAAGGAACTCACTGCATATTATGCAACCCGAAGGTTCATTACCGCATTTACAACAGCCCATCCCCGGTCCCTATCTCGAGCCACATCAATTCAGCTCCTGCCCCATTCCACTTCTTGAAAATCCATTTTAATATTATCCTCCCCTCTATGCTTGGGTCTTCCAAGTGGTCTCTTTTCCTCTGGTTTCCCGACCAATACCCTATACGTAACCGTCTTCGTAATCAAATGCAAGGAAACGTAATTAGCAGCACTAATAACACATTTTTAGGTAATCTTGTAACCATGTAAATATACACATTCTTGGAAAAATAATAAAATACATCAGCCTACATCAAACTGTATACTAATTCTAGCGTCAGTTCAAACACAAGACACGTGTCAAGGAAGTGGGTAAAGACAGCACGATAATTACTATAAACTGTCTTGTAGTTCGTCCATGTCAAACAAACGCCAACTTATGAAATATTTAAACAAGCCCCTTCCCTCGCCCCGCCCCGCCCCGCCCAAGTTCCAGGATCAGCAGCGTCGATGACCCAATTTGACGAAGAGCAGACTCAGAGTCCTCCAACAGCTCAGAGGTAACGAAGCGGCGTGGAAGAGAATTCAAAAGAGGAAAAATATTGTGGACGTTATATCACACATGAAGTGACACCATAGGTACAATAGGCCAGTGAAACATGGGTCTAGATTATTCAGGGCTTCTGGGATATGACATCGGGTCGCTGGGTGAGTGCATACCGACGCTTCGAAGGGATGTATTGCCTTCATTCTGAAGGGTCAGGAAGACCAAATAAATCTCATGTCCCTCAGGTGTAATGAAGTGACAAGTTGCGCTATCAGATGTGTTTCAGAACTGCTAAAGGACTATTTTCATCATTTTCTGCGGTGTATTTAACAGGCACGACGTGCCAGATCTTGACCATACGAGGTGCTTCGCTTGATTGGTCAACATTCTACTGCCTGATATTTTAAATAATAATAATAATAATAATAATAATAATAATTCAATATGCAAAGCCTTAGGCATTGAAACCACAGACAAATGGTACACACACGTGCCCAAGCCAGTGTATGAAGAGGGAGATGTCACAGTGTTGTGGAATCAAGAAGTACACGCAGAGAGAGAAGTTACAGCAAATAGTCCAGATATAATAATTAAAAACAAAAAAGAGAAAACATGCACACTGATAGATGTGGCAATACCTGCAGACAGAAATGTTGTGCAAAAGAAAGCGGAAAAGAAGTTAAAATACAAGAGTTTATGTACAGAGATAAAATGAATGTGGAACCTGAAATGTACGATTATACCAATAATAATTGGAGCCACTGGAATAGTAACGAGAAACTTAAGGAAAGATTTGGAAGCTGTACCAGGAAAACATTCGATAGATTCACTACAAAAGACAGCTATACTTGGAACATCACACACAATACGGAAAGTACTGCAGTGTGAAGCTTGAAGCCTGAGCGGTGGGGATCACCGCTGGTTCAACAGAAGTACCGGGAAGAAAAGACCTGTGTCAAGAGACATTCATATCTATAATAATAATAACAACCTACACGCAAACAAATATAGAAAGGTCGCCTGTCTCTTATAACTAACCTGCTAAATAATTAACTAACTAATTCCATGGAGTACAGTCTCTCTCGAGATGTTAATAGCTCCTCAGGTAGTCAAGAAATGCTCCGTATTTTCTGCAACCTAAAACTTCATCACTGTCTTTACAATAGTCCGCCACTTGTCCCTCCCTTAGGAAAAATTAATCCAGTCCACCGATAACATTTTTTGAGATCTATTTTAATGTTACACCACCTCAGTCTCTTTCTTTCAAATAGTCTCTTCCCATGTGTCCCATAAAACGAAGCCCTAATAGACACAACATCTTCCATTACATCCTCCTTAAAAGATATGGATAAAATATAAATATTTAATAAAAAATGCCAGAAATATGTATGCTCATATGTAGATTAGGCCTACACACAAATGACTGACCCCTTCAAAACACAGTGGTCTCTCGAAGTACCGCCTGATTCAGATTTAAAAACTCTTCAATGGGCGCACGAATTGTACTTACTGTGTTTGATTCAAGGCACTCTCAGAGAAAACAGAGATTACTTACTTTCTTACGATCAGCTAACGGAAGTGGTCTTTGTAACAGGGATCTATTCACTGTGACATACACAATGGATTTAAAAAAAAATGTATATGTTTATATCAGGCTTCCAAATGTCGTGGCTCAGGCCTCTCAGAGCGAAGTATGGGTTCAGTACCTGGCCAGTCCATGTGGATAAGTGTTAGACAAAGTGGCACTGGGACAGATTTCTCTCCGAGTACTTCGGTTGTCCAATGTCAGTATCATTCCACCAATACTCCATTCTCATCTTCGTCCTAATAACACTTCATTTTCCTGTGACGCAACAGCCACAATGTTGAAGTATCTAGATCATAAAGAGACAATCTACATTCAGTAAGAATCCTGTGAAAGAGGGATCGGCCTTTCACAGAGACCTGTGCCTGTCAAAATACAGCACTCACAAGAGACAGATATCTAACATCCGGCGGGATTCGAACCCTCAACTCCAGCACGTGAGCGGCCGCAGAACAACGCGATAGACCGGGCAGCCACCGGGATCGGCAATCATAGTTTTAGTAGGAACAAAATTGGGCGAAGTTTGAGGAATATTCAAACAAATAACATTGGGGAGCATTTAATAAAAAGTATTTTAACGTTGATTTTAAGGCTTCAAAGGACTCAAACCCTGCGAATTAATGCGGTTCCTCGGGATTTTGGAGCTGCAACCCTCGTCTGTAGGAACAAGTCACAGAGTAGGATACCAGTTACTATAAACAGGCCCGACAGAGGGTTCAAATAAAAGAGTGAATCAAGGATATGATTAACTGGAAGCTGCGGTCTCTGTGTTAGGTTGAGTTACTTTTTCTGACATAACCCCATCAAGGATCAAAATGGATAACAGTGTACCAATGGAAGGGTTACCAGTGAAATACGCAGGCAGACATGTGAATTTTCTAATCTCCAAGTTGAATTTTCAGCGTCATTTCAGTACTCTGTGACTACACGGTTCAGAAGGGCGTTAGCCTTACACCTCACACAATCGCCTTCTTATTCTGCAACCTCTATGGCACAAGAGTACATCGACTCGGTCCTTTAACGCGTTCGTTACATTTGTTGTTTGCGAAGAAATGTCAACAATGAAGAACTGGGTCTTCTGAGACAAAGGCTGTGTCGTTTGGCGAGTAGTTTCCGACATTTCGACATCAATACGACGAGCCTTCATAACGTCTAGAACCAATCAGTCAACGACACGGCGTCATATTTCGGAATCCTTGAAGGCTGATGAAGACCGTTGTCCAAACTTCAAATTTCGCAACAATTAGCACCGCTAATTCCCGATAATACCAACTAACATTAAAATAATTATTTTATATTCCTTTGTTCTTAATTAGAATTAATTTGAAGCATAGCTTGTACGATTACTTGCAATAAATTTTAAGCACGTTTCGTTCAGTTGCTCAATACCAAATATAATCGCAATCCATTAAACCTTTAAGACCCATTTTTCATTCTATATATCACAAGATTTAATATCTCACAAATTCTACATTATGCCCACACGGTGTATTTGTGTGTTTTATATTGATCTCGAAACAAACAGCCATTATTTCCCCCTACAGCATTAAATAACTGATTCTTATAACCAAGAAGGGTTGTGTTCACTCTGCTGTACGAGCTGAGCTTTTAAATGTAATTCAGGGCGGATTCAGTCTCCATACAGTGAAAGAATTTTTGGAGTGACTTATAAGCCACAAAACCTATATATTGACCTGTTATATTCGAACGAACTACTCATAAGACACGAGGTCATATATACTAATATGGATTTTCTGGACTGTATAATCAGTTGCTAGGCAACTGTATCTTGCAGTAAAATTAAAGTACCCATGCAATCGTAATCATGACAAAAATCAAACAAACATGCATTCCAAGAACAAAATTAGAAATGTATATTTCAAATCCTAAGGTGTAACATACTTGTTCTTGTGTACCGAACGAATTGCGTAGTTTCAAAAATTCAAAAACTAAAAAATTTTCACATACAGCCTATGTTTTTCCGAATTTCCAGCTTGATTCTTCCAATTAAAAACCATGTTTCTTGCTGGTTACTTTAAAATCTGTCAATCGGAATACACAGAGTAGAAACGTAAAACGAAGAATGCGACAAAATGTTGGAGAAGACTTGTCAACAAATCTGAATACTATGCGGGACTTTGACTGTAGAAACTGGGGAAACCCATGAAAAATTCCAGCTCGTAATCAGACCGAGATTCGAACTAGAGGTGACTTCAAAAAATGTCTAGACCCTTGCCCCTACATTAAGCGGTTCAGTAAATCCACTGATGCTATATTAATTGCAACATGAATTGTCGTTGTTGTAAAATATTTTTCCACGGATTTCCTTAAATAACCAACACGTGGAAAACCGTCTCAAATTAAATTTTCAGCTTTAATTAGATCTGTACATTGTTTTACGTACGCCTTTGCAAGGCGAACCGTTTTGAAAAAAAAAATGGATTCTGTAGTATACTTTGACCTTCTTGTGGATGAAGACATTGTACTGGACCAGAACGAGAAGAAACTGTCATATTTAGTGCTAGTTCCAAATTCAATTGAAATCGGTTGAGCAGTTTCTAAAATTTAAAGAAGCGTATAATCTAGCGGAAATGGACCTGAGAAGAAAGTAACAGGAGACTGGAGAAAACTACATAATGTGGAGCTTCACAAAATGCACTTCATAACGAATATAATTTGCGCGATCAAATTATGGTGGAAGAGAGAGGCGGGGAATTTGCAGTGAATGGGTGGAGAGAAGAAACGCGAACAGGATTTAGTGGGAAAACATGACGGTAAGAGACCACTTGGCAGACTGCAGTAGAGATGGGCGGATAATATTAAAATGTATTGTAAATAAATAGGACTTAGGACTCAAACTAGTGGCTGGCTGTTGTGAGTACGGTACTGAACCTTTGGTTTCCATAAAATTTGGGTAATCTCTTAGAAAGTCTGAGGAACTGTTAGCTTCCCAAGAAGGACTGTGATGTAACGAGTTCGTGCACTACGATAGACGTGTCTCCACTTTACGCAACGCGTTTACAGAACAAGCAGGGCTGGGTAGATAAACGTGCTTACAGGAATGAAGTTTTGAACGAAAGTCCTTGACTCAAGTGTTTAGAAAATCCACCAAAAGTTAACCCAAGGCACACCGTCTACTTTAATTATTCAGTAAGCTATTGTGTTATGCACAGACTGTACATGGATTTCGTGCGGCTCACAGAGTAATCAACAATTAGACACATTTTACAAGCTCCTGTATTTATTTATTTAATACGGAATACTTTGAGTAGCTAATGCAGTAAACCCATAACTTGGAAGATTAGTAACGCTAACAATTAAAGAAGTCAAAGCAATGTGTCAGGAAGGGTTATGAGAATTTCAGGTAATATCGCGGCTTTTGCCTGGAAGAACGGAAGACAAGTGCCAAAGTCTTCAATCAGGACTTCGTGTTCCTACACCGATCTATGAACCAGGAAACACCCGAATATGTAACAAAAGTGCTGACTTCTCAAACTGGACGTTCTTTAACTAAACTACTTGATCTTCTAAAAGGACAATGCGGGGTGTGTCTTAAATGCTGAAACCGATTTTTAATTGCGATTTGAGAAAATGACTCCTTTAAAATGCATAAGGTAAACAAGACCCGAGAATCTTAATTTTAAAAGCCCGGAAATTATGAAAATTAAATCTTTGTTCGAGAGTTAATTGTACTGATGCGGATCGAACTGGTTACGTCTGGTGTGGTCTTGGAACAAGCAGAAACCAGTTCAGTAGGAAGCGTGTGTGAACGGAGTCCTGCAAGTACAGTCCGAACCAAAGTACGTCGTGGAGCCACTGTTATATAACGACTGATATGGGCAACAAACACGTGAGGTGACAGGAGAAGCAGCTGGTAACAAAAGACGGAAAGAGGGCACCAAGCTAAGGAAATAAGAAAAGAAAAGAAGGTATAGAATGATGAATTGATATCCCTTTGCATTTAAAAACAGCCAACCCGGTTATAACAACTTTGGTTTATGCGACACCTCGTCTATAACGTCAGATATTCTGTGGTATCAATTATTTTCTCACTGTTAACCATAAACTTACACTTCTCGGTTGTAACAACACTAGTTTATAACGACACAAAATATTAAATACCTTTCATGACATTACAACCGAGTTCAACTGTGAAATTACAGTACGGTTGTCTTAAGTGAGTCGGCGCGTTGTGCGTTGGTAAAGAGGACTTAAATACCGTCAAACACGACTAATGTATGTTTATTGTGGCAACATGTTTCGACCAAATTTATTCTTTGGTATTCACACTTAACGGCGATCCTGGTGGCCATGCGGTCTATGGCGGTGGTCTGACGCCGCTCGATTTTTTTGATCGCGGTTCGAATCACGCTGAGGGCATGGATATTCATCTCTTGTGTTTGTTTTGTGTTGTGCAGGTAGCGATCTCTGCGACGAGCTGATCATTCAGTCAGTCCTGCCGAGTGTGTCCGTGTGTAATCTAGAAACCTCAACAATGAGGCGGCCAAAGGTCTGACTTTAGCTGTTGCGCCAGAAAAAAAGACAATTTATACTTAATACCCACAGGCACAAGTTGTAAACGAAACAAATATTACTGGTGATATGCACTACTTTCTCGTCACAAACACCCTAATCACAATTGTAACGATCATAAATGGCCGTGCACAGATCACAGTAGCGGACTGTAAGTTTTTATTTTCTGTCAAGGATCTGAATTTACCCCAATGCAACCAGCTGGTCCTTTTTTTAATGTATTATTTCACACAAACTTCTACCGTGACACCATTGTTAAAAATATAGAACTCATTTTCTTTAATATACTCCACACCTAAAGGTGTTCAAGGATAAGAATTTTGGTCTAGCCTAACTTTTTTGTTTCAATACGTCTGCTACATGTTTCGGCTGTAAAAACCATACTCAGGCAATCCACCAAATTATGTGCAAAACTCCGTAACGATTGGATCCCACGTTATTTAAAAAAAAGTGACATAGGAACATAAAATCTGACAATTGTACGCACAACAGAGAACAATACAACAAAATTGTAAGAAATTCTTTGTATTAAAACCTATGCGTCATTGCAATACTCGTTTCTTCGATGGTTTTAATACATTCATTAAACACCGAATTTAGTTTTGGTAGTCAGAGTTGATTTCATCGTTACCTACTTTAGCTGGTTTTTCAGCCTGATCCGATCGTTATAGAATTTTCTCTGTAAATTTGTATAAAAATTTACACTTAATTTAAAGAACTACCTTAAGATGACTGTTTACAACCAAAACACGCGGAAGGGATAGTTAAATACAATAAAGTATAGTAGTGCCTAATTAAAGCTGTGTATGAACCGTCAGTTACACATCAAAGATACGCCTTACTTAATATCTGTCATGCAACAGACTTACTATAGAAGATGTAAAAAAGGCAATGAGAAATTTAAAAAATAACAAGGCGACTGGAACTGATGGAATATATCCGGAATTAATAAAATACGGAGGAAATGAACCATTGAACAGAATTTATGAACTAGTAAGAAAAATTTGGGATGAGGAAAGAATACCTGAAGAATGGAAAGAAACAATGATAGTTCCTATACACAAAAAAGGAGATAGAGACAGGTGTGAGAATTACAGGGGAATAGTGTTAGGAAACGCAGCTTACAAAATTTCTGACGAATATAATTTTGGGAAAAAATTAAACCATATATTGAAAAATGTACCGGGGACTATCAGAATGGATTCAGAGATGGAAGATCTGTAATCAACAACATATTTTTATTGAAAATAATAAAAGAAAAAATCTGGGAATATAATCGGAGTGTACAATATTTATTTATTGATTTTCAAAAGGCATATGAATCTATACATAGAGACACGCTATGGAAATGTATGAAAGAATTTAATATTCCTAAAAAATTAATAAATATGTGTAAAACAGGCGTACAAAACACAAGAAGTGCTGTTAGAACAGAAGGAACACTGCCATCCTTTCCTTAACATAACAGGATTGAAACAGGATGACCCTTTATCACCAATATTATTCAGTTTATATGATATATGATGTATTTACTAACTGCAATTGGGTTGTCACCCGGTGGCAGTAGTACAGTACGCATTTACACACAAACAATACACAGAACGACACAAAACAAACAATACATAGAACAACACAACAATTTGGGAAAGTGCGGGCCGTGCTCCGTCTTGATTAGATTTACCCTGGCATTTGTCTTACAACTGAGGAAAAAGCACGGAAAAACCTCAGACAAGGTACCTCACTTTGGTCATGGCCAAATTAGGACTGCTCGTCCATAGACTCTTTTCAATCGGATTTCATCTTCAAATTCATGACTTGTACCAATGGTTGTAACTACAGTTTGTGTATTCCTGATGATGGGTGCGGGAGACACCCGAAACATGTAGAGCGACTTGGCAGTAAAACAAATAAAGACTGCTTAGAACTGCATCTCGTTGGTCTTCTGAATACATTGCCAGAAATTTAAGACTAAACATAAACCAAGAAAAAACAAAATATATGATAGCGAAAAGGAAAAACAGCTCAAAACAAAATAAAAGAGGACAATTAAGAATAAAAAATTATACAGGTGAAAGAGTTGAAAATTTTAAGTATCTAGGTGTTATACTCAATGAAGGTAACAATCACCAAATAGATTTACAAGAAAGAATAAAGAATGCTAAGAAATCATAATTCAAGATAAAAACATTTTTAAAAATAAAAATATATCTAAAAAACTAAAATTAAGGCTGAAGAACACAATAACAAACAAAACTTTAACATATTCATCAGAAACCTGGATACTAACGAAGAGCGGTAGAAAGAAAATAAACATTTTCCAAAGAAAAGTTTATAGAAGAATTTTAGACGCAGTGCATGACAATGAAAAAGAAAATTGTAGAATATTAACCAATAAAGAAATTTATTAAATGGTTGTAAAATCCACTGTAACAGAGACAATAAGGTTAAAGAGATTACGTTGGTTTGAGTAAGTAGAGAGAATTGAAGAAAATAGAATTTAAAAAAAAAAAAGTGTTATGTATGAATTTGAAACAACCAGGCTGAGAGGCAGACCAAGAAATAGACGGCAAGATGAAGTGAGAGGATGGAAGACTAGCTGGTGGGAAAGGTTGGAAGGAAAGGGTATATAACACAGAGAAATGGTAGAAGCTCCTGAGAACGGCAAGAAATCGTCGCATT
>Ga0209629_10002791_pt1 | contig 12108 bp, 4 predicted proteins | sample TergutCu122P5_FD_187286 | JGI IMG/M metagenome (GOLD analysis project Ga0209629, IMG submission 187286) | Cubitermes ugandensis P5 segment gut microbial communities from Kakamega Forest, Kenya - Cu122 P5 (SPAdes) (version 2) | ecosystem: Host-associated > Arthropoda: Insects > Digestive system >...
GTACGGCCGTTTACAGACAGTGACGATACCAGAGGCTGTAATAATACAATTTGTCCTCCTGAAGATGAGCAAGGTACTGCTCGAAACATGTTGAGGATTATAATGTAACATATATATATTTTTATGGAATAAAGGAAGTGTGTATTAAGTTGGTAATTTGAAACAAGTCCTAGTATTGCGTCCATACACGCACCGCGTCCAAATTGTGAAACTCGTTGTCAGAAGGAAAAGCTTCTAATCAAATAAAACAGGAAGCGCTATTAATGTGGTATTGCAATGAACACAACATGATATTTCCCATGAAGCAGTACCAATTGGAATGACGGTGGCTGCTAATAACAGTTATAACATATGGAACTAAATAATATGTGTTTAGCTCAGAATTGCCTATTTAAGATCTTATGTACTTCTTTCCATCTTACGGCTAACAAAGATGCAGTGGTTTGTTCTGTTGGTTATCGCGTTAGAATTGTTGGTACATCTAATTACCACTCTGCCACCAAAACGGCATACCTGGGGTATCTTTATGCCTTTTTCCTTTGGGTAGGTCACGTATGGAATTTACATTGAAGTAAGGGAAAAGATAAAATAAACTAAAATGGAGAGAAATGTTCGTGGCTTCTGATTTTAAAGTAGCTTGGCTGTGAGCACACATCGAGCTGTTTGTTCGGGCCTGCCTCAACAGCAGCTGCTCGTACACTGGGGACATTTGGCGCTTCCACTGCGCTGGAAAGATAGATTGTCACTGAGAAAACTGACTGTTCTAAGCGCTTCTAAATTATCTTCGAACAGTGCCCAATTCGAATCTCAGTTGTGAAAATGTCTATTTAGAAAGCAGTTTTGGTGGTCTTTCTCAGTCCCTCTACATGAATATCAGTATAACGTTTGAAATAAATCAAAACCGCTTCGTTGTTTGCCATGTCAGACTCACTGCACGTTGTAATTCAACAGCGGAGGTTATTTTATATGAGCTACTGAATAATCTACAAACAAATGAAGTCTAGATTGTGGTGCTCTACAATACGATACGGTTTAGTCTGAAAGGTTTATATGAAAGCTTCAAATAAACTGCCCTGACTTCAGGGCAGTTCAGTACTTACTTTTTTGAACACAAAGCAGCTTGTACTGAGCCAACATGCGTGATTTCAGGCTTCTGCAACGAAGCAACTGAGAACTGAGTTCTTCTGGATTGTTATGCGGTAAGAAATTACTACTACTTGCTTCGTAATAACCCATAAGAGCGCAGTTCTGAGGTAACGTTTTTTACCGTGTAAGCAGTTTGTTTCGTACTTTCATATATTCATATTTTCTAGCCAATCTACGGCGTACATCCACATACTTGTAGAGTGTAAGCACTGTGTAACGTGTGTTCGTGGACTAAAATATAATATAAAATATAAAATATATATAATGCAGTCAGACACAAATTTGTATTTTATTAAATTATATTAGAGTATTACTCCAGCGACATGTTTCAGCTCTATTTTAATAAAATATAAAGTTGTGTCTGACTGCATTATAAATATTTTATATTTTATATTATATTTTAGCTTATATTCAACACAACGGAGATCTCTCACTTGAAAATTGTGTTCGTGGTGTCTAAGCATTTTGTAGCATACCTCCACGTATTCAAATATTTTAAGCAGTCTGTACCATATATTACAAATTTACAGTGCCTATACGCCATGTCACGTACACTCACACAACAACAGTCTAAGCACAGTACCATTAAGTCATGTCCGTTTTGATGGTATCAAATATCATGGTATATTGTTTAACGCCCCTTGTCGGGCACATACCTTGCTTGAGGCTTCAGCTGTGCAGACTTAAGGGTTTCGTGACTTCTGTTAGGCTATCAAGACAAGTGCTCGAACTGTACATCAAAGCATGCCAGGATCGTTGCTTTCACATCCTTTACAATAATTTTATCTTCTTGTTCTCGGACGCTATATTTTCTGAGATACCCATAGTTGTTAATTAAACCATAAACAAATACGTAATTAAACATATAAGAGATAAATTTTGTAATAGTTAAGGTTAGACCTACGACTGATAACTGTGTATTCTGTAAATTGAAATATAGCCTCAGGTTTTCGTGTAATAAAAGAAAAACACAATACATAACTCCTTGCACATTTTTACGATGCCACTGCAGTGAATATAAATACAAGTAAGTCATGGAGCGAGTAAAATGTGGAGCACAAATTACAGAAAGGAATTCATATTAGTAAAGAAGATGGGAGAACTGAATGTTACTTAACCCTTTAAAGAAGAAGCGCAGACTGCTTTATTTAAAGACCCAGTTCGTACCGCTCTGTAAACACTTTTCATCTGGTTGTAAAAACCAATCAGTTTATGCTGTAAGTGACACAAGTCGCTCTTTGTTCTGAAATAAATACAAAACACACAATTACAGTGTGGGCACAGCGTACAGTTGTTGGATGTTAAACTGTTGGTGCATCACGTAACCAGTAGGCTTTAAAAGGTTGACACAAATAACACCGGTCGACATCAATTTCCTCTCTGACGTAATTTGATAGATTTTCATTGCGGAGAGATTTACAAACTAGAATGTGTTTACAAAATATTTATATTACACTCCGTTTAGATGATATCAGTTGATACCTCAGTTGAATGGCCAATAACAGCAATGTGGGAGTTTGCTAAAGCTTTGTTATGGTGTTCTTTTATTTTTACTAAATTTGGGCACTTAAATCCCTAGAATAATATCGTCTCAAACAATATTTCAAACTGCAAACCTTCTTCCAGCTTTTTAACGTCCTAATTATCACACTGCAAATTAAAGGGACGCTAAACACAGCGACATTTTATTACAGCTACAAAACAAATGTTTGAATCACGGCTTCAGGAGTGGAATCTTAGTGAGAAAGATGGAATATTATCATCTAACAGAAGAAGGCAGTCAGACGTAGCAACGTATAACTCAGTGGATGTTGCTGTAGTGTACTGCAATAACATCCGATAATGAGAAGAAGAATTGCAACTTAAACGCATGTTCGAAATAATGGAGGCTTTTCATTATTTCATCTAAGGTTAATTTGAAGGCAGTGTTACTCGATAACGGAAATAAGTTCCCTTCTGTCCTACTGGTTCATGCAGTCCCCATGACAGAAACCTTAGAGAACCTTCAGGTTTTAGTGCAAAAATAATAGGCTATGAGCATCGGTGGCATATAGGAGCTAGCCTGAAACTTACAGCAATACTAACTGTGCTGCAAGACGGGTAAACTAAATTCCACTGTTTTTAATGTGAATGGGACGGCCGAAAGAGGGACTGCCACCACTGAATAAAAAATGTGTACTCTTTTCAGATAAAAACAGCGGGTCAGAAGAATGTGTCACGTCCTGCTTTAGGGGATAAGTCACAAATCTATTTACCTCCACTGTATATCAAGCTCGGTTTGATATAGATATTTGTGAAAGCAGTGGATAAAGAAAGTGAAGTGTTTAGCTGTATAAGGCAAAGATTTCCCAAAATAAGTGAGGCTAAGATCAAAGCAGGAATTTTCGTTGGTTTACAAATTAACCAGCTATTCGAAGACCAAGACTTCTACAGAAAAAGAGCCTAGAAGGCTTTTGAAAATGTCTGCAAGAACTTTCTAGGAAATGAAAAATTACTGTGAAATTGTGCAGCGGCTAATTTCATCATTGAGTGCTATCGGGTGAAACATGTTATTGCAACTTCATTTTCTGCATTCCCATTTGGATTATTTTCCTGGAAACATGGGAGCTGTCTCCGATGAACACGGTGAAAGGTTCTGTCAGGACGTTTCCCAAATAGAAAAGAGATGCAGTGGAGAATGGAGTTCAAATGTATTGGCTAACTGCTGCTGGAGTCTCATATTGGTGACATTAACTGGCGAATATAAGAGACAAAAGAAGACGAAGGGAGTTGGTAATGAATTTTTTTTTTTTTTTTTGGCTAGGGTACCGTATGTACAGACACTTTCCTTTATACGGCGGTATATGTTGTAATTAAAAACCAATATAATACTTTTTTATTGCAAAGTTAGTTTTCCAATTTATTTCCTTCCCTTAAATTTGGTGGGCGTTAGGGCAATTTGTTTGACATATTCGGATTCATCAAAGTAAAAATTATAAGAATCAACCTGAATTTTCAAAGGGTGCGAATTTTTTTTTTTTGCCGGCCAATGCCAACATTGTTATTCTCCTAACGACAATAAACCAAACTACACAAATGTGCACCTACTTTTTAACTTTACATTTTTACTTTGTCTCTTTTTTCTGCTGTAAGAACCAGAGACATCAATAAAACACACAGCTAGTTGATTGCCAGTAGGGTTTAGCTTGCCTGAGGCTGGTATTTGATGAAGTTTACATCTTGGTTTAATTTCTGACTTTAAAACTAAGCTGTGGGCTCGACGGCCGAAGAACTGCAAGTCTATTTACAGAAGAAGCTAAAACATTTTTATTTTTCATATAGCTTCAACGGACTGTGCAGCCCCAAAATTCTCCTATTCCAGTGGTAATATGGACGTCTTTTTTGAAAGCAAAGCGGCCGGGGAATGAAACTAACTACTCACCTCCATCTATTTCCGAGGCTAAAAATACCTGAATGATGTGTACAGGAACAAATTTTCCTTTTTTTACCGTGCTGTATTTTAATGATACGAAACATTGTGGCCCTCTGCAGTGTGCGACTGACGGTAAAATGTTGGGGTAGGTTGAGGTATTCTGGACTCTTCAAGTCAATTAGCAGGTGCATGGAAGAACCACTATACTCAGCAAACCAACTGAACCTCTTCCATAAAAAAAAACTTTTATCTGAAAATAATGACTCAAATGACTAGTCATTTAGAGGGATGTAACTGGCAAGGGATGCTCTTTCGAAAGCCCCATTTGTGAGGATGTGACAGACAGATTATGGAGGCAAAGTGCATGATTAATTCTAGTCACACACGTGAAGTTTTCAGATGGATGAGGGGTGAGACTCTATGTGGAGGGATGCAGACCGCTGAGATACACAATAATTGTCCCCACCCTCGTAAGCCTCCGTTTTTAAAATAATTTTTTACTAAAGGAACCGTTATATCAGGAGTGGTTTTTATACAAGACAGATGTCTGCCTGCGCTAGTATAATGTATGTAAATGACACAATGATAGACCGAATCTGTTTCAACCCCTTCTGATCCGCACCGTATTACAGATTATTTATTATAATGTGCATCTTAAGTATATGTTCATTCACCAAGTATGTATTTATTCCTTCTTCTTTAGATTTAGACGCTGAACTCAGCTGTATTTTAAGAGCTCGAATGTTTAAATCTGATTCATAATACCGATTATTTGTGGAGCAGATTTTTCAAATTATGTATTGGCAATTTGGAAGTAGCTGTTGGTAACTGAGGTATTATAAACAACTATAAATGTCGTTCTTGAAATGTGCTTAACGGAGATGAAATTACGAAAGAATGGGCTTGCAACGACCCAAAAAATTGATTTTCATTAAGCCACCATATTCTAGAAATGTTTACCGTTTGTGATTATGACGCTAATGGGAGTGAGAAGCAGGTTTCTAGCGAAAATTGCTTCATAATGAGAAGCTTCATAAAAGTCTGCTTTAGAATAAGTAATATAAGAAGGAAAAAACAAGCAGTTTGTCATGAATAATTAGTGTAGTTCTTAGCGGAAATATAATAATTGCTTGCAGAACTTTGGTTTCTAAAATTTTGAATGGAAGGAACCGCCTGTTAGGCCTAAACAGACAAAGATGCATGCGTGTATGTGTGTGAAGTTGGATTAATTTATGGATGTATTAATACTTGCATGATGGTGTGGATGAATATAGATTCGATGTGGATGATTAGATTCATGTATGAATGGGCAGGTTATGTGCGTGGTCGTTAAGATGAGATTAAAATCTGTTCAATTAACGTGTAAGCTCGGCTAACAGTAACTCTCGTGACTTATCATGGAAACATCGGTTTCGATTTTCCAAAGAGATTCGGGATTCTCGGACAGAAGTTTTGGTAACATTCTGCAGTCTTTCTAGACAAATTTGGGTTAGTTCTTTGTAGTAGGCTACATCATTTTTCTTCGAAATCCATTCCGGTTCACCCTACATCATTATGACCTCCAAAACAAAAAACTTTCAAGCCAAAGAAAGTAATTCTATGACAAAAGCGTAACGGTTCAGCTGATAAGGTGTAACGTGACCCTCTGCCCACAGTATACAGTCTCACTGTAATGTGATGCGTATTTTCTTCCCGCCAGTTGTAAAGGAAATGTGGTCATGTCTTGGGCGATATCTTCGCTGTGACGAATGGGTGAATAATCAAAAAATGAGGTTGGAGGTAATATTATTAAAATTTTTATCAATTACATGACGCGGGAGATACGTCACAGTTATTTTAACGTATAAACTTCGCTTTTGGCTCCTCGCAACGCTTCATCATTATACTCAAATATTTTACAAAAAGACTACAGCGTGTAGAGGAAAATTCCATCACGTCCTTACAGTCATTCTTCCAGAATAAATGAAATAATTACCTGATGTTCATTTCATCAACTTCATTTTATTATTAATGTCTCTTTGTTGTCTTACATAAAACTCTCATTACGTTAGCACATTTCTTAGAAAATAGTAATTTTTCTTCATTTTTCTGAAGTTTTATGATGTCATTAAAGGAGAGGAAAATTCTGTAATAGTTGTTTGTTTCAAACAAAAACATAAGTGAAGGAAGAAACAGAACAAAGAAACCGCAGCTGTAATTTCACTATTGTGGACCGGACTGTACATTTGCATCTGGTTTCGACGTGTTAAGGAGCATGTGTATTGGACCTTTTAACTTATTTGTATATTTGCATAATGACTTTACGCCCACTCCCTAAAACCTGGGTCGAATTTTAATTTTAAGATTAGGTGCAAATTTAAAAAAAAAACTTATAAACAGCAACGTAATAATTTTTGCTGCAAAATGGAGAGTAAAGTTATAACTGTTACCTCGTGACCTAAACCAAGATGTAGTTAGCGGGGTTCTCTTTTCTCTGTTTGATCGGCAGCTGTGATATTAACACTCACCGCAATTCTCCCTTTCCTGCTATGGATACAGAGACACAGAGAGCTGTCAGAGGCTTAACTGTCACATTTATAACGTTCTTTTTTCAATATAATATTATTCCTTCCTAATTTATAGTTGTTGGCGGGTTTGCTTGTTAACAGTTTCAGTTGCTCTGCTAGTAGAAACTGGGTTCAACTACAATATGGCCACTAAGTTCAGGCAATACTTGTGTATGTGAGTTTCCACACAAAATCACATACTGACACCGTGGTTTTGTTTAATTTTAATAACGTTTCTAACTTAGATTTATCCCATTCGAAAAACACGTGGGTGTTGAAAATCAAATTTGCTCTTTTACTGTATTTTTACTTGTTTTTAATGATTTGCTACTACTTCACTCTACGTAAATTAGAAAAGCGAGAATGACAGTAGAGTAATAAACTGGAAATGATTTGAAAGGAAAGGTTACGTAACCGAATTCATATAGGCCTACTTTAAAGACCTTTATCTCAGCAGTCTGGGATTACAACGATAAACCTGAGGCATGGTAATCCGGTGTTTCGGCCGAGATGTAAACCTGTTACCTCAGCAATATCGTGGGCCGGCTTGCGCAGGGTATTTGTATGCCTTTATGAAACACGGTGTCCCATTGTACTATTTAAGTGTGTAGGGAAACGGAGAAAAGAGCGCCATGATAATTACATGATATGAAACATAAAAAATCTACCTAACGCAGCATACTTAGAGTGATGAAATCAACAAGTGTGATTTTGGCTGGACATGGCCATTCAGGAAAAATCAGCAGAGAAGAAATCACTTTGTGAAAGTGACGTAGATGGGATCATGATATGAACATGCGAGCCCTATTTTGAAGAAACAAAATGCGTATTTGTGTCTGAGGGGATACCAACAGTCAGGCAAACACATGTAAAGGCCTATGTTCTATTTTATTCTTGTGATTCTGTGCATCGTAAAACTAATTTACGTGAGTAACCAACGAGATGCAGTTTTAAGCAGTCTTTTTATTGTACCGCAAAATCACTATATTTTTCGGGTGTCCTTTGCACCCATCATCAGTAATACATAAAAATGTAGTCACAACCACTGGTACTAGTCATGTATATCGATGACATAAGTAAAATCCGTTAAGAAGTATCCATAGGTCGGGCAGCTACCTCATTTTTGCATGGCCAAATTTGGCCATGCCAAAGGACACCCGAAACATGTACAGTGATTTTGCAGTACAATAAAAAGACTGCTTAAAACTGCATCTCGTTAGTAACTCACGTAAAGTAGTGACTATATTCTAATACTTTACAAAATAAGGAATTTTGTGGGCAGCTAGACATTATCTACTTTTCAAGAAAATTAATTTACCATGAAGCTTTTTCTTTCGAATTTAACCCCAAGAAATGTATAAGTCCACTGGAATGCAGTTCCAGTTCATAGGTCTAAAAACAAGCTTGCTATTCGGTATATCTGTCTTCGAAGTGCCATTTTAAAGTTTCGACTCTTGCTTTGTTTGCTATTCTGCTAATTACACACGAACTAATCAAAGCAAAGACACGGATATTAATTGGAATAATCTCACCGTAAAGCAACCGGTAACAGATGGCAACTTGATGTTGCCGCCGCTTTATTGTGCGGTCGCTGATACGTTTTCTGACATTCTTCAGATGCACTGGCTGCTTCACGGAACTGCTCCACAGGTAGAGGAGCTTTCATTTGCATATCTCAGCAGGTGGAATTTCGGTTTGCTGAGCGATCCACTGAAGTGTGACTGACGGATTAGCTTTGCATGCCCAAACATGGGCCTGGGTTATGGCGTTGTAACGTAAGTCGGTGAAGCACGAAATGTTATTAACATACTACGAGAATCGGCAGATTAATTCCATGGTATCAGGGCTTCTTTGTGCAGTGGAAATTGGGATCGCAACTTAAAAATTCTATGTGACAATGTTTGTAGGGCGATGATGTCAAAGCCTACGGTCATCTGAGAGTGACGCCGTGTATTTTGTTGCATGGGTATCTACGTTTCGAAAGAACCTGCTTTTTTTCAATAGGTATAACCTGGCGCCGAATTTTCGGCGCGATTTGTTTCCTACATTTTCATGGTATTTATTCAATTTTTAGCGATTTATTTTCGAGGTCATTGATGGGGAAGACGGCTTTACTTAGCTCCTCTTACAACAAAACTTTACCCTTAATGTACAGGGTATGTATTTAAATTTACCGTGTTTTTTAAAGAAAAACTTGAGTATTATTTGAAGAGAAAATAATAAAATCATGAGTGGAGTTTTGTGGGAAATAAAAGAAACATTATATAGCATGTCTTATAATAAAGTTTATTTCATTGTCACATAAATATATAAAATTAATTTCTGGGGGTGTTTTCCCACGTGCTTTCGCGTACGCAGAAGCACGTCCTTAGAAGTTTAACCGTTGTCTTGTACAAATTATTAACCTAAGGTCTCCAAGTTTCTTTCTCCCTACTACTCTGAAGTTGAAAGCAGCAGTTACTTCCGAAACCGTGCTTTCCACCTCCTGAATTGCCTGGTACTGTAACACATTAGACTGCTTTCAAAATTTCTCAATGTGTTTGCAGATCGACGTTTGGTCATTGCGTTTGCAAAATACATGTCCTTGAATCTGTGTCACATCATTATGTTTTCTGTGACACAAATCACATACTGTTCAACTCATCTTTATGCATACCAGCTCTTTGATTATCTTCATTACTTGACTCAGTTCAGTGCAGATATTAATCAGGAATAAGTGGAACTTCACCTCCACTCCGTAATATCTTGGTGGTCTGGTGCTTAAGGGTAGGAGCAAATTCAACTTTAATTTATGTTTCGAGAGTAATCAAAAGTGTAAAATTTCCTATTTTGTATGGACATAAATATTTGTTCCTTTCGTGCTTGAGAACAGGGTGCTGAAAATATTTGGAGACAGGAAATGACAGGTGGTTGGAGAAGTACGAATAATTAGGAGTTACAAAGACCAATTTGTATTTCAGTATTAGTAAATTCTGCAAGACGTAGTGGGTGAGACAGGCAGTAAGCTTGGTGTATGCATAAAAAGATTATAGAGTCGCTGAAATACTGAATCGAAGGGAACCCTTGGGGCACATACTTTTAGCTGGAACGATAATATCGGGCAAGTATTGAACAAGCAATTAAACATTATCCTTGACATCACCTTTATGTAGGGTATTTAAATTATATACCTGAAACAAACCATGTTTCTAGAATATAGGGTGTTGCAGCTCTTCTGTATTTACAATTTGTGCTGCATGTAATGTTATTTCGCCCGTGAAATATGTTTTGTACTTTTACAATAGCTCTTCTCCTAATATGTGTGTAGTACCCAATATGGCTGTTTTTCGTGGTTTCTTAAATTCGTGCTTTCCTGGTATGTTCCTCATGAATTGTCTGAGCGATTTTGAAACGGTCCCAGTCGCCCATATTATTACGGCCATCACTTTTGCTTTCAAATTCCACATGCGCTGAATTTCTATCATAAGTTCTTTATATTTTACAAAATTCTCAGCTTCTTTCTTGATCACATTTATTATTATTATTATTGTTATTGTTGTTGTTGTTGTTGTTGTTGTTGTTGTTGTTGTTAATGAATAACGGATTCTCGTGAGAGCGGTAGTGGACTTAAGTTTCAAATGTATTCACCATAGAATGTAGCTACATGCAACCAATGGCCGCTTCCCCATTCACGCCAGTTGCACGGGCCGTCTCATCTTCCAAAATGAGGACGCTTTTAAAAAGAATCTCTTTGCTTTGTACCATTCAGAGATATACCACCTTCATATAGGTCTATATGTAAAGTTCATGAATGGTAATTCATTTAAAAACTTCATGCCATTTGCAGCTTTCAGGTATAAGTAAATTTTATGTATGAGATTTAGGAAAAATTTTGTAGAGCCTAAAGAAGGAGTGGTTAATTACAGGTTTTAATTATTATAATTAAATGGAAAATTAAGAGATTAGGGCATCCGGTTAAATTAAAATGCAGGCAGACCATAAGTAGGAAATAAATGTATAAAATAAGAATTATGCTGTAGACCAACGTAAAATTTAGATGTGAGTGAAAGTCTAACGTAGAAGGGCGGGTTGCCAAACAGGGGAGTCCTACTCCCTTATTCTCTCGAACGGACAGTTCGTAAAATATCTGGCCAATTACACCAGAAAGAAGTCATCCTTTATTTTTGCGACAATCATGTGAAACTCTGCGAGCAAAGTTTTCTATTTTCATGTTAATTCTGGTGGCTACATATATTGAAACCTTTGCTTGAAACGTTTGCTGAAATACTCATTATAGATCAATTGTATAGGGATTTGACGAAGATGTCTTTTATCCCGAAACAATTTCCTGATTTGTTCTTCACCCATCGTCGATTTATAGATAATTAAAACACAAGGTATGGGGAAACGATTTTCCTTCTGCCTTCATGTGCGTGGAAATGGAGTAAAATGCGTTAGAACGAGTTATGTTCACTCACTGGACCAAAATTTTTAAGCCTTCTAAAACTTGGGTATGTAACGGGTCAGTATCGGTTGTATATTTCAGTTCTCTAGTACTTCTACGGCGATGTGTTCTATTCCGAAACCATATCATTTTGGAACTTCTACACCGTCTTTTACGTATATAGTTAACACACACCGTTTCGGAAGATGGCTCTACGTCCGTCTTCAGGTGTGAGAAGCGAACTTAACTAATGGGCCCCATAGACCGAGTTCCAGTGGCTGAGAATATTTCGTTCTATTGGTGCGCCGGTTAGGTTAAATTCTTGCGCCTGAAAAAAAGGAAACACAGACAACTTTCGAAATGTTGTGGCATAATTATAGATATGTGATGTATAAAGTCAAAGAGGATAGAATTTGTTTCGGAATCCGTAATAAAATTTAAAACTTTAAAGCATTAATTTCAACCAATAATATACGAGGGTTGGAACTTTAATAGTGGCAACTATTTATTTACAACTGATACAAAATAGATACATGTTTCGAAGTTTTACTGTCCTTCATTGTAGTCACCAGCATTGTGTA
>Ga0209629_10002793_pt1 | contig 12103 bp, 9 predicted proteins | sample TergutCu122P5_FD_187286 | JGI IMG/M metagenome (GOLD analysis project Ga0209629, IMG submission 187286) | Cubitermes ugandensis P5 segment gut microbial communities from Kakamega Forest, Kenya - Cu122 P5 (SPAdes) (version 2) | ecosystem: Host-associated > Arthropoda: Insects > Digestive system >...
CTGACACACAATTAGTGTCCACTTATTAATAAAACTACTTTAGTGGTATACACGTATCTCCCAACAAAACACAATTTCTTCTATGAAGGCATCTCCAAACTTCACATTTCCTACACAGACATCTCCCAAATTCACAATAATTCCTATACAGGTATCTCCCAAATTCAAAATAATTCCTACACAGGCATCTCCCAAATTCACAATAATTCCTATTAATGTACCTCCCAACTTGCACATTAATAAGGTAATTATAAGACAAACAAATGATGAATTCGCGGGTCTAAATCGCACTAATCGGGGGATGCCGGCAGGGCATAAACCTACTGAGCTCTTCGCCGTCGCATTTCTCACGTCCGGAAACACCTGTTTGTTATAAACAAGTAAGGTTTGTTTTTTTTTATTATTACTGTCCTAACAGTTGCCGCGAGACACGCACATGCAGACAGCAATGGGACAAGAAACGATTCTACCCAAACTGGACGTTATTCACCCTTCTTTTCCGCAAAATAAACTATACTAAAATAAGGTCGAACCCGGTTATAATGACATCAGTTTACGCGACACCTCATCTACAGCGTCAGATATTTTGTGATGCCAAATAATTCCTCACAGTTAACCTTACCATTATAATCCTCCATTACAACAACGATCATTTATAAGGACACAAAATATTCAGGTCCTCTCCCGACGTCATAACCGAGTTCGACTGCAATTAAACTACCTTTTATCGTTAATCGTTTTAACACACACCGTAACTTTGAATCAGATGTATTTCTGCCAGTATTATAATCTGCTGGAGCACAGACATCATCATCATCAGCCTGTGTTTTGCTCGCTCACACATTTCACAATTTTAATGACTCATCTTTTCTTGCGTCAAGTCAAGCGTCTTCAGGTTTTACTCCGTTTGGATATCTAAGCATATTATCCGAGTTCTTACCTTTAAGGACTAAAAAAAAAAAGCGAAAGTACTTTCTATATAATGCTCCCTGATCTCTAAAACGGCGTTGCTTTTTGAAGGTTTCGCAGGCTTCGCCCGTTTGTCCTGCTCGTAACAGCACCTTGTAGATGGAGATAAATATGGAGCAGCTATGAATCTTAATTATACATATATATATATATATATATATTCAGCTCGAACCGCACAGTAAACAACTCATTTAAAACCAACAAATAATCCGTCAACACAAACATATATTTTGAAGAGCAAGGTTATCAACCGCTACATGTTCCGGCCACACTAATAACCATAATCGGACCGTACAGAAGAAAATAAAAAGTGCTGACACACAACTGCAGAAGGTAGAAAGGCATCTCATACTTCACAGTGAATTCAAACACAAAATCAGTGTAGGATATGTGATCTAAAATACAATGTTATATACATTTAAAAAGCAAATACAAATAAAGGCAGTACAATATAGCTGTGTGAGATGGACGTTAAAAACGTATCTAAGTAAAAATAATTAATTAGCTGGGACTCTTTTCGATGGTAAGATTTAAAAGGACGGTGTGTGAGTACTATCTTATTCGGGATCCTGTGGCCAACTCATTATGATATTTTGGAAAGGATTTTAAATAATCTGAAATTAATTTACGTTTGTGTAAATAATGAGGGTGATTTTGGGAATTTTATCTGTACGTGCAGAAGTAAGTTGGGTTCTTCTGTATATCGCTATACAATGACGCTGAATTCCAAAGACGTTACGCGTATAATCGTATAGGACTTAGTTCACTAAGTCGCGTATTCCCGACGTCTATGGCCTCCGGACTTCGGGAATACACAACCATCAATTAAATTCGAATTATTCAAAATTCATTACAAAACACGTAATATGATGAGCTCGCCACAAGATTCCGAATAGGATAATACGCATCGGCCTTTTAAATCTTATCATCTAAAAGGGCGCCCACGAGTTAATTATTTTTATTTAAATACATTCTTAATCTACATCACACACACACACACACACACACACACACACAGAGCTACAAAGTACTGCTTTAGCTGTACACGTTTTCAAATTTAGATACAACATATTTTATTTTATAACACATCTTGTACTGTGTTTGTGTACGAATTCATTTGAAAGTTTGAAATCTTTACTACATTTTGCAGTTGTATGGCAACACTTTTTATTTTCTTCTGTACAGTCCGATGATGACTATTAGTATAGCCGAAACATGTATCTATTTACACAGTAAATATTTATGAGTCATATTTTGCAAAAGAGAGTGTCTGCTTAACACCGGGTACATGCAGCTCTTTATATTCTTTACAATACATGTTGTGTTGACGAATTATTTGTTGGGTTTATTGACTGAGAATACAACAGGGATGAATCGCCTTAAGATAAACATACACCATCTCGGTTACAAAACCCAATCACCTATAGGGAAATAATCAATACAAAAAAACATACACATAGTGACGGTGCAGTTTCCAATTGACCTTGACAGAGGTTTGTGTTGGGGAAAGCCGACAGTCCTTGTCTGTGACCAGTAACCGATATATTTCACTTCAAAATACATTGTGCAGGTGCGTTTTGTGCGTGTCAGGTAATATAGTTATTTTATGTTGTGTTCTATGTGGTTAGTTTCTCCTATAATCTCCCCAGTTTATAAGGCCGAGAAGCGGAGTCGCCGACTAAACTACTGGACCTGAGGTTTCCTTTCCTCAACGTTATGACGCCGCGTTCCTGGGTAATCGGATCCTCACGTTAAGAAAACGTAGTGGTCTCGAAACGTCAGGAACCGATTACCCACTGACGCCGCGTCATGTCGAAGAAGTACGGAGACCTCAGCTTCACCACAGCCAAAGCCTAAAAACGTGCCCGCAGATACAGACGGTACTTCATGAACAACACCAGCGCAGGAACTCTGCATCAGCCCACAAAGTGCATTTATGTGTTTCGTATGATTCTCACAATACACAGCGATTACTTCCCTACACAGGATTAATCGACTTGTGTTTGTAATGCAGGCGCAGTGTGAATTCTGTGAGGTAGGGAAGAATTCTTAAAAGTACTGCCACGAACTTCAGACCTCCTTTAGTCACGTAGCTGGTTACTAGACCTCAGCTTCTCCTTTATCCCCAGATACATAGTAACACCCTTTGCTACCCTGAATAACTGGTCCCACTGTTCACTTTTGCCTTGAAGATGGATTCAGCATGTACCTCCGAAACGTCTATATCCAATCACAGCACCCAACAGTGTCGAAACCCAGAAGACAACACTAAAACGTACACATACCATAAAAAAGTGCGCACTAAACTTACGTACCATTGCACTCAGGTTCTAAAGACGAAAGTGTGTGTGTGTGTGTGTGTGTGCGTGTGTGCGCGCGCGCGCGCGCGTGCGTGCTCATGTATATATATATTCCATTAGTTACTAATATTCGATCGCAAGTCCTCTACCTACACAAGACAACCGAAATACTGACAAAGAACGTACACATACATGCATAACCCGAGTGGAATTAGAACCTAATCTGCAACCCCTGTTCCGAGCGGTAGAAGAAAAGCCTTCGACCATGCGGGCAGTATGATCGACACATGCGTTAAATTATGAATTAGGCCACGACTACATCCTTCCAAATCATTCCAAATTCATTAATCAATTATTATCACACCAATTAACCCTACACGATACTGTCAGGGACACCGACAGCGCCTTAAATACATTACACTTAAAAAATTAAAGTGCCGGGCCTCGTGAGTGTACTTCTTACGTGGAAGCGTGTGGGAAGCGCCGCCATGGGCAGCACACAAAACGGAACAAGTAGTTGCATGGTGTCAGATAAGACAAGCCGCCGTGGCTTCCACGTCATTAGTCACCAACGACCTCTACACACAATCGTATCAACAGAGGCGTTGGGATCGATTCCTGGCAAGGGAAAGACATTTCTTCCCCAAAGAGCACGGACTGGCGCTGGGGCTCTCCCCAGTTTATTTATTGGGTCCACAGGGGCTATGCCCCGGCGGTAAAGCGACCGGGGCGCCGAGCTGACCACTCACATGTAATGTAGAGATTAAGAATTGAAGTTACACCTCCACTTCCACACAGCCGTACTTAAATGGCGTGGTCCTTAATCAAACACAGGCACTTCATGGTAATAGACCGATTGCGGACTGGACGACCGAGTTCCGAAAGGGTCCACCATGTGTTTATTAGCCCATGTAGCGTTCAGTCGCCGAGATAATGCAGCCGGGGTGTAAAGGCCACTACTCACCTTAATACAACTTTCATACCTATGTCAATATTTGGCGGTGTGATGCAACAGCGCAAACGAAACAACGTACAAATCGACAATATGTCCAGCTTCTTTCCTACACAGCTTCTGTTCTTCCCATTCTGTATTATTATTTCTTCTCAAATGCCCTTTCCTTTCATTTCCTCCTTTTTTATCTTCCTCATACTTCTCTGATTTCTCTTCGTTCCTGCGCCTTCATGTTCTTTTCAACATTACCATCAGCAAAACTGACAGTTACACTTCCGAAACGATATAATGTACACTGAGAACCCGCACAGCTTTATCGTCATTCCCCATATACGCCTTTGTTTGGTGCACAGACGCAGGTGTCACTTGTACTATTTTTCTGGTAATTTCATTGTTCTTTCCCCCTGGTAAATATATCCAATCAGAATTGAATGCGCCTTGTCGGTAGTGATTAGATGTGCCAGAAACGTAACCTCCACCCCTCATCTTCGCCCACGTGATGCAAACCGGAAAACTTCACTGAGCCATACCTACCCTTCATAACCAGTGTTTTATTTCATACACTAAACCTGCATAAGCAGATTAGGAGATGGGGCAGTTCAGTGACTGCGAGGATATGCACGGTGTCCGAGACCCGGTGTAGGAAGCAATGATTCTTCTTGTCGACAGCACGTTGAGACAGTATGGGAGATTCATCCGGACTTCGGTGCCATGATAATGGAAGCTCCATCCCTGAAGTACCGACCGTGCATCTTAACAACCAGGTTTAAATTACTTGGAGTTTTACTAGGCCATTTAAGCCCTTTAAGTACATTGCGGGTGAAAAAGCAGATTAAATGTCGGAAAGGTATAAAACGCCAGCGCAAAGTGATAAATTACAACATAATGGGTCACGGGGCCTCAATTCAAGTGACTGCTTGAAAGATCGAGACGTAGACGGGAGAACAATATTAAAATGTTTAAGAAAAAAACGTCTGGTGACAAGAACTACGAGTACTACCTAGTACAGTGACCAGTAGCTGAACAGTCTGAACACTGATTAACATTTGGGATTCAAAACAGTAAAGGACCTGCTTACCAGCACAGTAAGCATAGTAAACAGCTGAACCAGTTGCAGACTTTACACTGAAACGCGTGGAAGCAGCGATAGCTCAGCTGGTACAGTGACTAGGGCAACGAGGTGGACGATCCGGAGTTCGATTCCCGGCAGAAGCGAGAGATTCTTTTCTTCACACGTACACACCCACCCTGTCATCCGCCCAGCCGCATATTCAAAGGGTACGGGGAACCCTTTCTGCGGGGGTAAAGAGACTGCTCAACCCCATCTGGTGCAGAGGTTAAGAATGCCTGCAGATATATTTCTACTCCCTCACATTCCTTCGTGGCGTGGGCCGCGGAAACTTTACGGTTTACGTTACTTCGCGCCACAATAAATCGGTTTAAATTATGTCTCCGGTTGTGAAATTCAACGCTCAGAGGTCCGTGTACTTTAGAAAATAGGCTGATACTCGCAACGGGGCGACACGGGCCACTTTTCATACTTTTGTCATGTGGCATTGCGGATGTAAAAATTTAGGACATAACGTAGCGCTAGTAGTGACTGCCAACTTGGCGCCGCCAGACCACTGAAACTACGGGAAAAAAATACTGAAAAACAGTTTTCAGGAGCACTTTCATAGTCGCGGCTTCTTCATGTCCGTCCGTGTGTCCGCATGAATCAGCGCGGTTTCTACTGGAAGGATTTCCGTGAAATTTGATTTTGAGAACTGCTATGAAAATCTGTCGAGATAATCTAGACTTGTTTACAATCGGGCATAAATACCTGGCGCGTTACATGTAACACCGAAGTACGTAGTACGTGTTGTTGCCAGAGACATTTAATCACCATACAGCGTACTCTTCGTCTGAAATTGTAACAGAACGTGCCCTTCCGTCTGTAAGTCCGTCTGCAAGTATCAACGCGGCTCCCAATGGACCGATTTACTTCAAATTTTATACTGGAAACTGTCATGAAAATGTGTCAAGAAAATCCAGACTTGTTACAATTAGGCCAAAATATCTGACACTTTACATGAAGACCGAAGAAAGTTGTATTGTGCCCGGTGACATTAAAACGCCACAAAAGCTCTCTGGAAGAGTGAAACGGTATCAGATTGTTAGAGCAGCCGAAATGGCATAAACATTACGCGAACATGCCAAAATGTTACGTTATACCTACAATGTCTATCTTGACTCTTTTCCATTCAAGTAGTACACGTTACAATGATTTCATGGATAAAATGGGGTTTCAATGTCGCAGTACATTTCACTGTCTTACGCCCCGGTCCAAGGCAGCACTGCCGGCTGTTTCACCGCTCGATTACTGTCCCACCGCAAGATGCTGCTGTTACATTTCCAACTGACTATGAATCGGCCCTGGCGGAATTAGGTCCCGTTACATACAACTTTTTATTTTAAATATTTTTGTGGTATAGGGCCGAAATCAGGTCCCATTACACACTACAACTTTTATTTTAAATATTCTTACGGTGTGCAAAATATACAGTGGATGGAAAATAAATTTCTGACTCCATACAGTGCGCCTAACAATAGGAATGCTAGTGAATCGTTCCTCTGGCTCATAAAGCTGTTCCTTAAACTCACACCCTCTGACCACAAGAATGGATGGGGGAGCGTTCAGTTCTTTGGTGCATTCGATCATGCATCAGCCATAATAAACGTGACCCTAATTGTTATTACTCCGAACGACAATAAAACCAACAAACTGCAAATGAGGGAAGATTCCATTACTCTTGATTTACATTAAAGCGCTTGCTATTCTTAAGTTGGTACTACCGAACTTCCAACCAGCTGATACATTCGAAATTTAAGATTCTCACAACAGTATTGCAGACTGAAATCTCCTGAGATGTTACGCACTGTCGACTGGTAAATAATCACCGACGTTTCGTAGGAGCGTGATGCCTTCATATTCAGGGACGCCTCTTCAGCTGCTAGACTGCGGATGGAGGCAGTACGACCCTCCGAAACTTCCGTAACTACTTACCAATGGCCACGTTGTGACACCACATACGACATGGATCTTCAGCTGGTTATGGTTTAGGAAAGATATTAACATACAATCAGCATAAAAATAAAATACCTGAACACAGAATTTGATAAATCATTTGGATGGAACAGATAAAAGAATGCCAAAACGTTACTGTTCACAGAGAATAAGTGGTCAAGACATAAAATCAATATAACTACTACCACTTTCCCCGAATTTCGTTAAGCCATCCTACATATGAAACAGTTGAACAGATAGAAGCTATCTACCTTGTCTCGTCTGATATCAGTGGCTGTGTGCGCACTTGGACCGAGCCAGAACTGGGATCATATCCCGTTCAACATCAGGCCGTATAATGTGCTACATCGAGTGCCGTTTAGTTCCACTAATTCTTTAAATCGACACTAGATGGGGGTGAGTGATTAGACAGACGCCCCGACCGCTTTAACCTCTGAAAATAAGCCATCGGGACCCACCGAGCAGAAGGCTGGGGAATGTCTAAAGAATGAACTATAGTCAAATTCGGTTATAACGTCGTTTATGACGGAATATTTAGTGTCGTTACAATCGAGGATACTGTTATTTTTAACAGTGACGAGTTAACTGGCACCACAGAATATCTGACGTTACAGACGAGGTGTCATACAAATCGATGCCGTTATAACCGAGTTTGTATATTAAAATTTATCTTGATACGAGACAGGCCACAATGTCTAACCCGTTAAAAAAAAGTACGAAAAATAACGCCGTAATGAGTGCATCGTATGCTCACTACTTCGTACCTCGAGTCATTTTTGGAAGTAAATACTGAAGTCCGAAAAATATGCGAACGGATTTTTAAGCTGTTCCACCTCATAAACGGATCATCACAAGTTAGCAAACAAGAAATGAACATGCATATGAGTAGATGCAGGAAAAACACGGTAAGATTGTGAATGGACTGTAACAGTACACATTTCCTAATCTGTTGATAAATGTGGTAATACTGAGGTGGATTATACGCTGAACTGATGAAGAGCACATTTGCACTCTGTGGCAGCGATGTTACTGCCATGACTTTATTACGAAATGAAAGCTGAAGCGCTCACGGCGGTGAGCAGTAAGAATGCGTTCTTCTAGGATGTGACCCCGGGCGGTGTGGTAGCTGCTGGCCCCATAACCTACAAGTGAATGCCAGTTCAAGGTAAAGGTAAAGGTAAAGTTGTCTCTGTCAACGCCAGGATGGCATATAGGTGGAAGAGAGGTACTGTTCCACTTATTCCTAACTTCGGCGCTGCATGGGAGTGCGGTCAACTTCATGCCCTGGCCGCTTTATCCCCAGAAAAAACCCAATGCCCGTTGAATAGCAGGAGGCTAGGCGAACTCCGGAACCAGTCTGGACGTTCTGGAGACAAGAAAAATTTCTTATTCCTGCCAGGATTCGATCTTCAGATCATCCAGCCCGTCACCAGTCGTTATATCAACTATAGTACCCCGGTTCCAGGAATGCCATTTCCAGAGAAATGTAGTAGTAGTAGTAGTTGTTATTGTAAATATCGTTGTGGTTGTTGTTGTTGTTGTTGTAAATGTCGTTGTCGTAGTTGTAAATGTCCTCGTCGACGTTGTTTTCGTTGTTGTTGTTGAAGAATGATGGTATTTTATTATTTCTCTCCTTACAGATCAGGTAATTTAACGCTGTTACTTAATTAATCTACTTAAGTTTTATTTAACGACCAGTTTCACACTGTACAACGTCCGGTCTTTAGACGAATAAGTGAATAATGAATGCTAACCGACGTAGACGAACGCAGTGCTGGCTTAATTTGATGCACATGCATGGAATAAAAAGGTAAAAAGGAAACTTCACCTTACAACCTGCCATGAAAGCACTGAGAGGAAGTACAACTACAGCTGTACTCTTTCTTTACCTTCGGTGCTAGATGGGGGTGGGTGGTTAATGCTGGTTTACACCCGGGAATGACCGGTAACCCACTGTATAGGAGTATGCATGGAAGTACTGAAGAAAATAATAACAATTTCAGGATGGTCGGTCTCCTGGCCGAGTTTTGACCCTGAGGGCACCCCCTCCCCACCCCCGAACACATAAAAGGAGTTCCAGCGACACAGCCGTTTTCAAGGTTGATATGAAGACATTGTGTTTTTTGTTACTTGACTGTTCTATCCTTTAAAGACAAAAAAAAAAAGTACTTTCATGTCCAATGCTGCCCGATTTCCGAAAGAACACTGCTTCTGGAGGTTCCCAGGCTTCGCCAATTTATCCTGGTACGAAAAATATGTAGATGACGATGTGTATGGTGCACTGGTGGAATGATACTGAGATGGAAAATCCGAAATTAAAAAGTGAAAGTGGGTTATTTTTCTATCCAATGTTCCCCAATTACCGAAAGAGCACTGCTTCTGCTAACAGCGACATGTAGATGAAAATGAATAATTACGGAGCACTGGTGGGACAATACTGACAAGACGTCTAGTCTATGGAAAACCAAAGATTTAAATCCAGTCATATTTAAATATTCAGCTCGCACCGCGCAGTAAACACCCTCTGCTTCGGTTATAAAAAGCACGTAATTAATGCTCTACTGGGTAATAATCTCCGACTGTTCTAAGATCCACGCAAAACATATAAATGTACTATAGGCAAAATGTAGAATTTTTGACTGGTAAACCTGGTGGTACATTTAGTAACCATCCGGAAACATTATTGTATAGGTGAGGTGTTATAAGTAATGATGTAAAATTCTCAGGAATAATTTTCCGCGAGAATATCCCCGAGAATATTCCAGAGAATTTTTGAGAACCATCTGTTTTCCTATTAGAAAACACGTAACCACGAAACCGTAACATGTTATTGTGCATATTACTATTGCACTCCTTTCTTGATGGACTCTGAGAAAAATAAAAAGATGTAGGTAAAAGTACAAAGTATCGAGGAAAAGAAGAAAAAGAAGGAAAACAGAAGATAACTTGGTGCTCCTTTTCTGTCGGAAGTCTTCCTGGTAGGCACTTGTAAAATGGTCATTAAGTTCCCTGAAGCACTGTGGAACTCTGCTAACTTTAGCCTTTTCGGATTCAAGTAGAAAAATCAACTTGACAATTGGATGTATCAATTCACGGTGTTTTTGCACGTAAATCCAAAACATATCGTCATCTAAAACGGAACTTCTTAGACGTCTGCTTAAGTTTGTCTCGTCATTGCTTACAAGGCGTTCCAGAATATTTTTGGATTTCAGAAGCCTGACCAAACAACGTAAGACTGAACCCCACCTAGTAGGCACAGGAATTTTAGATAGCAAACCGGCCCCCCTGCTTTCTGAAGCTCTGTAGAGTTGGCCTTCATTTGCCACTTGTTGATTTCTTTAACGATGCACGTGCAAGTGTCAACGGCGTCCTCAGCTGATTTCAATTTAGTTTATATTAGATGCAGTGTGTGAGCTGCGCAAGTATAAACAGCAATATGACTGCATTTTTCCTGCAAATATCGACAATGCTTTCACCATTATTGATACACTATCGGTAACAGCGGCTCTAAATTTTTCGAGTCCTATTTCTGTTAAACGTCCTCCATTTTAGTTGCCATATATTCAGTAGTGTGGCATTATGCTTTAAGTTGAAGAAGGAAAAAAAATTGCTCTGGAGTTGTTACGACGAAATTTAGTACTGACTCATTCCTTTGGTTACTCCACGCGTGTCTGAAGTGCAAGTACAGACGCTTCGGCACGTTTCATTTTGACGAACAATTCAGCACGTTGGTACTCTTATTCCGAGAGCTTGTTAGACAGTCTGAACCGTAAGTGTAACTAATAACGTGGGCGTAGTTTTATTATGAACGTCATCCAATCTTCATTTTCAACAGGTGAGAGAGGCGATCCTGACAAAAATACAGTTCTCGTCAACAGTTCAACTAGCTAGCTGTTTTCAATTTGATTCTTTGAATCGAAGGGACGATCTAAAGGTCGTTTCAAAGTTGACGATTTTCCCGTGTTTAAGGCTGATACTGCGACTGTTGAAAGAGACTTATTCGTACGTGCAGGCACTCACCATCCAGGACACTGATTTCAGTGTCCGCAGAAACTGATGGCTCTATTGATGCTGCTTCACTTCCAGCACGTACAGCAGTTGCAGCTTTTACTTTTATGTAGCTAGGAGTCTTTCAGCAATTGGCAAGACTTTTTTAAATTCTTATCGCGTTTTACACGTATTCTGTCCCGCTGTGCTTGCAGTACACGTCAAGGAAAGCAATGGTATATACGCTACCATACAGTCAAGTGAAACCCACACGTTTTGTGAAAAGCTGCTGCGCGGGAAATTTTCCGAGTTTAGGAAGAGATGTCGCAAATACAGCTTCAAATACATTACAGAAGCAGTACAAGGTGACAAAAAAAATGGTTTTTGACAGTATGTCTCTGCATCAGAGGGACAGACAACAGCACGAAACAAAAAGAAAACTAGTTTGAACTACCAGTGCCCCAATGCTACCACCTTGTCCACGCTAGTCTAATCCCATGGCAATCACAGCGCACGGTTTTCAGGTGAGATATCCCCGTTGTGTTCAATAATCAATAGAATATATATATATATATATATATAATATTCTCGTTTACGTGTCATTTATATACATTATGAATTAAAAATAAATTTAATTTCAAATATAAAATAACATGATGACCAGATTTTAATGGCCACATCAGAAGATGAATTACAAATATTGGCATACCACCTGAACCTTATAGCAGGAAAATACAAAATGACCATATCCAGCACAAAAACAAAATCAATGGCAATGTGTGGGAACTACATACAGAGGGTCAAAATTGTGATAAACAATAATATTAT
>Ga0209629_10002796_pt1 | contig 12098 bp, 5 predicted proteins | sample TergutCu122P5_FD_187286 | JGI IMG/M metagenome (GOLD analysis project Ga0209629, IMG submission 187286) | Cubitermes ugandensis P5 segment gut microbial communities from Kakamega Forest, Kenya - Cu122 P5 (SPAdes) (version 2) | ecosystem: Host-associated > Arthropoda: Insects > Digestive system >...
TTCAACTTGGGACATAGGTGTTTTGGGTTATATCGGTATAGTTTAACATAAGGAACACCCTCCCGAAGTTTGGTCCGTTCCTCCTGTGACACCCTGTATATATTGCAACGTCATAAAAGATTTGATCTTGTGTACATTAATAAGTTATTAAAACATGAAATATAGTTATGCATAAGGATATATAAATATATAAAAATCTCTAAAATTTATAAAATATGATATAAACAGAGCTTTTGTGGTTTTTGGGGTATTGTGACCTGAGAAAACTTGTGGGTATCAAAGTATGTCTTCTTGGTGAATTTATATAATATTTTTAGGTACGACACTACACGATAAGTAAAATACTTAAAAAAAAAAGGAGTAAAATATTACATAAATTCACCAAGAAGGCATTCCTGCAACACCCACAAGTTTCCTCAGATCAGAACACCCCAGGAACCACCACAGCTCTGCTTATATCATATTTTATAAATTTTAAATATTTTATGTATTTATATATCCTTATGCTAATTATATTTCACACTTTAACATATTATTATTGTAAACAAGATCTCATTTTTTACAGCATTGCAATATACATACACCCTCCTAAGTTCAGCCTGAAGATGGTTCTAAAAAGCTGAAACATGTAGATGAAAGCTGTAAATTCATAAAATATTTAATAAAATGTTGTGCTGGACTATATTTTATTACATTATTTAATTAACAGATGGACTAATGATCATTTTGAAATAACCTAGTATTTATACGTATAAGCTGTCACCAACACAATGAACAATATATGTTCATCTCTGAACTTCTATGCTCTAGCCTTGTGAATCACACAACTTTTGCTTTGGTACATAATGTATTTACTCAAGTATCAGGTACAATTTTGCCTAAATAGGGTCACTGCAGACTTCAATGGCTGGCATAAGCAGAATAGTATGACAACTTATATGCCAGTAAAACCCCATTAACCTTTAAACAACCTATGTTTGCATATATGAAAACACACAAAAGAATATCATCTCTAGAAATTCATTTTATATATTTAGGTAACAAGACATTTAGTGCATTTTTAAGACAAGCTGAATAATCTGTATTCTGTTCTGCACAAAATGCAGTATATTTCAAAATTTTACCTCTTTCCCTTCAAGTAATATGTAGTACTAAAATTTCAATAACAACCTGGTTGTTTAAAAGGTAAGAAACGCACGGATTTTGTTTCTTGAAAAGTATCATACTTAATTGAGTTTCTCTGTAGGGCTGGAATTCCTAAATAAAAGTCCTACATCCCATTGAATATGGTGTTTTGTAAATTCTCTAAGTATCACATTTATGGAATTAAAGTCAAATTATTTTTCCTATAACAAAAAAACTCACTGGAATTACTGGGCAAGCCTGGACCAATTGTAACAGTAAGAACTTTCCCTGATGGTTTGAGAAGAGCCATGTCAGATATTCCTGCAGACTCAAACTTGACCTGACGAGTTCCACCACCACCCCAGCCTTCTTTCTTCACCTTGAAATCCAAGCTGTAACAAATCTCAATAACATTAGGGCCATAGCAGCATTTGTTTCACTGCCCTGAACTATCATTTTATGCAGTATCATATTATAACAAGTAACCATACTTTGTTTAATATAAACCAACACACTTTACACATGGGATACAGCATGACAGTTCACATAAGAATACAAAGAAACACAAACACAACAAGTTGGTAAATGTATGCATAATATAACACAAGTGAGCTGACCTGAAGATAATACAAAATACTCCTCACCTGTTGGAGAATTTTACCGTGATATCACGTCCTAACTGGGCCCGATATTTCTTGTTCAACAACAAAAGGAATTCCGTCTTAAACATCATTTCAAGGAAACTGTCATAATCTCCTTTGATATGAAGGATCAAGAAGTCATCCTAAAATGAAATCATTACTTTATATGGTGAAACAAATATAATATGAACAATACTGTCTAAATACATTAACAATTTCTCTCATGTTCAAATTTTTTGTAGAAGACAGGCAACTATATGCAACTTTTATCCAAGTTGTGTTGCCCTACGGTCTGGTTGGTGTCCCATTATATACATATAGACATTTGTCAAGCATGTTTCTCTGCCTTATTCCATTGTACTCAGTAATCCTTATTTCAAAAACATTCTATTGCAATGACTTAGGAAGTTTATTTTCGTGTATCTGTGTGCTGACTGCGTCCAATGATTCAAGCCTGGGGTAGTTTTCCTACGGACCACACTTTTTAATTATGAATTTGCAAGTTACACTGCATATACTTCATTCACAGAATAAAAGACTTCAGTAGACCCACAAACTATTTTTGTTACAATAATATACTAACACAGTCAGTAACAACCTAAACAAACCAATGACTCCAGATCCGTAGTGTTTACAAAGGCCAATATATTTCAGTCACATACCAGACATGCTGCATGTTTTTGTAATATTTGTGAACATAAAAACAAATGCACACATCTCATTATTACAACATCAACTATAACCATAACAAAATGGGAAGAGACAGCAGTCATTCTTACAGTTCTTAGTAGGCCATATGATATGGCACTTTGGTCTTGTTTGCACTAAGAGTATAACAAGCCATTACTGTACTTTCAAATTTAGCCATGTTCCTCAGGTATATAAACAGATAGGTGTTGTCACTTAAAAAAAGTAAATACACTTTTTCTGTAGCTGAAAACTGTTGACATCAGCAACATAACTACCTTAAAAAAACTAAATGTGACTGATCCCACACCATATAATATGAGAATTAGGACTGTAAAAAATCACAAAATATATGAAATTTGGTCACAAAATAATTTTACACAGTGTATAATTTGTTCTAAACAGCGCTCTAATCCGGCAAAAAGTGACTAGCATGTTTCCACCACTGGCACGAAACCTTGGTGGCCACAAATTTAAAGATGACTGTGAGGTGAAAACGGCTGTTATGCAACTGCTGATAACACAGGACATGGACTTATATCAACAGGAAATAAAAAAGCTCATTCCACAAGATAACAAATGCCTAAGGTGTACCAACAACCATGTACAAAATAGTAACAGAGCAGTACAGTTAAATACAAATTATTCTTATTAGATATGAGAATAACAACCCAAAAACATAAGCTTATTAAATTTATTTTTGGGCTGAGCCCTGTATATCTCAAAAATATATACTCTAATCAACTGAACTACATGTTTGAACTACTGTCTCGTGTAAAAGGCAAATCCTTCACAACTTCTTACCTGTAAGGTACTCAGTGACACATGGGTGATATTTTCAAATTCTAACTTTCGCTTTATCACTTCAAAAGGCTTCCCCTTCTCACGTCCCTTTTTCATCACTTCTCGTCCAATCAAGAAAATTGAGCGTGAAGTTAATATCAGGTCCCTGCGAGCTACCTAACAGAAATTAGAAACACAATTATTAATTTAATGTCTTTCTTTTTTACAAGAAAAAATATTACTCACACTTAACAATTCTTAACCTTCTGCCCATTTCAGTAAATCTAGTACAAGTGTTGTCATTCATGCTGCAGTTCATAAATTTAACGACGACACATATTATCACTACGAAACTTCTAAATGGATCATAAGTGAATCTTGCATTTCATCTGAATATTTATAACATCTCAGAATAACTGACCTTAAATCGACGGTCATACTTCTTTACCACTTCCGCAAATACCACTTGTTCTCGCTTCCCAACGAGGTTTCGGAGAAATGGTCTTGAATCAAGACCAATGTAGTCGCCAGCAAAGTTACGGTTAATTGAGTATCGTCGCCGTTGCTTCTTGCCAAACATCAAATCTGGAAAAACACAGTTCAGAACATGTCATGACACATATTACTGTGTTAATCTCACTGTTTCACCACACATTTTAATTCACTGAATTTTATACACAAACTAATGCACTTTTTTTATATACAACAAAATATTAGTCTAAAACATTCAAATTAGAACACTTAAAAAGGCTCCAACATGTTTCGACCTCATTCAGATCATCTTCAGGAAGCTCATATATTCCTTATTAAAGTCATTGATTTTAAAATTTGTTAAAAATGTAAAAAGTTAGTATGGTGATGCAGCAGCATAACATATGGTGTGTGTATGTGTGCTCTATTTGGAGAGGTATGCTGGACTGCAAATACCATGGCAAAAAGAGACAGAAGTAAAAGCAGTATATTTAGAACAAAGTATCCCGTCAAAAACAGAATGGCATCTTCCAGGTCTTACATAATTTTACATTTAAAAGAGTCAAGGACTTAGTACAACTTTCTGCATGCTTTACCTTACATTATCTTAGCCACTTACTTGCAGCTTCTCCCTTCTCCCGGTTATGTTGCTGATGGGCGAAGTACTTCCTGAATGCCTTCTGGATTACTCTTGCATGGTGACTGAACTTCCGATCTCTCTGGTCTTCCAACAGGAACAGCTACATTTAATTCAAGCATCAAGACAATGCTGTCAATTCTCAAAGAACATACAGGATTAGCTTTTACTTAATTCACTCTCACCCCTTCTACTGTGGAACCTTCATGTTTACAAGCAATTTTCCAGAATGAAACCACACACCAATTATGTGATCACGACATGTACTGCAGTCCGCTGTAACCCGACAATGTCCAATAATTGAAATACAAGTAACCTCGCATAGATCAAATCAGTATAAAACTACATGAAAATCAATACAGTATGAAATATAAAAGACTGCCAGGAATAATGAAATCACATTTTCCTCTTTATAACTTTGCACAGTCAAACAGGGATGCCAAACAGTCTGCAGATGTGTGTTCAGTTGGCCATCCATCTATAAATATTAAAATCTCTCTAAACATAATGTTCTACAAAATGTAATACACACTTCTAATTTTACGTATAAAATTTAACCTTGGCCCACACTGTATACAGTTAATAAGTTAAGGTCAGACATTTATATTTGTGCATAATAATCTACTGACACTCACAGATTCTGGTGCCTTGATGAAAACCTTGGTTTTACCAAGCTGGAACTGGCCTCTCTCCATATTAACACTTTTCATAATCCACTCTATACCTTCTCTCTCATCACCATGCCAATGAGGCCAAGTTTCTTTGGTCAGGATAGCATACCTGTAAGTTATTTAAAACACTTATACTTCACTTTTTCAGTCTGCTTCATAATGAATTAAAACCTCAACTTAAATTTGGAAGAAAGGAAATGTTTTGGAGGTTCTCTGTCTCAGTGGTTCCAGGAAACAATGGAGTGTTCAATGGAACAGGAAACAATATAAAAGCAATGTACTGATAGTAAATTATGACAGGATATTAAATGTTTATTATATACCAACATATGCACAAATAAGTGGTGTAAATTTATATTAAAATTACTCTGACATGTTTCGGTGTTAATACACCATCTTCAGGGAGTTTACAGTTGCATTAGCTAAAGTTATCAATTGTTAAAATGATAAAATACAATATAGTAGAGTGGTGTCATGATAAAATCTTGGTAAATGTGACTGCATATGTAATTCCTGGTTAGGTGTGTATGTGTGTGTGCAGTAAACAGGAACCTGTTTACTCCACACACTCTACTATATTGTATTTTATCATTTCAGTAATTCATAACTTTAGCTAACACAACTTGTAAACTCCCTGAAGATGGTGTATTAACACCGAAACATGTCAGAGTAATTTTAATATAAATTTACACCACTTATTTGTGCATATGTTGGTATATAATAAACATTTATTATTTAATATGCACGGTGTGAACATAAAAGTATGACAGGATACACTTGAATGTAAATTCTTCATTGAAATATGGCACACCTTATTATGCACACTTCAAAGAAGAAAAAGACACAGACAAAATTACAATACCAGTAATGGCAAAGGTCACCCCATGACATGCCTATGCAGGCACAGAGGGGAGGAAGAGGTATAGCACCAACCCATTCACAACCTGGCACCAGCATCACACTCCAGGCACTTTACCCTGGGTAGAGAGCTGGTACCCTTTGCACAGGAGGCTGAGTGGGCATTGGGGTTTTTCTGGATGGTGCAGAAATTCCCACCCCCACTGGGATTTGATCCCTGGACCATCAAGTCGGTAACAAGCCACAATACTGACTATAACATCCTGGCTTCCATTGCAATACAGGATCCTTCTCAATTACTATGGGCACACCAAAGGAAGAAATCGAGTTGGATCTCATCTCGGATTCACGATGTCGGAGCTGACACACTTGATGCTTGATGTTGTCTTCAGGAACAAGCACAATGTGCTGATCGAGCAGGCCAAGCAATGGGACCAGTTCTACCAATCCATGCTCCAGGAAAGTCTGAACTGCCCTTGTGTTCCACAGATTCATGTGTTTTCTGCTGTCACAGCTGGACATTCCAGTTCTTAATCTTGCCACTGAAGTGAAATGTGGCCCTGTCACTACTTCATTGCAAGCAGATGATTCAAAAGTGCAATCCACTTAGTACAACCCAATAATGCACAGTACACCTTTGTATTATGAAGCTGTGTCACATAAATTCAGATATGTTAATAAATTTAGCATGCCATAACTCAGTCTCCTGTTTCCATAATAACCCTCATTTTCCCTCCAGCATGAAGAATCTGACTCCTTTATTCAGACCAGTCTGCAGCAATGTTCATAAATTATTAACACCATTTTTTTAATTTATTAAATCTAAAATTACAATAAATAGAACAGATTTTTGATATGAGGTCTTCACAGCAGTGTGTGTTAAGAATACGGTTTTCCGGGTTGTGGCACTCAATCCTGTAAACTGAAAACACTGCGAAGGAACATGGTGTCTCCATCTTCATGGTCAAAGTGAGTGGGGTGTAGGAGCAGTCAGGTTATACAGGAAAGATGACAATGATGGTTGTTACCCTGAGAAATACAGGACAGGTAGCAGCAAGAGAGCTTTGTCTGGGCCAACTGCAATTGTGATCCACAAATGGTGAGAAAACAGCTCTTGTGAGGTAATTGAGAGCAGATTAGTGAGAAACATTCCTTTTAATGGGTCAAATAGAGGCATGACAAAACAGCTCTTTTAAGGGAAACTGTGAACAGGAAGTGATAAAAACAACAATTTAAAGGGCCAGACAGTGAAATGTCACAGCCAGAGGAAGTAACTGTCTTGTCCTTGAATAGCCTTCTCTATTGACCTCAGAGTGTGACTGAGAAGTTTCCACAAACTGATCAAAGACAGTCCCCCTCTGTTCATGCTGTTAGAGTAGAACTCATTCCCTGTCACTTCCCTTATATTCTTCCCAAATTTCAGCATAACTGCAATGTCACAGCCACAGAAACAGTCAAAATATCATATAAACTAAAAGGCACATGTTACACATACTTACAATACGCTAATTCTAAGAACAGTCACTACAGCACCGCTGCCTAACAAAGCTAACCTGTGCAGAAATTTGTTGAATGGTCTCCTGTATGCAAAACCAGCTCTACGAACACGAATATTTTCTTTCAACCCTAAATATTCAACTTGATGTTTCACCCTCAGCTCCTCCCAGTCTCTTGGACGTTTGGTTTCATTAGGTTTAATGCATCTGAAAATGTCAAACACAAGCCACTGATAAAGAACTCTCTTAACAAGCAGTTCTGTAAAGGAAGGAAGCAACACAGTAAAGCGTGACATCACAACTCAGATTTTATCAGAAGTACGAGTATGTAGTGACATCAGTCAGTTGCCAACACATTCAAAATTTCAAGATGGGATATAAATTTCAGTTGAACCATTATATTATTGGTAAAGTAGAGAGTAGAGTAGAGTGGGCACTGCAACAATTCTCGTACCTTGACCATATCCAATCTTAATATTACTGGTAAAGTAAGTGCTTGATACTAAAAAGCAAGCTTTTAGTAAATGTTGGTCACAAGTACTTAGTTATTTTAACCCCTTCATTTACCTTCATGTTACAAGATTTTGACATCAATGTTAAATTGATGTAATTCTGGTTCCAGTACTTCATACCTGGCATATGTTCATCATGTAAAGTAACAGTTTGGTATGAGGAGAGAAAGACCAACTAGATGCTACACAATAGTTTATTGAACTTATAATTCACTCAACATGTTCCGGGCACCTTTATGCCCATCATCAGGAGCTTGAGACTATACAGATGTTCACAGAAAGTGGCACATAACGTTGGTTATGGTTGGTTGTAGGTGTGGCTATAGGTTATGCGTCCGGGTTGAGGGATGTTGCTCGACTCAGTCGATGCATAACCTACAGCCACAAGCCACACCTACAACCAACCATAACCAAAGTTATGTGCCACTTGCTGTGAACATCTGTATAGTCTCAAGCTCCTGATGATGGGCATAAAGGTGCCCGAAACATGTTGAGCAAATTATAAGTTCAATAAACTACTGTGTAGCATCTAGTTGGTCTTTCTCTCCTCGCGTCATCAACGATGCACAGACACACATATCAAGTTTAACTGTTTGGTATTTCTTAGTTCAGTGAATTACACTAATTAAGAAAAAATATAAATGAATTTCCCTTTCAAAGAGTATGGTTGAAGTGACAGACAGCAATTCTCAGCAGGGATTGAGGCTGGGTTTTCATGATGGGAGGCCAGTGCAGCATGGCACAGCCTGACTGTTGTCATTTGAGAATATGTTACTGAATAAACATCTGAATTAGACAAATTATAGAATGCAGAATTGCAACTTAATCTTACTGTGGTCGTGTACAAATCCCAGGTGCCAGGTGGCCAAGGCGACTAAATTTTGTATGGTGGCACCTAATATTTTTGGGGTCTCAGTACAGAACTTGGTTCATGTCACCCTTCTGATTTACAGAAGTTTTAAATGGTTCCTACATTTTTGGAAAATTTATGCACCCCTGGCTTATTCATTTTTTATGGGTTACACATATTTATGGCTCTACACAATTTTATCCACCTGTAATTACTTGATAAACATATTTTCCCAAACTGAGGTTCCTAACTTTATATCCAGCAGCAGGTCCTTGACTGTTGTTTTGCTAAAGTGTGAAACATTTCAGATAATTTCACAACTACTTGTGTATATATAATTTTTTTGTTACTAATATATGAATAATATTACCACACATATATCTATGTACAAGTTTTAATGACATGCTCTATAAATTATATTTCACAGAACAAAAGCTAAACTCTCAGATCTGTTTCAAGTAAGTATACAAAATATGTGGAAATAAAATGCCAACTAGATGCAACAGAGGTTTTTATTGCAGATCTAATTGCTTGCTCAACATGTTTTGGGCACCACTATGCCCACCATCAGGAGCTCAAGAGTATTATACGGTGGTTGCTGCCTGTGGTATTTCGTGCTGTGGTTTTCGAGTTGCTGGTCTGGTGTGGAGCTGAGGGTTATGTGTCCAGTTTGCAGGATGCTGCAGCATAGTGGTGCCCGAAACATGTTGAGCAAGCAATAAGATCTGCAATAAAAACCTCTGTTGCATCTAGTTGGCATTTTATTTCCACATATTAACGACGATGCACGGTCAGAATCATATCAAGTAAGTACACAAAAGTTTGAAATGTCCAGATTATTTGCTCACAGCAACTGCATGATACAATGCATCATTTCAGTTCCAGACCTGTGTAATATAATAACAGTGATGAATTCTGACAACAGATTCCTTCGTTAAATAAAATCCCATTACCTGATGTAATGAGGTGTGCATTTCATTAGTTCATCAACCAATTTGTTGGCTTGAGTTCTTATCTTGCTGCCAGCTGTGGTGGGACGAGACTTACTATTTGCGTTTATTTGGTCAGGGAATAGGCTGCGAAGGAAAGCACTGTAAACAAAAATTATATTTGTAGCTAAGGTGTAGTCTATTTCCATTGTTGGATGAGAAGAAAGATTTCAACTCTGTGTGTGTGTGTGTGTGTGTGTGTGTGTGTGTGTGTGCGTGCGCGTGCGTGCGTGCATGTGTCAGCATGCACACCTGTGTCTGCATATGTATCTCCCACTTATCACCACTAAATCAATGGATCTAAAACTGATGTGGATATGAAGTCACCAAACAACAATGAACATTCTTCACTGCATTTCATACCAACAACAATACCAGTATGGCTCTAATATGGAACAACAGCAAAAAGCAGCACTATCATAATATAATAACTTTAGCTCTTTTTAAAACCCATGACACTTGTGTTAGGGTAGGAGACAAATGTACGATGTTAAATAGCATGATTTTGCCAGAAAAGAAACTTAAGTTTGATGGTCATATGTGTCGAATAACTGTAGCTAGGGTATGTAAAACTGACAAGAAACTAAACCTACAAAATTAAAAAATAATATATGTTTAGAAAAGAGAACAACAAAAATGTATATATTACACTGATTTATTTCACACAACCAATTTGCTTTTCATGTTTCATTAAAAAAGTGTCCATATGATAAAGCACTGGATATCACCAGAAGAGATAGGCCTGTTTAAAACTGTTTATGCTGTATTTACCAGAATGCAAGATGACTACCCTTCACTATCTTCAATTTTCATGAAAACACCTTTATAGAACATGGTCTACCTGTGTGTGTGATTATTAGGTCACTTCCCACTTTTCCAATCATAAATTTCAAAAACTTTCTCATCTTACACTCAGGTAAACACAGTATACCCTCTAAACATGCATCTACGAGTAACAGCTTAAATTAAGAATTCTTTATGTAAAGACAACCAAAAATTGTGATTTTCTTAATATCCCTTTTTAAGCATGATACGGAACAAGTTACAGGTTACAAACAACAACAACAAATCGTAAGGCATGCAGCACCATTTCTGAGTTAAGACTAAAGGTTAATGTGATGCATTTTCACCATTTAATTTCACATACCAGTTCTAATATTACAGCCCAATAATGCAAACACACTTACTTGGAACTGCTCTGCATGAGCTCCACCAAATCTGGAAACAACACATCACGGTTGCGGTCACAGAATCCTTCAACATTGTAAGACACAATACCGGCATAGTGATGGATAACAAAACCTTCCACGTTTTCCTGATAGTGCTGATTTGAGCGTGATGCTGTTGTCAGTTTCTGGAATGTATAAAATTATGTCAAAAGACTGCACATTAACACCAACAACCTATTTCAAAAACCACAAATTATGAAACAGCCTTCCATACTGTATATGGAATTAACAAACCATTTTCTTGTATGCGATTTCAGATTCTCATAGCAATGACCATGTGACACTGTTTAGTCTGATAGGTATACGGATACCATCACTGCAGAGAAGACTGCTGCCTCCATCTTCAGGGCATAATACTAAGATATATGGAAAAAACAGTAAGTTATATTGGACAGGAGAAGGAGACTGCAGTTAACCAGTGGTAGCACTAAAAATCTTCGTTTTTGCCTTTGTTTAAAAACTTCCATGGATGCAAACTTGGCTGCCTGGCTGGTGGCTGAGATAATTTGTGATGTTTTTGTGTGACCTGGCTTAGATTAAAATTGATATTCCAGATACACCCTTATTTTATACATTATAAAATACTTATTCTGGGTTTATATTTTGTCAGACTATAGTTTTCTTAGTAATGATACCTCATAGTCTTCCACTTCTTATTTCCCCTAAGGGTCCATAAATTTCATTATTCCTTAAAAATAAAATGGTTTAAGTTAAATCATCTGCCAATTCTGTCTCGTTTCTTTTCCTGACTTATGCTTACTTCACACCCAGTTTCAACAGTACTCAATCTTTGGTTTTTCCATATGCACTGAGTGATCTGTTCCTTAACATCAACACGTTACAAATGATGCCTGCCCAGAACCCACAACATACATAACAACTATATGCTACTTACTACCAGTAACACAAATAACAAGAAAGGAATTGCACATATAATGTACCAATGAAGCATGTTCGTGTAACCACTGCAGCCAACAAAACGGTATAAGTATTAAATATTATAAGTGTGTATCTGTATTTTTGTCTTCTTTATTTTAGCATGCATTTCACACCTCTTCTGTGCCATATTATACCGTCATCTGTGGCCTGTCTGCATCTCCCATATTTTCCCACATTATCTCACATAAACCATGCCTTTTTTTTTGGGGG
>Ga0209629_10002797_pt1 | contig 12096 bp, 6 predicted proteins | sample TergutCu122P5_FD_187286 | JGI IMG/M metagenome (GOLD analysis project Ga0209629, IMG submission 187286) | Cubitermes ugandensis P5 segment gut microbial communities from Kakamega Forest, Kenya - Cu122 P5 (SPAdes) (version 2) | ecosystem: Host-associated > Arthropoda: Insects > Digestive system >...
ATGTCTTGTTGAGCTATAGCTGCACATCAACAAGACACTAGGAGTCTTATTGAGAGTGACGGTACCATATGCTGCTTTAATACAACTATGTCCTCCTGAAGATGAGTACTTGATACTCTAAACATGTAGAGGAGAGTAATAATATTTTACGAATAAATAATAGTCAGTGCATCATGTTGGTAATAATTGTATGGTCAATTCATGATGCACGGTCAGAGAAACATTAAGTTTTGTATTAATCAGGGTGCATAAGGTCACGTGGTATGGACGCCAGCTCAAAAAGTGGGTTGTTATCATTGGCCTGTTGCTCGTCGATCAATATGTTGTGCCTGTGATGTAGGTGTATAAATAATGATTCCCAACAATCCATCCTGCTGCATTTAGAACATGGTTTTATCAATTTCAGTGTTTCCTCGGCCGGGCCAAATTAGTGTGTTGTCCAGAACGTGTGTAGCATATACTGAGGTGGAACTGTTGTTTCTTATGTAACGTAGGTGTTCTCTGTGTCGTGTGGTTATTGGTCTCCCGGACTGTCCGACATATGCACGGCTGTACGTATTACATTTGAGTTGGTAGATACCAGTGGTGTTGGGATCCTTATTTTTGTTTGAAAGTTGCTGATATATTGTGTTTGTTGGCCGGAATGCTATTTTTAGGTTGGTTTTCTTTAATAAGTTGGTGATTTTATGTATTTAGGGGCTGTGAAAAGTAAAAGTTACCCACTTCCTGTTGCGTTGTTGGTCCGCCACTGTTTGTGTCCTTTCTTTTTTAGTTATTATTTGTTTCTTCATCCCACGTCATAGCTGTGTGGGGAAACCATTGTTGCGGGCCATGGTAAGTATCCTGTTCCATTCTTGTTTCCTGCCTTATAGAGAGATGGGCATTATTAACATTCTGTTGATGTAATAGTGGAAGGCTGCGAGTTTATGGTCGTATGGGTGGTTGGAAGAAAAGTGTATTGTAATGTCTATGTACGTTGGTTTTCTTTAGATGCAGAGTTCTATATTATTGGTGTTCCTGTTGATGGATAGGTCAAGGTAGTTTGTGATACTGTGTTCTTCTGTGGACATTTTAAACTCCAGGTGTTTGTCAACATTATTCATGAAATTGTGGATGGCGTGCTCATCTCTCTTGTTCTGATCGAATATTATTAGTATGTCGTCAACATATCTTTTATAGTATGTTATTTCTTTATTTCTAAACAGTGTTTGATGTATATTTCTTCCAAATATTGCAAGTATATTTCGGCCAGCGTGCCAGAAATAGGTGATCCCATGGCGATGCCCTTGTTGGGTTGGTAGAATTGATCATTGTGTTGAAAATAGTTTTGTTTTAGAATTGTATCCAAGAGGTACAGTGTCTGGTGGATAGTTATTTGGTCTTGATTGCTTTTGTTCAGCAAAGATTCAGTGATACGGAGGATATTTCTAGTGGGTAGGTTGACGTATAAATCTTTTATGTCCAGTGTGATGATCCTATTGTTTTCATTGATTTGAATGTTTTTCAATTCTGTCGCTAATTCAAGGGAGTTTTTGATGGTGTGTGTGTTCGGTAGACAGACTAGGTTTTGTAGTTTTCTATTAAGGAATTTGGCAGCCTTGTTTGATGGCGCTTGCATGTTATTGATCACAGGGCGAATGGGTTGGTCTTCCTTGTGTGTTTTTATGTAGGCGTTAAGTTTGGGTGCAGTTGGTCTTATGTTCATTAGGTACCTGTGTTTGCCTTTTTCGATCAGTGATTCGCATTTTTTTAAGGGCCTGTTGGATTTGTTTTTGGTAGAGATCGGTGGGATTCTTGTTATGGTGCGTTATGCCGTTCTCTTGTATGAACACTTTTATTTTTTGTTCCAGTGAGTTCTTGTTGATTATGACTATTGCTCTGTTCTTATCTGCCCTAGCTATCGTTAAGTTTTTTTTGTAGAGTTTTCTTTATTTGATTGAGGTTGTATTGATGCCTTCTGTGTGCATCAGTTGGTAATAAAAGAGGGTTCAGTATTGTTGATGAAAGGTGTAACCATGAACCATGTTAATTTGTTTTTTCGACAGTCAAGGCATTATTCATAAGGAATTCGTAAATGGTTTTGATGTATGCGATTTACATGTTGACTAATCTTCATTTCAGAGTTAGATTATAAGTTCCTCTTTGGACCTAGTTACATTTTACTTTTTTTATTTTCAACATACAATTTATCTGTCGTGAAATACCCCTCGGATTCCTCAATTCTGGATTCGTGTCGTTTTGGAACAGCTTAATGAATGCTGACGCCTCATTAATTCTCCGCCACATGATGTTAATGGGCCTCATACATACTTTTCCTTCCCTTCTTGCGTGAAAAAAGGCATTTCCCCTTCTCGAATCCTTTTTAAAGTCCCTTAGTTTTCTTATTCGTAATCTGAACCCTGCTATCCAACTCCTCTCTTTATTTTGAGTACATTATTTACAGTTATGTTCCCCACGAATTTGCGGTCGTGTATCTGGCGACGTCTCTTTCATTCCACGTTTCTTCCGCCATATTTGAATATTCTTGCATTGGTTTTAACAATTCGGCACTTTATCGTCACGTTACTTTCCCGCGCAATTTGTTGCAAGTAGCCAAATATGATTTTTTGAATTCCTCTTTAACTTCTCACTCATACCTCTTCACGTTCCTGCCCATCTGCAATTCATAATGTTAATGAAAAAAATGTATATTGAACATAGAACATAAATTGCAGAGTTTGTGTACTTAAAGGATATTATTTAGTGAGAAATTTAGCACTTTAATTTTCATTGAAGTAATTACATTATTACTTTCCGAATATATCTTGCTGTTGTGACAGGTCACATTCGACAGCAAATTTTGAAGCCAAATTATGAATGACCTTCTACCCTGGTATGTAAGGGGATTCTGAAACTGAATAATCAGCGTGGCACAATGAGGACAGATTTGTATTATTGCCTAAGTCAGTACTTTCTTTCTCTGTATCCACTGTTGTTACTCGGAATAGTGAGTATTCTTACGTTCATCAAGGTAGAGTTGCACACCGGCACAAATTTCCCAGCTGTCAGTCTGAACTCCTTGTTGGCTGCCCCGATGATTAAGACAGAGCGCTGAAATTGGACTGGAGCTCCAACCCAGTCTATTCCCCAGGCAGCATCTTTTACACTTTCCGCCTGTAATAATTAGGAAACCTTTCGAAATTATTATTATTATTATTATGTATAATGTAAATGATAGCATATATTTAAAACAAAAGTTATGATTTGAGTAATATCTGCAAGTCAATATTCAGCACTCAAAATTGTTGCGCAATATAGGACATTAATCTTTTAAAACGTAGTGCTGGAACACGTATGTATTAGGAACTCAATCCATGGAAAGTATTTCCTCTAGTGAAGGTACTAGTCTCTGTGATGATCACGAATTATTATATTATTTGTCATAAAAATAATTAGACTTACTTGTCTCAACGCAGATGTTGACGTATTTTTTATATGAAACATTAAATTATAAGAAGAAGAGACTGGTAACTTATCAGACGTAACGTAGTGATTGCCAGTTATTTGTAATAAATAATAAGAATTGTTAAAATAAATTTAAAATATTTGAATTTGGTATTTAATCTCAAAAATATATCTCAACAAGTTCTAAGTTAGGTATACGCACAAAGCCAGAGATACTATCAGATATAGCAATGAAAGGGCCTTCCTCATGTTACTTCGCATCACTGACTTTTTCAGCTATATAATCTAAACCTGTTCTAGGAAAGCGATTGTAATTAATACATGAAATTTTAATCCATTTTTTAAGCAAACAGATTACATTAAATTTAAGTGTGTAGACATCTGTTTGTAGTTTAGAAGCCTTTGTTATTCGGATACGAATGTTTTGGAGAAATAGATAAATATTTGTGTGAATTAAAATTATGGTATCTCCCCATTACCATTAGCGAGAGATTTGGCAATTATTCGTTTGGAGAGATGCCTTCTCCGCCATCCCTAAAGATATCAAATGAAACAATGTGTTCTGCGTTACAGATACTGGTAGAGTTAACAGTAGTAGAGGGTCGAGCATTGCTTGGGTCTCAGCAGGTTTGTCGTGACATTCCGAGGATTATATCTGGTCAGGTCTAAGGCGATAAAAAACGATGGCACCCCACCCTCATTTACAAGGCGAAATTCGTCTTGCGTAACAGACAAAAATAAATTTTGTTGAAACTTGGTGCAAGTAAATTTCGACAGTTTTAAATATCCATACATAAAATTTTCACTATCTGAGGCTGAAATATGAGGAGAAATACGCGATATGATAATAGATTTTAATTCAAGGTTCTTAGATATTACAGAGAGGCTTGAAGAGTCCTGACCCGAAACGACTATAACTGGCCTGCTTTTATATATCTTTAAATTATTACCCCTCTTCTTCTGAATTACGGCAGCGAAGCGCTCATCATAAATCCCAACCACGTGAAATTAATTTTTATCAATTGTCACGTGCATTGTTCAAGGGGTGCCACGATTACATGCAGGTGGGTTACGAGATGTGAAGCCATTACAGACCGCAGCTCTGCAGGATTTGATCTCGTAGGCCTGAGTAGGAGCAGGTGGTGAGGCTGTGCAGTAGGTTGCACCTGGCGTAGGGTACGCACAGTAGCGACACTGAACAGCAGACACGTTATCGAGTTTGATGTTTGAATTTTCTGTTTTTTTTTTCATAATATCCTATTGTGATCAGACTGTTTTAGCACAATGTCTATTAAGTTTACTATGTATTTTTTACCACTTTCGTCTTACCCAAATTTTTGTAAATACGTATTTTACTCAGAATACTGTTACCAGTGGAGCCAAATTGTATGTTCTTCAGCACTATATGAGGCACCAAATTTTACATGCATACAAAAAAACTTTAATATTTTCTCTTTTTGGAAGAAGAGTGAGGAATTACGAAGTAACTGGATTTAAGATGCGAAGAATATTATTTGGTCAATTTATTCGTGAACTCCAAAAATTCTTCCCCCACCCCAGATCCTGAGAATGTTGGCTGCTTAGAGTTCAATTCCCGCCCAACCCCAGACTTACAACTGTTTTGCTTGGCCAAGCCAAGCCAAGCCAAAGTTCTAACTGGGGGCGGAGACTTGCGCGAAGCGCAAGTCGACGTCCCCCTGTCTGTTAGCCATACCTGCTTTTGATCGCATAGCTGGGCTCTATGACAGACACCTTAACTATAACAGGGGAATATGCTTACGCTAACGGTATGGAGTCAGGCTGAGTGCCTTGACTGATTAAACAAAAGACTAGTGTTTATGAGGCACTGTACTTATTTGCGAGACGCATGCAAAACTGCCCCAGGGATATAAAGCTTTACCAACACCAAAAGAACGTATGACTATGCACGCAGCCCCGGCTGCTTCTAGTAGTTCCACACAATGTGGTGTAGGTAGCCTGTCATGTCAAGGTAAATATTTGTAATTATTCAGCAAACATAACACGTAAAACTGCCCCGCTGCCTCTATATAATATCCAGAAAATTAAGTCAGGACAAGTCAGACTTTGGAGAGACTCGCTCCCCTTTACATCGGAACATTAGTCTTCAGAACAGTTAAGCCGACTTTGCGGTGCCACATACTTGGAACTTGACAGACGTTGGAATGTTTGCATTCCTTTTGCTGTTGAAAAGTAAGCGCTCCGGCCGATCCAAATTTTATTGAGCATAACGAGCCATTTTGGGCAATTAAGCACTTTTCCAAATTATCGTATTGCACTGGATATTTCGGAGGCAAGGCAATGAGCTGTGGAACAAGAGTCTGAACTATCTGGTTTGTGACAACGACCGTACTGTAGATCTGTAAAATTGTGTAGTATTTATTATCATAATCAGTGTTGTAAGACCGACTCCACTGTGTCTGCACTCAGAAGTCCTGAGTTCCCCTGTAAATCATTTTAGCCGAAAATGTTCGGTGCTACCACAGTAGGCGCCTGTCTGTGTTAAAAGTTACACTCCCCCCACTCTGGGCACTGCACCAACACAATGCGTCTGCAATACAATGCCAACTACTGGAATAACTCTTTGTATTTTAGACATGATTATTTACGTTGTTTAACGTTTTGTGCCTGTGTGATACATTGTATTGCAAAGGTGATGAAGGATATTAAAGAAGAACTCTATTAATAGATAGTGAATAGTTAATAGTTATAATCATTGTGTACTTTATTATTTCAATTTCCGAAATTTTAACCTCAAACAACTTTGAAAATTACGTGAAACATTTCATTGCATACAACCTACAAAAAGGAAGAGAAAATAGAATTTATATCGATTTATAAATCAAGAGTTGTTCCAAAAAAGATATAGATCTACCTTCTTTCCTGACCCTCTACACCACCCACTCTACCACAGAAGAAATTTCGGTGATACTCAAGAAGAAACAGTAAATACCTCAGAAAATCTGTTGCCATATTAACAGTAATCATTGTGTGTGTTTGAGAATCGATATATCGGAAGGATTTTACGCATTTCTAACTAGAAACATGTCTGAATTTCAATATTATTCAATATGCAATAAATGTTAACAAGAGCAAAAGTGTTCGGACGTGATGTGATACAAAACTGAAGGGCAGAATAAAATAATGTTCTTTTACGCCGTACAGTTTGTCAGTACACTTAACAAAGGCACTCTAATATTACAATTACAGTTATTTTATCTCAAAATATTCACATTTCCATTACACACACAATATAACAAATGGACAATCTAATTGGTTTTATTTATGACAGCTATGCACGTTTTACAGAGCAAGATCTCTTATCAAATATTTTCACATACACACAACCATTAATACTGCACGTTCCAGTTCGTCATTAACATTTCGCAGATGAACAATACCGTCAGTACAGTCCAGCTGACAGCAATCCAGTGTATCATGCAGTAAACAGTATAAAGAACTGTTAGCAATAGTCCTTACAGCAGATCATACTGTGTGATAATATAGAGCAAGCAACTGCTAACTGCAATGAGAATAACGCTACATACGTCTGTGTTAAATCAAATATTTCACAGTATAAAATATCTTGCAATCATACCACAGTTGCTCGGCACACTTTGTTTGGTAACATTCAGTCATATTACTTGAAATATATGTCTTCAAGCACTAATAATAACGAAGTACACTAAATTTTTATTCTGTTGGTACGTCGTCGCCACAAATATTGATAACACCCTCAACACAAGTAGGAATAATTGTAAACTGGTTTTTCAAAAATTTTCTAAAAGGAAATACATTGACCGAAAATAAATCAGACAATTAATAACTAGATTTACATTGACAACATTATCAATTTTGAAAAAACAAGAAGACATAAAACAAGAAACCAAATACAAGAAATATAAAAAAGTTTAAAATTTAATTTCTACCCAATTATTATTATGTCTTGTATAAGTTTCAAATCTGAAAAATTTAAAAATATTTTATTTTTATTTCGCTATTTAAATCATGTATTTAAGTGCCTGAATTGATCACTAGGACCGAACCATGTGGAATGTATTGACAAGACGACAACTTATATTCTGGTGGTCGGCAACACGTAAGTCAATTAAAAGGCACATGTCTTCAAGCACGCAGTGCAACTGGCTTCAGTGCAATCTTATTGTGCTGTGAGCTGTGTCAAGCGGTGCAAGTGCACAAACGGTACAGAGACCCACTGCGGCTCCACCGTCAGGGTTTGGACTTCACTGAATACACAGCCTTCCAAAATTATACAACCTAAGAGCTTGAAATAGCAGTAGGACTGAGAGATGAGATATATCGTAAACCTGACGATAAAGCCAGTATCGATTCCTGAAATATTTGTGTTCTGGTGTCATTTGACGACTGTGTGAGTCAGAGAAGATTCTACTATATTACATCATGGATGAGACGAGGTGGAGGAGGCATGTTGATTGGTCAAGGATAATGTTCAGGTACTTTACATGCACAAAGGCTAACCGTGTTGGATGTTAGGAAAAAAGTTCCAAGAAGGGAGATTCATAACAAACTGCAATTAATCGAGTGTAGTTGGAGGAACAAGAGTGAGATAACACGAAATACAGGAGAAATATTTCCTGTAATGGTGAATAGCTCTTCCAACAAGCAGATCGTACAGTCCAATTACCTAAGCTCGTCTAGCTGGTCAACCCTTCATTACACCAAATGATATCGACGTATTGTAATATACATTCTGTAGCAACGATGGGTCACTGTAAACACCTGGTCCTGTAGACTGCACAAATTTAAGCAAACGTCTGTGGTTTGGGTCTTTGTATTTGACTCAGATAAACGTCCATCTTTTCTATATAAGTGTTTTAGAAGGAAAATAGCAAAGCTGCCCACAGCGTAACAGTTTGTGTTCAATCGGTACCTTATTTAATTAATTTGGAAATCGACAGATCTTAAAGAAAATATGTGGTGGGTTACAGTTCGAAACTCTGTGCTTTATAATTACATTTTTAGCAGTTAGTTAAAATATACGAAGTTTAAATTTGTAATGCGTCATTTATTATTACCATTTATAACAGACATTTGAATATGTCGTATTTTCGTGTAATTTTTGAAAATTGAACTTCATTAAAACAGCTTGAGTTGCTTCGAACTTAATGCTGTATGTGCACACAGCAGACAGTTAATGTTGTATGTGCACAAAATACAAAAATACACAGATAATGTTGTATTTGCACACAACACACATTTAATGGGGTATGTACACAGAGCAGACAGTCAAAGTTCTATGTACATACAAAGCAGTTAATGCTGTATGTGAGCACAAGAGACACTTAATACTGTATGTGTACACAACACATAGTTAACCTTGCGTCTGCACACAATAGACACACACTCCCGACAGATGACAAATTTATTATTTTTTTACAAAAGCGCCAAGAAAAATAGAAGCCTGGTTATCTAAGTCAGTATTGGACTAAATTGTAATGTATATAGCCAAGTAATTACAGTTTCACTCCCCGCAGAGGTCAGAATATTTCTCTTCTCCAAACATCGAAACATTTATATAGTCCACACAGTCTCCTATTTAAAGAAAACCAACTGTAGCGACATTAGCTTCTTACTGAACGTACATCTCTATCCAGTGTGCAGATAAATCATGACTAACGATAGGTGTCCACTTGTCCTAAATGAGATCCTGACTTGAAGACGAAAACTTAACAATTTTATTCCAATTTACCAATAAAAATGCAATCACGGAAGCGAACATTGTTCTTAGCTTTGAGCTGAAGACAGAACACACGGAGGGAGCATGACATATAAAGTTAGAAATCAAGTTAACATACACCCGGGACTTTCAGAAGTCTATTCTGACTTTGATACGTACAGTCACGATCCGCAGGTAGCAGATGGTACACACCACACTTCAATACAGTGTCCACAGTCACTAAGAATTTGTCCGAGCGTGGACCAGAGTGGAATAAGAAAACGACAGAGAAACTGGCGATACAACAACAGACATTGAGAAGTTCGAAATTTCCATAGTCTTCTTTTTAAAATTCAGGCACTTGTGGATGATAGGCTGTGCAACTGGCTTACGGCCTCTGCTTGAAACGGAAGTATAATAGAAACTTCATAATATGTTTGAAAAAATCGTCCTTCGAAATACGTGTATATTTAAATCCAGGCAACTTCGAAATATCCAGTAACAACACAATGAGAAAAACAGACTTTACATAACGAAGGATTTAGAAAATTTCCCTTCAAACAATTCAAATATGACACTCTTTATTATAGAACAACTTTAACTTAAGTCTAGGCTACTGTCATGTATGAAGTACCTCTGTTTCACATTATTCTACAGAAAATTCCTGGTGAATTTATTTCATTCTACACGTACGCAAAATATTCTGCCAATTTTATTTTTTCTTAATAAACAGCACTGATTTACCGCATAATAAACTGAAGGTCACTGATTATAATAATAATATTAATTTGTAATATTTCGTGCATTAAGAGAATGTATTATGATAACAATCTTTCCTCTCAATATGACACGAAATTTGTAACCAATATAGGCAAGTTCGACATCATTATTTATTAAAGGCATAATTATATTCTCCCTACTATGCAATTTTAATATCAGTAGCAGTCAGTAAGTGGTGTGATGTTGTACAAAGAAAAAAACCGAGATCATATCAGAAAAAGTCATGTAGCCCCTCCCCAAGCCAGACAATCTCTACCGAATTAGTTTTTCCTAGAACAACCTGCTACCATTAGCGTTTCACATTCGGCACACTGCCTACCGGTCGATTATCACTAAGAACTGACAAGAATCGATTTATATTTCCAAAATTGTAAGCGATATATGCTACCCAGTAAACGTCTTGTGCTTCTAAGTTGGTGGAAAAAATTTTGATTTGCGGGTTGCTGTCTAGATATATGTGATATTTGTGGTTTAGTTAGGGAGATGGGAAACACACAGGGCGTAGTAGAGTAAGATTTGTAACAAAATATAATAATTTATATTATATAAACAAATTTACAAATTAATATAAGTTTACTCCTCAAATTTTAAGTAGCTACGTTAAAATTCAAATTAATTGCTCCCGCCCCCCCTTTCTTCAAAATTTACGCAGTACTGTATTACATTTGCAACTGTAGAGTTTCGAATTACGTCACCAAAATAATAATATCCCAAAATGCTCCCTTCCAGTAAATTATTTCCCAGACGCAGTACAAATTCAACTCATCTGACTGCCCTTGAACGCCCAACCGTAGACAGACAATTCTCATTATCACAATGACCTTGACTACAGCTACTCTAACCTTGTGTCACACAGTGTACTGTAACTTTTAAAGAGGATGTTTACCTCACGGCACTCCACTGTATAGGAAATTTGTCTATGTATGGAATGTCGTGTTTGGCATTCTTTACAGTGTGGTGAACTACAGCCAGTAGCCACGGCACTCAAGGCGTAGCTCCATATTTGAATAAAATATTTATTATAATCTAGGAATATGACAAAAAACCCTACACCAATAAAGTTCATGAATCATTCATTAAATCGTATTATCAACACGACATCACAGTAATATGTTCTAATGGCGTGAAAGTACGTAGATATACTAAAACGACAAGCACAGTTTTCTACAGAAGTACGAGTTTATCAAGGTCAATTTAATTGTTGAATATTGACCCTCAAGTCACATAACCACTAAATTTTTTTCAACTTAATTCCAAAGCACCACCAAAGGTTTGATTTATTAACAATTCAGCTGGTCCAAATTGAGCCCTAAAATTTCGATCGTCTGATGTTCCAAATGCAGATTTGCGTTATTGTTGTGTCGTTATTTTCTAGTGTCGCTGTTAGCGGTGGTTTAGAGAAAGTGTTGAGACTAGCACAGTTTATAGCTGATATTTATCAGCAGTTTCCACACAGTTGCATTTTCATCATAAACCCTGCGGCACAACAGCAAGGTGAGGATAAATTTTGTATTATTTACAGCGGTTGTGTGTTTGTAGTGAATAAAGTGTGTCGCTAGATACTTGAGACGGGAATTTCCTATGTTTCCTTAACTTAGTTTTATTTCCTAAAAGGTAAATTTTGTGGGTGCCAAAGCAATACATCTTGGACATTTCACATTTAACAATTTCGCTCAGAATTTAGTCCTTTGTACAGTTTTTTTTCAGTGTTGGGGTTTTGTGAAATTTCTTTATAAACAAATAAAAAATTGTTAAATTTTACATCAACGGTTTGGTTTCGTGAATATTTAGACAATATTTACAGCAAAATTCAAAGTTCTCGGAGCAAAACCTGCCCCAGTATCAATTTGCCTACCACAAATTCTATAATAATTATTTAGAGAACAGAGGATAATGAACTAAAAACCAAAGGACGTGACACTTGTTGAAATGAAGATGTTACACAGCAGGTCGAAAATGTATCTTTGTGGAATTGTTACACTGTTTATTGAAACTGTAATTGTAATATTTTGTGTATGAAGCACTTTAATTGTTATGAAACCAAACATCGTCATTAACCTTTTAAAGCCTAACGACATATATATATGTCGTACCGCAGCGCTAACCTCCAGACGCTACATTTCAAATATTTATTCAACAAATATACATACTGAATA
>Ga0209629_10002798_pt1 | contig 12095 bp, 9 predicted proteins | sample TergutCu122P5_FD_187286 | JGI IMG/M metagenome (GOLD analysis project Ga0209629, IMG submission 187286) | Cubitermes ugandensis P5 segment gut microbial communities from Kakamega Forest, Kenya - Cu122 P5 (SPAdes) (version 2) | ecosystem: Host-associated > Arthropoda: Insects > Digestive system >...
GAAGTAGAAATGCAAAACGTAAAGAGTATTGTGGCGGCGAGAAAAAATGCAAGACGCTTCCACGTCTGCCCGTTGCGCCGAAATGCCAAAATTTCGCAAAATAGAATATTTGGTTCATTTCGGCGAGACCGGCGATGAACCGGACACGCTTATTTTTTATTTCCAGCATAATATTGCCCGTTGTAAAAAAGATGAGACATAAAAAACCAGAGTTGCGACAGTCATGGAGCGGTTACCCTGGTTCGACCGCTTGGTGACCCGCGCGGCTCTGATGGATCGCCCGGTTTTTGGCGTTCTGTTTTTTTCCGGACGGAAAATTTTTCAAAATTTTCCTGTTTCCATGTTGACACAATGTTCCAATGTTGCTATGTTGTTAGCATTTGCTATGCTAATAGCATGACATAAAAATCAAATCGAACGGAGCGAAAGAGCCATGGGAAAGAAGAAAACGATTTTCGATCTCGGCAAACGGGAACGGGAAATCCTCGAAGCGGTACTCAAATTGGGGGAGGTTTCCGTCAACGACGTGCTTGTGGAACTCCGCGATCCGCCGAGTTATTCCACGGTGCGGGCGATTCTCGGCCAGCTCGTCCGCAAGGGAAATCTCACCTTTCGCGACGACCGGGGCCGTTATCTTTACAAGGCGCTCACGACGAAAGAGTCGGCGCAAAAGTCCGCATTGAAAGACCTTGTTTCGACGATTTTTTACGGCAAGGCGTCCGACGTGATCGTGACGCTGCTCGACCTTGCGGGTAATACGCTCACCGACGAGGAAATCGACCGCATCAAGAGCAAAATCAAAAACACACAAAGCAATTCGCAGCAAAAGGAGAGGAAATCATGACCGAAACATTGTTTCCGCTCCTCCCCGAACTTGCGATCATTGCGACCCTGCTCCCGCTTGCGGCGATGTTCGTTTGCCGGTTGTTCAGCAAAAAATCGGCGGCGTTTCGTTGCCAGGTTTGGGCTTTGACATTGCTCGGCTTGCTGATTTTTCCGGCCGCGAGCCGTTTTCTTCCCAGGATATTTCCCGGAAAACAGGCCGGTCCGGCCGCGAATGCCGTCGCATCGGCACCTTCGCAAATATCGTCACAAGTGACGGCGCAACCGTTGTACCAAACGGCCCCCTTCATGGAAAATGCCGTGCCGGAAGAAACGGCGGCGGCGATTCCTCCCGTGTTGCAACATCATGCGGAGTCTGCAACGCCGCATCACGAAACCGTCGTCATCGCACAACCGATTGTCAAAACCGAAATGACGCCGAAAACGGGCATGACATTTGATTACAAGACACCGGCGGTCATCGCCTGGCTTTGCGGGGTGTTGCTGGGGGGGTGGTCGCTCGGCATGTCGGTGCTGGCTGCAAGAAAACTGATTCGATTTCACACCATGCCGCTCAATGATCCGCGATGGCTGCAATGCTGTGCATCGACGGCTCGTATGTTGCGGATTCGTAAAACGCCGCGATTACTGGTGTGTGAAACGATCGCCGTGCCGATGGTCGCGGGAATCGTTCGCCCGGTGATTTTGATTCCGAACGACACGACACTTGACCCGCAAAGCGTGTTGATCCACGAACTTTCACACATCAAGCGGCGTGATCCGCTTTGGCTGCTCGTGAGCCGGATTGTTTGCGTCGTGTATTGGTTTCATCCGCTGGCATGGTTCGCGGCGTGGAAAATACGGACCGAACGGGAACTCGCCTGCGATGACATGGTGCTGGAAAGCGGCAAAGAAGCCGGTTTTTACGCGACGCTGTTGCTTGAGCTTGCGACGAAATTGCCGGAGCGAAACAGTTATTCAGGTCTGACCGTCAGCATGGCCCGCAAGCACCAGATCGAAGAACGGATCGACGCGATTCTTGATACGACGAAAAAACGCTCACCGCTGGGCCGCCGCACCGCGTGGGGATTGCTTTTGTTGCTGTTGACGGTCGTTTGCACCGCCGCGATCTTTTCCCCGTTCGCGCCGATACGGTTCGGCAGCCGTTTTGTCGCATCCGTCGTCCATGTCCAGCTTGTCGCCGGTGAATCACAAATTACCGGAAAATCACAAGAGAATCCAGCAAATCATGCCGGTGAATCGTCGCCCGTGCCGGAAAAAACGGTGATGATTCACGGGAAAGTCGTTGATGAATCCGACAAACCGGTCGTCAATGCCCGTGTCAAATTGTTCGGGGAACGCGCTGAAAACGATTTGGAAACCATCACGGACGGGGATGGGAAATTTTCACTCCCCAAACCGGAAGACTGGAACTTTGATTCCATTTACGCCGTGGATGCCGACCGGAAGAACTTCGGCAGGGCGTATTGGTTCATGAATCGCAAAACGAACGAAATCCAGGAAACGACGATCAAACTGTTCAAGGCCGACCGCGTCATCACCGGAACGGTAACGGACATTGATGGAAACCCGGCAAAAGGGATTCTCGTGGCCGGGGGCCACCAGGTCGCATGTTCCGAGATTGTACGAACCGACCGGGACGGGAATTTTCAATTCCTCTATCCGGAAAAAACGCCCTTGATGCAAGTGATTGCTTATCAAAAAGGAACAGGTCTTGATATCCTTCCGACCGGGGAAAGCGATCCGTATCGAAATGAAGGAATCACGCCGCCGGAAAAAATCAACAACGGTCCGTTCCACCTGAAACTTGCCAAAATCGAGCCGGTCAAAATCCGGATCGTCAACGAGGAAGGAAAACCGATGGCGGGTGCAAGCGTCACTCCCTGGCTAATCCAGAAACCATGCCAACTTCCCAAGCCCGATCATGTCATTTGGGGAAGTCCTTACAACAAGGAAAGAAGCGGCAATCAATTCAACACGTCCGGACTGTATCACTGTTTCGAAGCGATTGCTGATGAAAACGGCATTGCAATTCTGGAATCGGTTCCTCAAACATTTCTCGAGGATTCAACTCTGACGGCTCGCGGAGTATTGGAAGATTTGGCTATGCCCGATCCCGATGGAAAAAAGTGTTATTACGGTGATTTTACGAAAATATGGAATCAATTGGAAGTGAAAGACGGTTTGCCGATCATGACGCTTCCAAGACAGGGAAAGGTAAAAGGGAGCGTCAAATTTGAGGATGGAACTCCCGCCGCCAATACAAGAATCGCGTTATGCTGGCACAACGGGTCCGGGGGAGGCATTTTGACGAATGAGAAAGGCGAATTCCGACTTCCGTTCAATGCCAATACGCTTTTCAACATCGCGGTGGAAAGCGACAAAGGTGCGGCACCGGCGGTATTCAATTTCAGCGTCGGTGACGGCTCGGAGGAAAAGCAACTGGATTTCACGCTCAAACCGGGAATCAAACTTTTCGGGACGGTCACCATGCCCGACGGGTCGCCCGCGGAAGGGTTCATGGTCTATATTGAAGAAAAAGACCCGAATCCACCGCCGTCTTTCCGGGAAAACCAGCGTGATGCTCTCAACCAGCCTGAGCTTCGCCAAAAAGGGGACGTTTATACCATAGACAGTGTTACACGTTATGCCGGCGACAAGCGTGGCAAGGAGGGTGGCGACGGAAAAAGTGCCGACGGAACATACGAATACCTTCTTCCTGCGGTTGCACGTGAGTACAGTATCAGGGCGGTCAAATATCCGAGTGAGAAAAATTCCACGCAACTCGAAGAGCGTAAAACCAATTTCCGCCTGATGGGAAACGAAACGGAGGTGCGTCTCGATTTTCACCTGAAACCGCATGATCCGATGAAATGCGATCCGGAACCGGAATTGCCGGAAGAGGTTAAATCGCAGCAATACGCGTCGACCGGCCTGAAGCCGACCGCGGGGCCAAACGACGTTCCGACGGCCAACCCGATGATCCCGGAAAATCCGGTCGTCAAAGTGCTCGACGAAAACGGCAAACCGTTTGTCGGCGTCAATATTGAAGTTCGGTACGGCGGCGATGAAGGGGGGAATTTCAACGTTGTCACCGATGACCGGGGGATCGCTTCCACAAAGGAACTCCTCGGGAAAAAAGGGACTTGCTTTGTCGTTTATCGCTTGCTCAAAGCAGGCTATGTCTCGCGTTATTCCGATTGGGACCGACCACCGGGGAGCAATAATATTCTTCCCGCCGAGGTGGTTTACAAACTGCAAAAAGGGGTTGAAATCGGTGGGGTCGTCGTTGATGGGGAAAATCGTCCGATCCAGGGAGCAAGGGTGCAGTGTATGTATGACGCTCCCGATCGGAAGAATTTCCTGGCAAGTGCCGGTGCCCCCGTGACCGATTCCGAAGGAAAATGGACAACCAACATGGCACCGCCCGGAATCACGAAATTCCGGCTTGATGTCACGCACCCGGAATATCAGAGAACCGTTGATTTCGGCGTTTATCCTCCTTATGAACAGCTTCAAAACAAAACCGCGATCGTGATGCTGCAAAAAGGGATCACCGTGAAAGGGACGGTTCGCGATCCGGAAGGAAAACCGCTTGCCGGTGCCAAAATCTGCGTCACAAAATCCGGCGAGGAATTCAGTGCCGTTCAGCCGGTCAAAACCGATGAAAACGGCAATTTCAGCATTCCGAATTGGCGGGAAGGGACATCCGTCGTTTATGTGGCCTGTCCCGGTTATGCGCCGGACACCAGGGAAGTCGCGTTTTCGCTGTCAAAAGAAAACCCGACGGTTGATTTTCAATTGAAGCCGGGCAAAACGGTCAAATTCAAAGTGCTCGACCAACGCGGCAACCCGATTTCCGAAGCGCGTGTCGGACCGTTCCGGTGGCGGGGAACGTTTCTCCTGCTTGGCGGCGACGAACTCATCAAACAGGAAGCCGACGAACAGGGAAATTGGGAATGGACCTGGGCTCCCGATGATGAAGCGGAATATTCCATTCGCAAAGAAGGTTACATGTCGGTTCGCGATCTTTGGCTCAAGCCGCGGGAAGAACCTTATGTTTACCGCATGAACGATCCGCTTGAAATTTCCGGAAAAGTGATCGATTCCGTGACGAAACAACCGGTCATGACATTCAAGCAAACCACCGGGGACAATTTCGACGGTCGCGATCCGAAAAAAGCGTCTTATTGGGATAACGACAAAGCGGTGCAACGGACGGACGGGACGTATCGCGCCGTTTTCACCGAACCGCGTGAAAAGGGGGGACACCATGTCAAAATCGAAGCCGACGGATACGAAACATACATTTCCGAAATGTACGCCGATTCGCTGGGAAAAGTCGAACAGGATGTCCGCCTGAGAAAACTTGACCCGTATCAAGCCGCTGCGAAAAAAACATCCCTCAAAGTGACGGTGCAAACCCCGGACGGGAAACCGGCCGCAGGGGCACAAGTCGGTGTGGGACGTGTCAAAGACGGGAACAGTCCCTACATTTCCGTCAGGAACGGGGAACTCGACCGTTGTGATGAAAAATACACCGCCGACTCCGGAGGAAACTTCACGATCCCGAATTTCGAGGGGCGTATCATCATCGTTGTCACCCATGCAGGCGGTGTCACGCAGGCCAATGACAAAACATTGGAAGACGGGAAACCGTTGCAACTCATCCCGTGGGCTCGCGCCGAAGGGACTCTCCTGCTCGGCACTCAACCGGGAAAAAAATGTCAAGTGGAATTGAGTGATATTTTGGGAACCAGCGCACCATTTGGCGGAGGCGGTCAGGAATACGGACATACTTTCCCGCAATGCTTCAATGAAGCGACGACCGATACGAACGGAAAATTCGTGATGGAACGCGTTGCACCGACCGGAAAACGTAAAATCGAATGGAACAACGACGGTCGAATCGTTCAGGGGACTCACTATCATGTCCCGCTGGTGAGTGCCGACGTCGAATTGCGGCCGGGACAAACCACACAGGTCACACTGGGCGGAAAAGGCGTTCCGGTCGTTGGAAAACTGACGATGCCCGCGGAACCGGCCCCCTTTCGTTGGAATTGGGCCGTCGTGACACTCAAACCGGACATCGGCGAAGAACCGCCGTTCATGCTTTACAACTATCCCAAAGAGGTGATGGACGTTTTTGAAGTCATTGATCTTTTTGGCGGGAGAAAAGGATTGACCCAAAAAAAAGATGCAACACAGGAACAAATTCAGGAAGCCTGCAAATTGATGACCGAATATTCAATGACCGACGAAGAAAAGGAACATCAGAAAGCGACATCAAAATATCTCGCCGAAAAAGAACGCGTGAAAGATTTCAAACGATACGCCTATATCGATACGGAAGGCCGTTTTCGTGCGGAAAATGTCATGCCCGGAAAGTATCGTGTGGTGGTCGATATTGTCGTGCCCAAGGGGGATCAGCGATGGGAATCACTCAAATACTATCTTGGCGAATGCACGGTCAAGGCCGAAATTCCGGAAACTCCTGAAACGGTGAGCGATACTCCGGTTGATCTGGGAACGCTTGCCTTTGAATGGAAAGAAATTTCGGTAAGAGACTGGCAAACCCGTGATTGGAAGGAAAATTGATGCCGTGGAATGCATTGGCATGGACACAAAAGTTGAGACCGGTTTAAACCGTATTGGCCACGAATACCGTGTTCCCTTACCTTCGAACGGTCGCTGCCGTCCAACTCTTGTGTCCAGGGCAATGATTGCCCGTCTCATGGCAATTTGGACAATCAATCAGAGCGGCGACAGTGATGGAGCGGTCGAACCGGTCACGGACGTTCCCGGCTGCTGTTTCGAGTGACCTCATTTTTGGGGACGGACATGCTTATTCCGGCACAATATAGATGCGATAATAAAATTTGAGCCGCTTCCATGGCTGCCTGCTGCGCCGACATTGTTAAAACATATAAAATAGCAGGGTTTTTCGTTGTCGGCGATGCAGGCGATTCAACGGATAAGCTCAATTTTTATTAGCGGCACAATAAGATTGATATGCACCGGTCAGTTGCTTCAAATCGACTTCGTTTTCATGAATCCAGATGCGGTATTCGATGGAAAACGGCTTTTGAGGTTCGAACGCACGGTCTTTGACACCCGGCCAGCCGACGCACATCGGCCCATAATAACGTGTCAGCCATGTCGGCGGGAAATCAGGATGACCCGGCGGCACAAAGATGGCGGCACCGCTCGGCGTTTTCCGACCGTCGAAACGGGAGGTGAAATCCGCCCATTCGAGCGGTGTATCAGGCAAGTCGTCTTTTGCAATGCCGTTTGGCACGGTGATCCTGGTCGCATTGATCCAATCCGGATCGTTTTCCGGCGCAACTTCCGGCTTGAATCGCACGCACAAGCCGCCGTAACTTTTTTCTTCCGCACCGCGAAGCACGATCGTTTCGTCGACCGGAATAAAGAAAAGCCGTACATCCAGCGAACGCGAACCGTCGTGCCTTTTGAATGATCGAAACCAAACCCGTTCGATCATGACTTTTTTTTCACCGACAAACCAGCCGTTTTCAACGGCCAAAACCGCGCCGTGTTCGCCGGTTTCTTTGGCCAGCCATTTGACGAACCGTTGTTCGAGATCGGTGGTTTCGTTCCAAAAATCATGTTCGGCATGGCCGATTTTCACATGCGGCCATGCCCAAAACATGCCGTGATGATGATAATGATCGGCCGGAAAATCGTCCGTCAGTTTTTCGCCGTTCAATCCGAAAAGCGGATGCATGTAACAACCGCGAACACGTCGCCGCACTTCGTTTTTCGGCACGGACTCATTCGTGATCAAATCATACACATAATGATAAACCGGCTCATCCTTTTCAAAAAGAGCGATCGTGTTTTTGCCGGCGTCCCGGAACGCAAACGCATCTTTGGCATTCTGCGAGTCAACCTCTTTGAGCAAATGAAGATTTTGAAGAACCGGCGTTTTATTTTTTGAGTCCGGCAAACTTGCAACAAGAAGCATCCTGTCGGCGGCAACCGTGCCATCGGATTTCGGTGCGGAAAAAAGCGAGCCGGTGAAATTTTTCATCTCTGCGTCGTTTTTCACAAACGCACCGTCTGCAAACCTGACCGTTTGCCCGCATTTTTCGTCCGTTCGCTCAAGCGGGACCGTCACCGCCAAATCAAGGCTCCGGGAAGCAATACCCGCCCCACCCTCGTCTTCCGCCGACAGGGAAACGGAAGACAGGATGAGCACGACAATCAAAAAGACGATTTGCTTGCAAAATTTTTCAGAATTGCTGGCCATAGTAACCGTATCCGACGCCGGGGAGTGCGATTTTGTAACGCCCCTGTTCGTCCGGGAGCGTCGACGGGGTGCTTTCCCAGGTGTAGCCGTCCGGCGAAAGCGATGTTTCGTCCTGCATCACCTCTTCAAGCGTGATTTTCTTTCCCGTGTAAGCCGCCATACGCCCCATAATCCCCGTCAACGTGCTGTTGACCATGTATTCGCCGTTGTTGATGTAGTCCCTGTTGCCGCGAATCGCTTTGAAAAGTTCGACATGTTCGAGATCGTACATGGCACCGACATTAAACGACCCTTTGATTTGGTAAGGATTGGCCCCTTCGATTTTCCGGCTGAGAACGGTTGCTTTCCCTTTGGTTCCATAGATGTAATCGTCCGTGTTGTTGTAACAATTGTCGATTTGCCGGCAAAACGCGTTGCATGTCACTCCGCCGGGAAACTCATACATGACGCCGAAACTGTCCCAAATGTCGCCGTAAGCGGGCTGTTCGACGCGGCACATCCGGCCGCCGACGCCGACGGCGGAAACCGGAGCCTGGTCTTTGTTGGCCCAAACCGCTTTGTCAAGACTGTGGATGTGTTGCTCGATGTTGAAATCGCCGGACAACCAGGTGAAATTGTACCAGTTGCGGACCTGAAACTTCATTTCCGAATCGCCCGGCTCGCGTTTTCTCGTCCAAAGACGACTGGTCAGGTATGTTTCGTTAATGTTGATGATGTCGCCGACGGCACCGTCCAGAACGCGGTTCATGATGTCAACAACATCGGGATGATAACGCCAGCAAAGCCCCGAAACGAGATTGAGCTTCTTTTCCCTCGCTTTTTTGGCGGATTCGATCACGCTTTTCAGTCCCGGAATGTCAACGGCAACCGGTTTTTCGCAAAAGACGTGTTTGCCGGCATCGACGGCGGCCTTGAGCGAAATCGGACGAAATCCCGGCGGTTCGCAAAGTAACACGACATCGCATGACTCAATGACATGCTTGTAGCAGTCAAGCCCGACAAAAGTCGTTTCCGGCGTCACCTTGACCTGGCTTGCAACATCGGAATTTTTGAAAAGTTCCACGGCCCCTTGCGCGGCTTCGGGAAAAGCGTCCCCCACGGTGACCAGGATGTTATTCGGATCGGCCTTCAACGCTTGTTCCGCCGCCCCCCGACCACGTCCACCGCACCCGACAAGGCCGACCCGCAGTTGATTGTTTTCGGCAGCATGTGTACGAAACGTGGAAAGCCCGCTCATTGCAACCGCTCCAGCCATGGCTCCGGCTTTCAAAAAATCACGACGTGAAGAAGACAGAAATTTTTTTGTCATTTTTTATCTCCGTTGTTGTCAATATTATTCGGCGCACCTGTTCAAACAACAGTTTTTCGAAAAGAGTGAAAATCCCACAGTCCGGCACCTGCCCGTCATTATACACATTTTTACATTGGCGTGCAAATGAGATGAAAACGGCGTCAGGAGACCTGCCAAGTTAAATTTGCGTCCAAAATGAATTTTGTTGCGTATTATAGATGCGATAATAAAATTTGAGCCGCTTCCATGGCCGCCTGCTGCGCCGACATTGTTAAAATACATAAAATAGCAGGATTTTTCGTTGTCGGCGATGCAGGCGATTCAACGGATAAGCTCAATTTTTATTAGCGGCACAGTAAAAAGACCACGTTATTTCACGCGGAGACGCAAAGAAGACAAAGTGCGCAAAGAACTTCAGGCTTTTAACCCCTTTGCGCTCCTGGAGACTTTGCGGCTTTGCGTGAAATCCCCAGCGTGATTTTATTTCACGCGGAGACGCAAAGAAGACAAAGTGCGCAAAGAACTTTCAGGTTTTTTAACCCCTTTGCGATCCTGGAGACTTTGCGGCTTTGCGTGAAATCCCAGGATCGGTATTATCCGGTATTACCCAGGGATTGCTTTGACGGTGGCGGAGGGGTTGCTGGGGCCGGCGGCGTTGAGGGCGATGATGCTGCTCCCCGAAACCCTGCGCGACGGCAACCGTGTTCGTGAGATCACCGACGAATTGGCCGAAGCACGCAAAAAGTTAAAGAATCTATACGCCTATTGGGATGAAGCGTCCCAATGGAATTAGCGCAACAAAGGGGGGCTGGGGCAGAGCCATTTTGTCAGTTATTCTACTTTTTTTTGTCGTCAGCGGAACTGATCATGGGAAAGTCGAATGTATTACTCCCTTTTTTGACGGTTGCCGTGAAACCGGATGAAAAAGCACTCACTTTTTATGTTTTTTCATGCTTCTGGCTGCTTTAATCATTCCGTAATTCTTGGGGAGTGCCGGGTCTTTGGCGGCAGTCACTTCGAGGTTGAATGCTTTTTCTTTCCCGGAACCAACTTCTAAATTCAGCGTCGTTTGATCGGGGTCATCATATTTCAAATCAACAATGACGGTCGATTTTGGGGGGGGAAGTTTTTTCGATTCAAAATAACCCTGATAGGGTCTTTCCTCGGTATCCACCCTGTAAACACATACTTTGTATTTTCCCGCAGGAATCCCTTTGTAAAGACCATCCGTCATCAATGCAACCGAACCGGATGAATTGGTAAAACCGGCACATCCCCAGTTTCCTTTGTTCTGGTTTTCCTCGCCCTCCTCGGGATAAAGTGTCACCTTGGCTTTCTCCAAAGGTTTTCCGTCCATCATAACGGTGACTTTGCAAGGGTACAACGTCGGCAACCCGGCAGGCAGCTTTGGGCCGCATCCGCAAAAAACAAGAAACGCCGGGAGTGACAATCCAAAAAACAGAGAGAAAAAACGATTCATTGTCTTTATTTCATGATAAAATGTAATAGTCACAAAAAAATCCCCCCCGTCAACGTATTACCGAAGAAGGAGGGGATGATTTCTTCTAAAGTGAAGCACTCTCGCCACAAGCTCGTGTGGACATGCTTCCCCAGACGCCATGGATACTCTTTTCGGAAGTGATCCAATCCCTGCTTCCAATCAAACGCCAGTCTTTTTGTCCCGTATCAATGGAATCACTGACAAAAGTGACAGACCCATCCATCAAACTCACACAAACCCCGCCGGTGTGATTGCTTTGGGCAGGATAAAATCCCTCAAAATTTGCCTCATCGCCACCACCTGCACAGTTGGGAGAGTTTGGCGCGGTGGAACAAGTGAATCCGGTAAAACTACAAAATCCAAGTGACCAGGCACCACCACGAGACGGAAAATTATGGACTTGCACAGCGGGATCAATCTGGGAACCTTGTCTCACCGCCAGGCAATCCTGGGGCACTCCCCATTCGACATAATCGATTCGTGCAATCCCTCCCTTGATATTACGTTCTCCCACTGTCGAAGCAACAACGGTTTCACTGATGGCCAGGGTGTTACTTAAACCGTCATTAAAGGCCGCTTCACTGATACAGACAGAACCGAAAGCTCCACGTGATTTAATGGGGGGGAGCCAATTAGGATTACCGATTTTGTTATACTTCCCATCCACATCAAAATAATATCTACCATCAAGAATGATAACTGCACCATCAATCTCTCCATTGGACCCGATGGCCGCATCACCGCGATTGGTCACATAGTTACAACGACTTGGGTGAACAGTTATATCGGGATTGGGACTTCGGGAGTTACCATCCGAAGGACAAAGAAACGCATTGATCACAGGAGCCCAAGTGTTGACATCACTATCCCACCAGGAAGGACCATCTGCTGTACCGGGGACTCCATTCGTTCCGTTTATCGGCCAGTGAGTCGTATACAAGTCCCATAGTGCCATTTGTTCAATATAGGGAAGAATCGCGACGTTCGTATTCCCACAATCGCGGCTGTTCCGGAATGGCCCGATCGAAGCGGGAAAAACTTTGTGCGAATCCAGATAGTTATGCAATGCAAGCGTATATTGCTTGAGATTGTTCGTGCACTGCATTCTTCGTGCGGCTTCGCGGGCGGCCTGGACGGCGGGCAACAAGAGTGCGATCAAAATGCCAATGATCGCGATGACAACGAGGAGT
>Ga0209629_10002799_pt1 | contig 12094 bp, 8 predicted proteins | sample TergutCu122P5_FD_187286 | JGI IMG/M metagenome (GOLD analysis project Ga0209629, IMG submission 187286) | Cubitermes ugandensis P5 segment gut microbial communities from Kakamega Forest, Kenya - Cu122 P5 (SPAdes) (version 2) | ecosystem: Host-associated > Arthropoda: Insects > Digestive system >...
TAATCAATAAGTGTGTAACAGCTGTCAAAGTTTCAAACTTCTCTGGCCATTATCTCCGTAACCGTTCAACTTGGGATATAGGTGTTTTGGGTTATATCGTCATAGTTTAACATAAGGAACACTCTCCCGAATTATTTCACATTCCCCCTGGGACACCCTGTATATATATATATATATTTACTAACCTATTACTGAAATTTAGATTTCCATTCTTTCATGGCTATAGACAACTATGTAATTTATGGCCTCTACAGAAGAAATATTTTCCTTAAATTCAATAAATTTCAATAAATTAAAAACCCCTACAATGCGTGAATGAAGAGTGAATACGTGTGAGTAAAAAGTAACCGTACTTGTGAATAAAGATCCCGCAAGAGCAGGTGTATACTGAGAATGTACAGAAATTTCGTCCGGAATACATTTTACAATTACACAGCACAGTAATTAGCACAGAGACACGACGCTCATTGCGGTTTCGTTGGCTAAGCGTGTCATGGAACTAACACAACTCATATGTAATTCCTGAAATTATTGGCAGGTGCACTGAAATGTACACCCGGTGGGGTCAACATGGTGCTGCTTAGTCACTTGCAGTTAATTAAGCGGTACACTTCGGCTAAAGCACTGCACACAAGAGAGCGACGAGAATATTTATAGATGGTGGGTTCGGTAGAATTGGTGGAATGTTACAAGCGAGCCCGAATTCGCTAACAGCGTCACAGTCTTCTCCATTTTCTCCTTCACTGTGTTGGAACAATTGCAAGAGTGGGTGCGAGAAGCCAAGGGGGTTGTATTGAGTCTTCTCATACTGAGGGACCATTTATGTTATGCCTGTATTTATATATAGCAGGGTTATATCCAAAAGCCCCCCTTCATTTTGTGTGACAAAATTCAGCACGAGGCTCGCAAACGTTACGGTCCTTCTGAGGTAGTTTTTCGACTGCAACTACTAAGTAAGCAGAGCAATACTGACACCATAACCGGAGCTGCCAAATTCACTTGGGCCTGATTTTGAGAGTTTATGAAATTAATCCTGCTTTACACATTTGTATGTCTGTCTGTAGGTCAATTCTTTTTATAGATCACTTTCACTCAGTAGTTTTGTTTCCTTTAATTGTGTGGGTTGGGCGATATTTCTTGCATAATATAGAGTGTGTTTTTCTTTACATTCTTTGTCGATGATTTGTCGCAACTTATGCGCAAATCTGGAATGTACAATACCGATCTGTCCACATTTACCTTCTATCCACTATTGCACTGTGTCTGATGTAAAGGTTTTGACCGTGCACTTGAGTATCTAGAATGAGTGCAATACCAGAATGTACTCTAGTGTATTTTAAGAACGACGAGCCTTTTAAAGCTCCCTTGTCGCGGACATTTAACTGCCAGATATCAATGAACACAGGGCCCAAATCCAGTACCTCAGACAAAAGGCCGGCGGATGTTCAGCTATTTCATTGATCAGTAAATTGGAAGATTTTTGTGGACCACTCAAAGTGCCAAATAGGTGCCGCCATCCCAATGGCCGTAAATATTACAGACACGACACGCTGGTGGGTTAAATTGCGTTGTCATGATCGTTTTTATTATCGTCACCTCCAACATTGTCAGAAATGATCCATGCCGGTTCATGAGGCTAGAAGATAGAAAACGAGTTCGCCAATGCACACAATATTGTGAAACATTACAAAAAAACAGCCGCTAGTGCCTTCGGAGTAACTGAGACTTAGCAGTGGATTCACAAGATGAGGAGAAAAATAGATTTTTCTGTAAATCGAAGAGAGTATAACTCCAATTTTCCTTATTAAATTTGACGGCTAACAATTCGGATATGATCAAAATACGAATAATTGAAATCCTCTTTGAAAGTAGGCTTCATTTGGCAGATTCAATTCCAGCTGTTACTATTTACAGTAAGTACCTGCGTCAAAACCTTTCTGCAACGCCACATTTAACGTTCCAGAAACCACACCACTGTACCGCACTTTATCCGATAACCGGTAATTTCATGGCAAGTTAGTTGTGTAGAATCTGAGACAAATTTACGAAAAACGCCAACCCGAACAGGACAATTGGCAATCCGGACTACCAGCGTACGGATAAGTGCATTTCTACTGTAATAAACAAAGTGTTTTGCGGGTTGTCGAAGTTGATTGGGCGAGAAACAGCACTGATTATTTTTTCACAAATTACGCATTGTACATAATAAATATAGGATAATAATACCAAACATAAAAAGTGGGGATTAAATAAATGCGGTAAGGTACACTTGTACCAGAGAACAAAAAAATAAATACGGGGGATCGGAGGAACAGAACCATTCATTCTTAACCTCGACACTTGACACAAGCCAGTGTTCCTAAACCCGGAATTTAGCTCCATAACCGTCTGAATACAAAGCTGAGAGTAATATTAAAAAATAGTCACAAAATCGAATGAACAAATCAATGTACATATTTATCGGCATAGCAGATTGAGTATGCGCAGGCAGCTTGTGTATTGCTACACGTACAACGTCATCAGACCGGTGTCACTACCGTCACGGTAAACAGGGCGCAAAGCCACTAAAAATTCAGTACATTCAATGCTCATAATCGGGGAGGGTCTAATTCCGCCGTATGTATATTAGACTGAAAGCACCGCCTCCATATCAGCGGTACAATTATCCAGTATCTGTGGACACACCGATCCAGCTATCCGCAACTTTGCTCTGCTCTATGAAGTAAGGAAACTGAAGCAGCAATGACTGCTTTATGACGGGATTATTTGTGCTGTGCTGTCTATGGATTACATACGAGTACAGGCGAACAGTTGTGCTAATTTGCATTATGTTTACAAACGTGACACGGGGGTAATTCGAACATATCATTCATCTATTATGTGAATATAAACTGGACTTTCCTCTTTATACATAAGGAGACCGGGCTCTAAGGAACATTAATAAAAATGCAAATTCTGTGAGAGTTATTACACATGTTCAATATTTAATGTAACATTTTATATTATAGCAAGCTACAATAAAATGAAAGTTAGCTGATCCAATGTGGTCCGGGATAGCGCATTTGTTATAACGACTCGCTACGAGCTGGACGGTCCGGGGGTTGAATCTCGGTGGGGGCGAGTTTTTCCCCACCAGTTCACACCGGCCTTAAAGCCCTCCCGCCTAACTATACAGTGGGTTTTGTGTCTTTCCTGAGGGTAAAGCGGCCGGGGTATGGCGGTGACCACCCACCCGCATGTAGCGCCGAGTTTAAAGGAAGAGTAAAGGTATACTTACACTCCCCATCTAGGACTGCGTGTCCTCTTCTAGGGTGAAATTTCCTTAAAGTTGACCCAATTCTAATTCCATATCATTTGCACGCCATTACTGGTTACAAAAGGCAAACGTGTATACTAACAAGACACGAACTGTACGTAGAAACGTAAATTTGAAGTGCGGTCGTGTTACGATTGTTGCGGTAAGAAAGCAATAATTATTACATATTCAGAGTGAGTGTTTGTAGCCTTAGTTTTCCAGCATCCAATGCGCAGACAGCTCTATAATAATGTCATCTGTCTCCTATTTGGACTGTACAATATTTAACCACATTATCTTGCAAACGGCGCGATTTTCGGGAGAAGTTATTGAATATAAAATGTCAGTTACATTATCGCAACAAATTATGTCTGAAACATTCCTCATTCTAATAAGAATTCAGCGAGATATATATCATCATAAATTAACATACGTCTTCATGTAAATTACTCATAATTATTGTGGAGTTTTAATGACACCTGAATTTTCATGACAGGGTTAAAAAAAATTTCCAACATAAAATCCCATGAATATTCTCCAAGTGGCAGATGAATTGTTTTGTGTGCACGGTCGATAGAAATTCGGAGAAACAGGCCGAAAGATATGACTAAACTGATAGTCGCTTTCGCAATTTTTCGAATGCATGTTTTTACACTGCAATATTCATATATCGATTACAGACAACTAGAGTTCAAAAAGGAAATATATCCTCATGTCTATGCCCAGCGTACATTCACGTCAGTGAATTGGTAAAGTAGCGCCACGGAATATTTTGTTGACTTTTCGTATTACACACATACACACACACACACACACACACACACACACACACACAGATACAACATTTTGCCTTGGAACCTACGCAGGCCCATATCCATGCACACCTTAATGTTATAAGGAGCGGGATAATACAACGTTTCATTCCTTCGAGTGAAACCAAATTAAACGATGATATACAGGTATTGAGTGAAACTGCAACACATCAATTAACACTAAGAGTTCTTGAACCCTACATACTGGATATACACAATGGGCAATCCTATTTGATTTCTCCAGTAGCTGAAGAATGAAGATTGTCTGAAAAAATTTGATATTGTTAAGAAAACTACAATAATGACCCAGAAAGGCTTTATCTACTATCCAGTTCAACTAAACAGAAAATTATGAAATCAAATTTTGCATGTTCCTGACGACATATCCATTACACGAATCCTCACGTCTCTCTTTTATTATGTGACAGACAAATCAAATTTTTTATCACAAAAAAGGAAATGATAATAACAAATGAAAAGACAAACAAGAGACCGTACTAATTCACTTGCGTTTTTCAAGAGCAAGTGGTTTCAGAAGACGATTTTGGACAGAAGAAAAATTAAGTTCGAACAAGAATGCAGTGATGAGATTACGGTACTTAACTGCAAAATTAAGGTAATTCACTGCAATATTACGGTATTGCACTGCAAGTTTACGGTACTGCACTGCAATATTACGTTATTGCACTGCAAAATTACGGTAATTCACTGCAAGATTATAGTATTGCACTGCAATATTACGGTATTGCACTGCAAAATTACGGTAATTCACTGCAAGATTATAGTATTGCACTGCAATATTACGGTATTGCACTGCAAGATTACGGTATTGCACTGCAATATTACGGTACTGCACTGCAATATTACGGTACTGCACTGCAATATTACGGTATTGCACTGCAATATTACGGTACTGCACTGCAATATTACGGTATTGCACTACAAGATTACGGTATTGCACTAAAAGACTACGGTATTGCACTACAAGATTACGGTACTGCACCGCAAGAACAGGCGTACATGGATATGGGGAATATATATATATATATATGTGTGTGTGTGTATGTATACGCACACATACACATATGAACATCACAGTGTCACTAACATCACAATAACAGGAGAAGCGTCTCTTATTTTCCAGTGCTTAGAGCCCTAGCGGATGAATACCCTAGGGAGTTCAATCGTTTCACATCCGCAAAGCTTAACACATACCGACATTCGGATCCGTGGGTAGAAGAAGAATTTATGTTATAAACAAAACAATATTGCAATTGTTTTATTACACAAAAGTTTCAGTGTAAATTAAATGCAGAAACTTAATCGATATATATATAAAACTTCTTTTAATTTTCTGCAGCTTCTTTCTCGCACAGGGTTCTGGTGGGGAAACCTGAGGGAAAGAGACCACTGGGGAGCCCCAGACGCAGATGGGAGGATAATATTAAGATGGATCTTCAGGAAGTCGGAGGGGGTTTCGAGGACTGGATGGAGTTGGCTCAGGATAGGGACAGGTGGCGGGCAATTGTGGGTACGGTGATGAACCTTCGGGTTCCAAAAATGCGAAGAATTTCTTGACTAGCTGCAGAACCAGTTAGCTTCTCAAGAAGGACTCTGCTCCATGGAGTAAGTAAGTAAGTAAGCTTCTTACTCTGGAAGTTGCTAATTGCCAGGGCTCAATATCTTATATTTGGTGCTGAATTAGACGATGGCTTACTGGCCGATATAAAATGGATTTAACATTAATATCAATAATTTACAACATACAGCCTCAAATACTCTGATGATCTAATGTAATTGGTCTGAATGTGACTTATAGATAGGAGTTATGGACTGAACTGAGTTGTTAACAACCCGTTTGTATGGAACTGCTGATATAGTATAATAAAACAGAAACACACTAAATATTTTCGGTGTCCTGGCGGTAATTCAAGAATTTAGTAGCCCAGTAGTACGAAATTTCACAAACACAAACACCTTGCTATTTGACACACACAGTTAAAATCATCAAACTCACTGCCATCGTCCTGACCATCATAAAAACCGTAAATAGCTGAATCATTAAGGTGCGTCTAAACAAGAAAAAAACTTTTTTTCTGAAACATACAAATTTACTTAATTTCTGACGTAATCAATCCTGATATCACGCCGCTATTTTACTCTCAGTTCAGCTGAAGGTCAAGTTTAGACTCTCAACGCTAAGAGCGTAAGAAAAACGAAATCTTCAGCAAATACAACCATATACTTTATGGGGTCTACAATTTCAATACTAAAATTTCAGTTCTCCTTCTGATATTGTTTGTCAGTTGTTAACGTAACGTTAGCCAACATAAAACATTACGTAAGACTAATCACGAAGCATATTAATAAGTAAATAAATACCCTTCACAGCTGCAGGTTAAAGAGAAATATTTGTGAGCAACTTCATTTCTGTTTTCCAATAGGGAGAAAAATTGAGGTATTTTCTCTTCCAAAATGACACGAATCATGGAGTGATAATTGTTTACCAGCGTTTCGAGGCAACCTAACAGCTTTATATTCAGGGGTCAAGCAGCTCAATAGCTGCTTGGCCCCTAAATTATGGAGCGATATGATATACCGAAGCGTCGTTAATTTGCTTCCAATCTACGTTGCGTAAAATCTCAGATGACCGAAGATGAAAATATTTTTTACTCTATTGTACGCGCTTCTAATGCAACTTCCTGTACAATATTACAGCTGTATGAGAGGAAGTGACTGCAGCTAACAATACAAAGATTGCGACATTTAGGGCACTCAGATTGAAGTGTTCTGCGATGAGCATCATAAGGACCGATAACACTGGCCGACGTCATGGATGATCGTACTGCATCTTCAGCGGCAACAAACGATGTGCTGCCTTCATAAGTCATGAGTTGAAACTTCTGCCTCTGAATTACTGTTTGTAGCTAAATGAATAGAACCTATTATAAACTTAAAGCATTTTTCCCTATAAAAGTTCTGGATTACCGTTCAGTAACACAATATTCATCTTCCAGTCCCGGTGTCCGCACTGTTTAAGACGTCGGTCCGAAACCGCTTGATTGCTACAGGCTTAAATCACGCTGAGGAAAACGGTGTTGGTTTTTGTTGTTGATAGCGTTGTGTTGCTTTCGCCAAAAGATTTCCCTCGAATACGTGAAACCTACAGCGACCTTGGATTCTGCGGTACACAATATTCAAGGACGCCTTGTTTCTTAGACACCATGATATTTCAATAATTCGATTAGCACAGCTCCCAAAATCCCAGCAGTTCGTCACTGCTACTGTAGTGAGAAGGATTTTAGTGGCTTTACATTAAGTAATTTTAAATTTGCTGAAACGTTCCTGTAGGAATTATATTTCGAACAAAATTTCAGTTTAAACTGAAAAGCGAAGCAATTTGAACTTCATGCGGAAAACAGAACAGAGTGACAAAAGCAGTCCATACTCACGATTCTGAAAATTTACATCGACTTGATACCGCGAAATATTACAAACATTGTACAATATATTGACAACAAATACCACTGTTCCTATCTGACAATGTTGCTGTTCTTACAGTCCCTATCATTCTATGCGATCTCCGTTATCACCACCATCTTCTTTGGTTTGTATCTTCATTTCAGAAATTTCAACTTCTGGCACAAACTCGGTGTCCCTTACGTAAAACCAACACCGTTTGTAGGCAATCTTAAGGAATGTGTGTTGCAGAAGACAACTATAGGAGAACAGCTGAAGAGAATATATAACGAACACAGTGACAAACCGTATGTGGGAATGTTCTTGTTCAATAAGCCCAGTTTGTTGATCCGAGACCTGGAGCTGGTGAAGAATATTCTGGTGAAGGATTTTCAGAACTTCGGGGATCATTTATTGGTGGCTGATGAGAAGTTTGACCCACTATTCGGTAAAATGTTGATTGTCTTAAAAGGTCAAATTTGGCGTCATCTCAGAACAAATTTAACTCCAGTGTTTACTTCACGTAAAATGAAGATGATGTTCTGCTTGGTGGACACCTGCGGTAAGGAACTGGCTGACTGCCTGGAAAAAGCCACTGCTGATGGTAAGATGTCACAAGACCAGTACAGTTATAAAATGTATTAAAAATTTAAGCTTCAGAATATAAAGAAGGAAGTGTTTTAAATTTCTCGGTCTTAGATGTGCAACATTACGCAAGGGTACTTTAGAAGTCCGGACGCTATTTATTTACCTTAATTAATGAATAATAACACAATTTGATATTAGTTTTAAAATGTAATTTGAAATTTTAATACCGATAATAAATTCAATTCATATTTTTTCAATTCCTTTGTCAATGTGCACCCACTTTACACATTTACAAATATCGTTTCTACTCGTTTTCTGAGCAACAATTCAACAATCAGCAGTAAACTTTCTTCTTAAATTTCTTTATAATATGCGGCAAATTATTATGTGGTTCATTCATTTCAGAGCTGTCAATTTATTACCTTTACAGGCATTAGATATATTATGACATTTAACGTTAACACTACAATATTATATTCATTATTCTTATATTTGTCAGCAATTATATGCAGAGTATTTACAATTACATACATACAATTACATTACAAGCATTAGATGCATTATGGAACTTATCTTTAGCATTATATAAATATTAACCTATTAATTTTACAGGATGTTATTATTATTATTATTATGCCGGTTATTCACAACTACACACCTGAAACAAAAAATATTTCTAGGGCATATAATGAAGGAGCTGTTATGTATTTACAATCTGTGGTACATAAAATGTTATTTAGCACGTGACATACGTTTTGTACTATAACTGCTTATTATATAACAACATATGCAAAAATAAATACTGTAAATTTATATGAATATAAATTCACAGTACTTATGCGTGCATATGTTGGCATATAATATACATTTACTATTCCGTATGCACGGTATGAACATGAAAGTAATGTAATGAACTTTTATATTAACATTTTCCGAAATGTGTGCAATGTCCAATATGGCTGTTTTTGTAGTTCCTTATTTTCGTGCATTGCTGGTATGTTGCTCAGGTATTGTCTGAGTGATTATGAGATGGTTTCAGTTGCCCCTCTTATTTCAGGTATCACTTTTGCTTTCGCATTCCACGAGTTCTAAATTTCTATTATAAGGTATTTACATTTTAGAAACATCTCAACTACCTTCTTAATCACATTCCTGTCCCCAGAAATTGCAGCGCCTTTTAACACACACGTTCCCTTTAAATTAACATGGTTTATGATTGGTTTATTCTTAGGTTTGTTTGGGTCGGGTTGCAAGTGTTGATTTCATAATATGGTTACCTTCCTTTCACGACTTGTTTCGACTCATCTTGGTACCTCGCAATAGCAGTGTTCAATGTCTAATTTTACAACAATTTCCTGGCCTATTTAATATTATTATTACTATTGTTATCATGAGTATTATTGGTACTCGTATAGGTAGGCATAGCTTCTATCATCAACGCTGTCTTCAAAGATTTGTTGCTTTCAAATGATGGATTCGGACAATCATAACACCAACATCTATTAGTGGAAATGTTTTACGTAACACGCAGAACATTTCACACACACTCCAACCAAACGCCGAACAACAAAGCGTTGGCACAACTATGCTCATAATTTTAAACGTCACTCAATTCCAACTCGAGTTTCAAATTATACAAATTCCATTAATAAAATACTCTGCAACAAAAATTTATTGAACGCATGAAGGAAATAATAAACAGGTTTTACAGCCTTCTAGTTAGAAAGGAGAGATGATAACACAAGACAAATTTTCAAGATTGTGGAAATCTAAAGAAGGAAAAAATTACAAACAATCTAAGGCTTTCTCAGTACTGTCAATGTAAATCCTGATTTTCTGTTATATAAGAATATGTTGATTTGTAAGTAGATACAGACCTTTCGGTGAAGTTTACTGGATCCATTTGGAGAATACTGTAAGATTACGTATTGTCTCAAGACGGGGACAGGATGTTCATCGGAAATATCAGTAAATATTTGTAACATCTTCACCATGATTAAACTACGTAAATTTATTTATAAATAATTGTTGAAAGGGGATCCGACGTTTAGTTTGTTGTGAAAGTAATTTTTTACATTCCTCGTATTTTGTAAAGTTGTATCCAGAATAGACGTATTTGCACTGATGTTTTGTGAATCACGTAGAAAACTGTGTACACGGTTGTACTACTTTACATTAATTGAGATTTTAATGGAAAATATTATATATAATATATGTAATAAATATAATATAATTAATATAATATAATATAATATAATATAATATAATATAATATAATATAATATAATTAATATAATATAATATAATACAATATAATTCTTTCCATAATGACAAACTTTTGTTTTCGTAGAATTTCAGATTCTAAACAAATGTGGATGACAGCATTTTCTATAACTACGGCAAAGGTCTGGATAAAACCCTCAGATTTAAAGGTACTGAATTATGCGTTAAGGTTGTTGTGAATTAAGGTTAATGACAACAACAACAATGTAAAATATGAGAAGAAAATCTATGCTTCTGGATGCACAGAAATACAAAAGAATCAAAATGAAGTTTGTAATCCTGCTAAAACCTTAATATCTATATAAACATAAATTAGCTTATTACAAAATTATATTGAATACCGCGATCAATATTAGATTTATCATGATGAGTGTAGTAATTAATTAAATCAACAAAGTCAATTTTAGAGAATCTCATTCTGTTTTATAGACTTCCTCCTTTCACACACAAATGTTACTTGGAATTTCTTTATTATCCAAATCCAAATAAAATGTTTGTAATATCAAATCCGAATTCATCATATGTCCATTCAATTTTTCGACACAGACAGACTCATTCAAACAAATTACATGTACACATACTTGTACATGAAAAAAAATTATTTACTTTCAAAATTACAAACAGAAGTGTCTGCAGCCACACCAAAAAATTTTGCAACCGGTATAACAGCACAGACGGAAATAGAATTAAGGGTACAGATTTTTTTATGTTCATATCGTGCTTATTGATTAATTAATGTTTATTAGTATATCAACAAATACACATAGAAGTAGTTAAAAGCTAATATCAAAATTACTCGATATGTTGCGCTGTTCTTACACCTTACAAAATGTTTATCAGCTAAAGTTACGAATTATTGAAATGATAAAATACAATGCAGCAGCAAGACGTTGTGGTAAAATCTAATCGTTGTTAAAATGTGGCAGCATATTTAATTCAGGTGTGCAATGAATAATATGGAATATCATAAGAATATGTAACATTATAAACAATTTGATAAATTATATCGATAGTTCGGTGGACTCTCTCTGGTTAAGTTTATGTAGTGTGCTGGTCAAAGTAAACTGAAAACGGAAGTGGGTATTCAGTTATGTAAAGCAACGTACGAATTGAAACGAGACAGTAAGTAAATAAATCAGTCAACAACTATACACGGCTTTGCATACTAGAAGACAGTATTTAGGTATGGTTGTTAAAACAATCAAATGCACGCAAGTGTCTGAAATTATTGTATATATATTTATAATTACTGCACGTTTCGTCCAGTCATGCGACAAAATTCTGCGAGGTGTGTAAAAATGGATCTGTATATCGTGATAACACAAACGTTCTGAGCAAATTAGTGTAGGGTAAAACAGAGGGTAAAATCTGTCAGTAAAAAAAAAAACAAACCAACCAACGTTGATGCAGCCTTTCTGGCAAACCAGTGACATCAACACGAGCTTGCTATTGGGTTTTCTGTTATTTGTGGTGCTGAGAAAGTTTGGATGAAAGCGACAGAGTAAGAGTTTGTTGAAACTTCAGAATTAGTAAATGTAAATCTTGGCAGTTCCAATAACACGGACTGTTGTCAGGTTCCACAGTAGAGGTGAAGGAGACGATGGCCAGATTCACCACTGACGTCATAGCGTCCTGTGCCTTCGGTATCAATAGCAAC
>Ga0209629_10002801_pt1 | contig 12091 bp, 6 predicted proteins | sample TergutCu122P5_FD_187286 | JGI IMG/M metagenome (GOLD analysis project Ga0209629, IMG submission 187286) | Cubitermes ugandensis P5 segment gut microbial communities from Kakamega Forest, Kenya - Cu122 P5 (SPAdes) (version 2) | ecosystem: Host-associated > Arthropoda: Insects > Digestive system >...
GAAAAAAGAAAATAGATATCGCCGTAGATTTTTTTCCTTTCAGGCCGCGGCCCGGACACATGTTTATGCTGCGGCGCATAAATCCCGGGTTTTTAATCGGGTTTTATAAAAAATCATATAACATGTACGATTTTTCATTTGAAGATAATTTTTTCAATAAGCATATATCAGAGCGTTATGTAAGGCTTTTAAACCTTTTTAAGATAAATCCGGTCTCTTTGCAATATGAACTGTATCTTGAACAAAAAGACGAAGAGAGGGTTTTAAAGCTTACGGAAAAAAGCGCCGGCAAATTCAAAATAGTTATAAATCCTTTTGCGGCGAGCGTTCACAGAACTCTTTCTTATGATAAGTTAAAACAGCTGATTGACGGCATAAAACATTGCGCTAACTGCCATATATATGTGCTGGTCTTTGGCGATTATGCGTCAAAGTTTAACGCTTTGGCATCCGATGATGTTTTTATATTCGATTCGAAATCCGTTTTGGAAAGCGCCGCATTGGTCAAATATTGCGATTTGGTTATTTCTCCGGACACGTCGATTGTCCACGCGGCAGCGGCTTTTAAAAGAAAACTGATAGCGTTGTACTTGGATTATTCCGGTCAAGATGAAAAAATTGATAAGATATGGTCTCCGAATTACGATAAAGCCGTTCAAATATCAGTCGATACTCAAAACGGCGCTGTTAAAAACGATATAAATAGCATAAGCAATGATTTAATAATTAAAAAAATAAAAGAGATGATAGAAAAGTAAAACTTTAGTATAACTATTGCCGGTTATGTTATCAGTTGTTTAGCCGCCATATTTTGTTTTGTGTTATATAATGAAAAAATGAGGATACTATGAATACACTCTATGCTTCCGATAAATTTAAAAAGGAATTTACCGATTATCTTTCTTGTGTAAGAGAAGAAAATAAACAATTAAGAATAGAAACGCATGGAAATGCCGCGATATTGCCGTTTCATAACTTTTCTCATTCAGGTTCTCCAAAAGCTTTGCATTCAGGCGGCGTCTTCGACAACAACGGCAATTTGATAGATTTATCAAAAACAAGAGTGGCAAAAGATATTGTTATCACGGGGCATCCTGAAAGATATGATATAAATCAAAATATTAAATATCATGATGAAAAGGTTATATATTTAGGGAATTTTTCGCCTCATTTTGGGCATTTTCTTCTTGAAGCTATGAGTCGTTTGTGGATTTATTTGGATGATAATTTTTCAAATATAAAAGCCGTATATACCGGGCAAAACGATGTATATTTTACAGAAATACTTGAAATATTCGGTTTGAAGAAAAAAAATATTTCAAGGGTCAAAACTCTTGCCGGATATAAATCGGTAATAATACCGGAACAGTCAAATTTAACATACGAACCGCTCTGGCATAAAAAATATAAAGAAACGTTCGATAAAATACGAGATAATTCAGTAGGTTATTCCTATGATAAAATATATCTTTCAAGAAAAAAATTTCAAAAGAGGAACAGTAAAGTATGCGGCGAGTATGAAATTGAAGAAATGTTTAAAAACAACGGGTTTAAAATAATATATCCCGAGCAAATATCTATAAGAGAACAAATAGGATTAATGAAAAACTGCAAACATTTGGCAGGCGTTCAAGGAACGGCCTTGCATTTGTCGTTATTTGCTCAAGATAATATAGACCTTACGGTTATTCATAGAGGGCAAGACGATTTTAACGGAGACATTTTTCCGTTACAAATTAAAATTAATGAAATGAAAAAAATCAAGAATACAAGCGTTGAAGCGGCAGTTGATTTTTTAAAACCTTTTCCTTTTGGCGCAGTGCATGCTATTTCAATAAGAAATAAGTATATGAAAGAGTTTATGCGAGATATGCAATATCAATGGGTCGATACGGTTGAAAATCCTGCAACCTTTGAGCAATACATAGGCACGGAAGAATACAAACAAATAAAGCATACTATAAAAATTTTAAAGAAAATCAGAGAAAGAATGATTGTACTCTTAACAAATTTTATATTTATTAAATCGCTAAGAAAGAAGATTAGATACAAATTTATAAGCAGCTGATAAAAAGGGGAAATACAGATATGAAAAGATTATTAAAATTAATATTGGTTCTTGTATTTGTTCTATGCAGTATGCTGACTTTTATTGCCTACCGCGACGATGGGAAGAATGGCAAGGGCGCATCTGTTAAGAAAAATACTGATTCTTCCTCGCATAGTTCAGAGTCGATATATGATTTCCCGGACTTTACATATAAAGAAATAAACGGCGGTAATGAATACGAAATTTCAGCATCGCCTTATTTTATTATGAAGCTTATGAATAAATCGTCAAAAGATATTGTTATTCCGTCAGAGTATAACGGCAAGCCGGTAACGGCTGTCGGCGCTAATGCATTCGAAGGTAACAATATAATAACAAGAGTTACAATTCCCGACGGTGTAACAGTTATTGAGAAGTCTGCATTTTCAGGCTGTTCCAGTATAAACAGCGTTATACTTGGAAAAGCTACGACAAAAATTGGAGACTATGCATTTAATGACTGTAAAAATTTAAATTCAATTAACATTCCGGAAACTTTAACATATCTTGGCGATTATGCGTTCAGCGGGTGTTCCAATCTGCAGAGTGTTATTGTTATACCGAATGCAGTGACAAATTCTTTAAAAAGAACTTTTTCCGGCTGCTCAAAATTAACATCGGTTACAATAGGCGCGGGAGTTCCCAAAATTGGAAAGGGGGCTTTTGCCACTAGCGGAATAACGAGTATTGTTATTCCGCGCAATGTGAAAAGCATTGAAGATTTGGCGTTTGTTAACTGTCCCGAGTTAATGAGCGTAATCATTGAGGACGACGGCGTAACACATATTGAAGGCGACATCAATAGCGGGTCTTTTAGAATTTGCTCCAAATTAAAAACGATTGTTTTTGGAAATAAACTGGAATATATAGGGCAAAATGCATTTTTCGGCTGTACCGATTTGGAAAATCTTACTTTCCCTAAAAGCTTGGTAACTATCGCTCAAAGCGCATTTAAAGAGTGCAAAGCTTTGACGAGCATAAAATTCGAAGACAGCGCTGCCAACATCGGAGAATATGCATTTGAATCTTGCACTAAGTTAAGAAATATAGATTTCGGCGATTCTTTGGTGCGCATAAGCGCTTATGCATTTAATGATTGTACGGGATTGACAGAAATAACTCTTCCGGCGAGTTTGCAATATTTGGGAGGGTCTTCAATGCCTCCATTCATGGGCTGCAACAAACCGGTAATAAAAGTAAAAAAGCTTTTGTCTAAACCGGAAGGCTGGGCTCATCAATGGGATTTCGATTGCGGCCAGGTTCAATGGGGACAATAGAAATGCCATTGCTGCATCGTCTCTTTAGAGTCTGTTTTCCTATTTTGTTGACCTATTTTGTTGATGTTTGATTTTCTAAAAAATTTTTAGTAGATTAAAGACTCTCATGAAAAAAGTCTATGCCGTTATTGCCATTTCAGCTTTTTTCACCACGATTTTTGCTTCCAAAATTTTTGCTGAATACATTTCTTGCGAGCCATCAAAGGCTTCTGATTCGTTTTATGCTTATCGGATCATAAGTATGGCGTTTTCTTTTTTATGTTTAACTACCTTATAACAAGCTATTTTATTGCGTCAATATAGGCAAAATGCAAGCATATCCGTTAATTATGCCGTGAATTATTGAATAAAATTTAAATTAAGACAAAGGAGTTTTAAAAACAGGTGAATAAAAAAATAGGATTATTCTTATTGGTTTTGCTTCTGTGCGCGGCATCTGCCGGAAAATTATATGCCTACAGCGCAAGTGTAAGCGATTTTACGGGATTGCAAAGCGCGATAACTAGTTCAACAAATACTACGAACACTATTTCGATAACAACTAACACTATTGTATTTCAAAATACTATTTCTACGGTTTCAAAGAATATAAGTTTTAGCGGGCAGTCAGGAGGAAGTGTTTTTGATTTAAATGGCAGTTATGTCAGCTTTTCGACATCAAATCTGAGTTTTGCCAATATAAGTTTCAGAAATGGTGCTACTTCTGGGATTCGTGTTGGGGTGGGTGGTGGAGTATCTTTAAATTTTTCAACTGCTGTATTTTCAGGTGCTATAGATTTTACTAATAATTCCGGTTTTGGCGGCGGTTTATATATAAACTCTTCAAGCGTTACGTTTACCGATAATGTTAATTTTTCAAGTAACGCTTCAAATTCGACATATCCCGGCTATCTTTATGACGGCGGCGGCTTTTATGCCAAAAATTCTAAACTGACATTTGCAAAAGAAGTTGTTTTTTCAAGCAATAACGCAAGTAGAGGAGCAGGTTTTGCAGCTGATGGAAGCAATATTAGCTTTCTTGATAAAGTATATTTTATGGATGCGGTATATGGCGGCGGATTTTATGCAAGTTACTCAACTGTTACATTTTCGAAAGATGTTGTTTTTTTGAATAATGCCGGAGGTGGTGTGGGAGGATGTGAAGCTTATATCGCAAATATTATATTTGGAGGAAAAACGGATTTTATAGATAATGGCAATTCAGCATTTTATACTTATTCCTCTACTGTCACATTTAAAAACACTGTTAATTTTATAAATAATTACTGTACATATAATGGAGGCAGCGCAATTACCGCTACGGGTTTTTCTTCAATAGTATTTGAGCAAGATGCTAATTTTCTTAACAACTCCGGCGGGTCTGTTAATTCGGTTGTTTATGCGTGGAATGGACCTAATAGCATAGATTTTAAAGGTAAGGTGCTTTGCAAAGAAAATAACGGAGGATTTTATGCTCAAGATAACGCAAAAGTAATTTTTGAGAAAGATGCAGATTTTATAAATAATAATGCTGATGCCATTCATGCCAAAAATTCAAATATTTCATTTATTGGCACCGCCAGTTTTGTGGAAAACTGGTACGGATTTAAAGCCGAAGGCTCTACATTAACATTAAATACGGTATATTCTTCAGGAAATGCAACTGGATTTTCCTTAAGCTCATCAACGCTGTCTTTAGGAAATAGCACTTTCGAGTATAATGCATATGGCAGTGTTCTTAATTATTCTTCTGCAACTTTTAGAAATACAGCCGTTTTTTCAAACAATGGAAGCCGTAATTATTATTACAACAATTATTACAACACAGGAGGAGCTTTAAGTTTGGTCAATTCCACAGCCGCGTTCCAAGATAATGTTACTATCTCAAACAATGTTGCAGGGCTTGGCGGAGGATTTTATCTTAAACAGTCTTCCGCAACTTTTTTTGGTTATTTTACGAGCATACACGATAATATGGCTTTAGACGGCGGCGGTATCTACTTGGATAATTCTTTTTTGATTCTATCTCAAGGTTTTACGCGGTGGGTCTATCACGAAAATAATCATGCCGACAGAGACGGCGGAGCTTTGTTTTTTAATAACTCCGATATAATATTTCCAGATACAAGTGTGGAGTATTTCAATTACAATACTGCCGGAGGAAGTGGTGGCGGTATTATGTCTAAACACTCAAATATATATTACGGCGCAAATCCTGATTTTAAAGAAAATTCGGCTTATTTGAACGGCGGGGCAATTTGTGCTGAAGACTCAGATTTCTCATTTAAAATAGGCGGAAGATTTTATAGTAATACTGCACAAACCGGAAACGGCGGTGCCATTTGTTCTAATAATTCGACTTTTTATTTTGATTTTGCTGGCGAATTTTATAACAATACATCGTATTTGAACGGCGGCGCCATATATTTGGAAAACTCAGTACTTCCTTTTACATGGGGCGAAACTTTTACGGGAAATAGTTGTTTAACAGGCAGCGGCGGGGCAATGTATGTTTATAAATCAAGCGCAACATCAGATAATGCTTTAATTAGTTTTGAATCAAATAAAGCAGGAACAAACGGAGGGGCGATAAGCGCTAAACAATCGGTAATAGATTTAAAAATCGGAGGCAATTTTTTAAATAACACGGCCGTGTCTGGATATGGCGGCGCTGTGTATCTGGATAGTGTAACTTTTAGTATATCTGCGTCTTCTAACGATTTCATTTTTTCAGGAAATACAGACTCATCCGGAGGCAATGACATCTATATAGCAGAGCAGTCTATTCTGAAATTTGACAGCAGCAGCAACACTATAAGCCTTTCCGGCGGAATTGTCACAAGCCGCACAACCGCGGCTTATATGAGCGAATTATATAAATACGGAACAGGTTCGTTATATTTAGGCGGTAAAAATTACTTATCTTTTAACCAATTTGTAATAAACAGCGGCAGCGTGCAAATTGCGGCAGATGCGAAATATGACATCATTAATTTAACAATCGCGGCGAATTCGGAATTGAATATATCCAACGGCTCTGCTGACAATATAAAGCTGCTAAATCTTAATTCGCAAGGAACGCTTGTAATGGATGCTAAAGACACAATTTATGCAACCCATGCATCTATCGGCGGGAAAGTGACAATAAACTTAGGAGATATCAGACCTGTGCGGTCCGGCTCTTACGCGGTAATAACTTCCGAGAATAATTTTACGGGCTCGGCGATTGTAACGCTATCTTCATTTTCTCTTAACAGAATAACGTCAATTACAAGATTTCAGTCATCGAACGAAATTGGCTATACGGCAGATATTTCAAGGCTTGATGCTATTCAAGGGTTATCTTCAAATCAGGCGCAGACTGCATCGTCAATTGATTATATGTTCGGTACGGCTACCGGAGCGAGATTGGATAAGATAAATTACATTGACGGGCTGCCGGTTAATCTTAAAAAAGCCGCCCTGACAGACATCAGCGGAAGTTTTATAGCCAATGTCATAAAAACAGGCGTGACAAATGCGGACAGGAACGCAATATACGGACACATGGACAACGCATATAAAGGGCTGTGGGCTGAAGGCTACGGCGAAGGCAGTGCGCTGACAAAAGATGTGAACTCAAGCGCAGATTTTAATGCCGGCACCTACGGAATAGAGGCGGGATGGGATATTATAAATGTTAAAAATATACTTTCAGGTTTTAGCATAAATTATGCAAACAGCAATTATACACAGGGACAGAATAAAGGCGATATGGCTAATATTGAGCTGAATATATACGGAGGCTATTTTATAAACAAATGGAATTTTAAAGGAAGACTGCGCGGCGGCTATCAAAGCTATAACACTACAAGGTATATGGAAATTATAGATGAAACGGCAAGCGGAAAATTTAACGGATTATCTTTTGGGGCAAACGCGCAGGCGGAATACATTGTTCCCGTCGCCGATAATGTATATCTGTCTCCATTTTTCGGGCTTGAAATAGGAATGCTGCAATATGATTCTTTTCAAGAGAGCGGCTCAAACTTTAATTTAAACGTCGAAGGCGGTAATTATACGATGAGCAAAGCGAATTTAGGCGCAAATTTTAAAGGAAAAGCCAACGCTTTCAATTGGTATGCCGGAGCAGGATTATCTTGTTTTCTTAATGGTACTCAAGGTAAGTTTAATGCATCTCTTGACGGCCATAACACTGAAAATATATCCGGAGCAGAACAAGGGGCGTTGATGTTTAATGTATCTTTAGGAGGGGAATATTTGGTCAGAAAAATAATATCCATACATGCCGACATGAATGCCGGCGCCGGAAGCGGTATTTCATTGTATAAAGGCGCTTTGGGGATAACATATAAATTAGGGAAATAAGAGGTTTGCCGATTTAAAGTTTGAAAAAAAGAGAAAACAAGTAAAATACGCGATATGAAAGATTAAAAAATAAAGGAGCAGAATGAAAATGAAAAAAATGATTATTGTAGCAATGTTGTTTTCCTTATTTTCCGTTATGAGTTATGCCGAAGTGCCGAATGAAATTCGCTATAACGGCAGACTGAAATCGTACCAAACTCCGTTTACGGGGCAAAGGGAAATGATTTTTAGAATATATGATGTCGCAACCGGCGGTACTCCTATCTGGGCAACAGATAAACAAAGTATTACAATAAATAATGGAATTTTCAGTTATACATTAAGCCCTGATCCTAGTCGTGTTGACTGGAGAAAAAACAACTTATATCTTGAGATAGTTGTTAACGGTAAAGAATTGTATCCAAGGGAAAAGCTTATGGCTCAGCCGTATGCTCTTCATTCTGATTCTGCAGAGAATCTGACGTCAAATAATGAGATGAACGTGCAGGTAGGGGCAAATGCGGGTAAAATCGGCGTAAACGCAAGCGGAGAAGTTTATTCAAAATCTTCTGCTGCCGGTTTCACGGAATTTTATATGGTTCCCAAAGGCGGAATAATCTTATGGTCAGGTTCAGCAGAAAATGTTCCGGCGGGCTGGGCATTATGCGATGGCTCAAACGGAACGCCGAATTTACAGGGTAAATTTGTTGTGGGAAATGGTACATATAGCGAGGATGGGAAAAATTATATATACAGCGTAGGAGGTACCGGCGGAGATTTGTATAATCATTACCATGGTTTGGGTACGTATGTATCTAATAATGGGGCTTTTATAAGCAAATCTGCTTATAGTGTTAATGTTCCTAAGGGGGCGCTAGGTACAGGCTGGAATGGCAGTAATGGCGGTAGTGCAAATAATCAAGCTGTACCTACTGTAAACATTATTCTGACTACATCGCTTGGAATAGCTGACAAAGATACTTCATCAAGTAATCAATATGACAAGAGACCGCCATATTATGTTTTGTGTTATATAATGAAAAAATAAATTAAGTTGCTTTTATATCCAAATTCTCTTGATTAGATTTGAAAAGCAAGTAAGCCGTAGTAAATAAAGATATTATAAACAATGCGCAGAACATTAAAAAACAGTTGTGAATTTGTCTTTTTTAGGATTGTTTAAAATAAAAAAGTGATTAAAAAATCATAGTAGATTTTAAATTTATGTTCGATTTTTATGTGGGGAATGATATATGCCTATATTTAAATGCCCGGAAAATTATGCTGAAGTCGATTTTGTTAATAATCAAACCAGAATCAAACAGCTTTCCGGTGTAATAAAATCAACTAGGAAAAAAACAGTAAAAAACACTAAAATATATACATATTTGAAAAAAATAAGGGATTCTATAAGAGATTTTTTTAGAAATTTTTCTAAAATAGTAAAAATAATTTTTATTAATAAAGAAGAAGATGTTATCTATATGGCGGTTGTTTGTTATGGAGGTCTTGGAGACATTACAAGATATAAAGCCGTGCTTCTTGAAATTATTAAAATGTGTCCCAATATTGTTATTGATGTTTATAATAAAACAGCACGATGTCTTTTTAAAGACATCGAAAATATAAGATTCTATTTGAATATCGATGCCGTTAATGCGGTAAAAAAACGTTATGATGTCGTATTCGAGTTTAATTATTTTACGGTTAATCCGTTATTAATTAATAAAAAGAAGCAATTTGTAAATAAATTGTCGGATAATCTTGCTCAATATAAAAACGACTATTCTTTCTGTTTTAAATTTCCTATTTATGAAAAAGACGATTTTGTAATTAATAATATAAATATTATTAATTTGTTAAAAATCACATCCGGCGTCAATAATATTAAAGATATTTCTTTTACAATCAAAGCTGAAAAATTACTGTTAACAAAATTCGGGATAGACGATAATAGCCGGTTTTTGACTTTTCAGTGTGGGGTAGGGAGCAGCGGAGTCTTGGATGATACTAGATGCTGGAGTATTGAAAATTGGGAAAACTTATTGACAATTTTAAGAATAAAATTAACTAATATCAAATTTATTCAAGTCGGAACAAGCAAACATTCTGTTCCGGGGGCTGATATAAATCTTTCAGGAAAAACATCTTTAAGCGAGTTGTTTTGCGTATTAAACAAGTCTTTATTTCACATTGATATAGATGGCGCGTGCTCTCATTTTGCAAGAGCTGTAGGAACAAAATCTTTAGTGATGTTTGGCCCTACAGACGGAAAGTTTATCGGATATCCCGACAATATTAATGTAATATCATCCCTATGCCGAAATTGCTGGTCGGCAAAATGTCCGTTAGGTCATGCCAGACCTATTTGCATGGAATCAATATATCCGGAATTTGTGGCAGAAAAAGTTATCGGATATCTAAAAAATTACGAAAAAAATTAAAACTTGCTCAATTAATGTAGACCGTGTATTTGATAATGATGGAAATTTAATGCTTCCCGTAATGCTCCAATAGGCGGTGAAAATTGTATTGCAAACTATGCTGTAAACTATTGTATTAAATATTGAACGTCAAAATATACAAACAATTTTTTTATGGATGAAGCATTATGTCATTGGCAAGATATCGGCCTTTGTGCTGGAATGGCACCAGTGTGGAAACATATCAGGCGCATTTGTCAAAGAAACTTTGACGAGAAACGGCTTTATTTGTTTTAACAGAAGACTGACAGGTTATTACGGTTTAGTCTATGCCGCAAGAAAAATGTAATCTGATAGGACATTAATTTTGAACTATTCCGGCAGCATGCTGATTTTATTCAGATTGTTATGCGTTTATAGCGCAATGATCAAAAAATGGTCAAAAAACTGTTTGCTTTTATAAAATTTTTTTAGTAGATTAAAGACTCTCATGAAAAAAGTCTATGCTGTTATTGCTATTTCAGCTTTTTTCACCACGATTTTTGCTTCCAAAATTTTTGCTGAATATGTATCAACTGCCGATAATTCTCTGAATATGTATCAGAGTTTAAATCAGGGGGCTTTTTTTATGTATGGGGATTGGCTTAGCGCGGATTCTTTTACCGCGCCGATCGGCGGCACCGCTATGACCGATGATGTTACGGGAAATCAGGTTGAATTCACGATTACGCCGTTTTATTTCCATGAGTTTGACTACACGCCTGACGTAAATATAAATCTTTTGGAACTTGTCAGCGCCAATACCTATTCCGTTCCGGGCGAAGGGCCTGTCTTATTTCAGGTAAAATATTGCGACGCTTGGAATGAGCCCAGCGCGGATTATCCGTCGCTTACGCTTGTTTTTCCGGACAGTTCGAGTAAAACTTATACATTGAAAAATTCCGGCGGCGGCGATATTTACGGTATTTCTATAAATGACAATGAACTTCCTAAAGGCGTATATGAATATACTTACTCGGCGACAAACGCGGAGTACTTAAACGCAAAAGGCATTTACAAAATCTCCGGCAATTGGTATGTAACTTCAAGACCAAGCGGTTTTACAGTGAGAACGCCGCCTGATTTGCCGTTTGAATCGAACAAAGTGCTTCCTGTCGATGTGAAATTTGAGTGGAGCGTATTTACCGATGAATCTAACGACATACTGTCTTACGATTTTTATCTCGGAACAACTCCGTCAAAATCCGGACTTGTAAAATATTCAACCGCTCAGGCGGTTAATGTGTCAGGCACCGTCGTGTCGAGCCTTCTTGTTCACGAACTCAACTCCATAAAACATTACTATTGGTATATGAGAGTTACAAACAAGTACGGCGCTTATATCGAAGCCGGCCCGTTTCAGTTTTACACCGGCGGAATGGTTGACCAATTTTACAATGCGCCAAATCCTTTTCGTCCGCTAAAACAGTCTAAAACTACATTTGTCTTCGGTATGCCTCATGACGGGACCGCAAAGTTAGTTTTGTATTCCGAATACGGAGATAAAGTTTGGGAGTCGGATACGGTTTTTGTTACGGGCGGAAATTCGGGATATATAGATTACAACGGCAGAGACAATTCCGGCAAAATGCTTTATAACGGTTCTTATCTTGCGGTGCTTACCAAAAAATATTCAGGGACGACCAAGATCGAAAAATGCAGAATTCTTATCGTAAAATAACTTCTTTTTTTCTGATTGCCTGCATAGCGGCGGTTTTTCTGACGCAGCCGCTGTTTGCCGCAGACGGAAGAAGAAAACATTTCTTTTCGCACGGGCCGAGCGTCGCCGCATTTGGCGCGGGGGAAACCGTTTTTGCGGGCGCAAACGACGCGTCGATAATACAGTACAATCCTTCTCTTATGCCTTTCTTTAAGGAAAACGCCGTCAATCTGTCCAGATACAATCTTTTCGACGGGACATCATACAATTCCGGCTC
>Ga0209629_10002802_pt1 | contig 12090 bp, 7 predicted proteins | sample TergutCu122P5_FD_187286 | JGI IMG/M metagenome (GOLD analysis project Ga0209629, IMG submission 187286) | Cubitermes ugandensis P5 segment gut microbial communities from Kakamega Forest, Kenya - Cu122 P5 (SPAdes) (version 2) | ecosystem: Host-associated > Arthropoda: Insects > Digestive system >...
CGACACACATGATCAAAGAGTGGATTGAACAAAAACGGATCAGTCCAACGATGCCCGTCTGGTGCGAAGGGATGCCGGAATGGCTCCCCGCCGCAAACGTTTTTCCCGAACTGCCTCCGATGTTTGAGCCGTCCGAAGCGATGTCGCACAACATGCCGAAAACCGTTCCGGCTCCAAAACCGGCGGCATTGGAATCAGATGAAGGGGGCGATGATTCGGACATCGAGCAAAATGGAATCCGGATGACCGGCGGCAAAAAAACGAAATTCCTGATCATTGCCGTCATGATCGCGGTTCTTGCGGCATTGGCGTTTCTTTTGTATTGGATGTTTACCGGACACGGCGGCGTCCGTTGACAACTTTCGCCAAAACGTTTGAACGTCGATCTGCGATCGATCGCTAATGTGTTTACGCCGAGAAAGCCCGGCGGCTACGGGTTACTCTTTTGTTGTTCCTTGCAAGAGCGTTCCATTGCCGGCAACGTCGAAGAAGGTTCGGAACGGATTGCAGAATCCGGCCAGTATTCCGCCTCGCGGCTGCCAGGTCAGTTCCATGGAAACATCCCACGCTTCTTTTTTGAACGCACCGGGCTGACGTCCGCCTCTGGGGATCAGATACGTCAATGAATTTTTCAGTCCCCAGGTGTCCGAAAGCGGAATGCTGAAATCCGCGCGAACGAGCGCGTCGCCGGTTTCGCTCGCCCCGCCGGACAGCGAACCTTCGCCGCCGTTGGCGAAATACTTGCGCAAAAAGAGCGTGTGATAATTGACCGCGTACACGTTCATGTCACGATTGTACCGCGACATGGAAACGGTGTCGCCGCGCAATCCGTGCGCCCCGCGATAACCGAAGTCGCAACCGAACATCGTGTTGAGCGAAAGTTCGTACCGCAACTGTTCCAGATTGTATCTGCCGTAATATCTGTCGCTCATCCGGTCGTAAGCGACCCCGAAATTGAGCGGCGAGCAACCGATGTTTCTCTTGAACACGCCCATGGTGCCAAAGTATTGATCCCGTGTTCCGTTGTTCCAGGAACCGTTGGCGGTGTAACCGGCCGGATTGGCTTGCACGGCACGAAAACCGGCCTGAAAGCTGATCGGAAATGTCGACGGCGTGACCCAATTAATCGATTCCGTAAAACCGAAGTTACCGTTTTCCCCTTGATCGACCGGACTTTGGAAGGCCGTTCCCCCGAAGCCGAATGACAGGTTTTCCCAAAGATTCGAGCAGGCGAAGTTGCCGAGCAACATGGAACCGAGCCCCGGTCCGCAATAACCGCCGTATACACCGGGATAACCGTACATTTGGTTTCCGTACATACCGCCCTGCATGGGGACGCCGTAAGATTGGTCATAAGGATTGACGCCGGACGTGTTTCCATATAATTCGCCGCCGGCGACCATTCCCATGCCGGAAACGTTCTGGGGCGGATATTGCTGGTATTCGGGATCGGAATACTGACTGACGCCTCCCTGACCGTTTTCCCATAACGTTTCGGTGTTGGGATCCGTGTATCCGTTGGGAGACAAAACATTTGGAGACAAGGCGGGCGGTGTTGCAGTTGCCGCCGGTCTTGCCATCGGCATTGATGATACGGCGGAGCCATCGGGTCTTAATTGCGTGCCGGGAATTCGTTCCGTTGAATTGGATGTTGAATTCGGCTTCAGCGTATTCGAAGGCAACGGAAGCGTGGAAAGCCCCTGAACGGACGGCGGTAAAGTACGACGGGGCAATGTTCCCGGTTCAAGCGTCCCCGGTTCATTCGATAATGTACTTTCAGGAAGAACACTTTCAGGAAGAATCCGACCGGCACCCTGATACGTTCCGGGAGCCGGGGGAACGATTTTTTCCGAGGTCGCCACTTTGGGAATCAGGCCCTGGACAAGCCGAATTCCCGACGGCGATGAGGAGGCTGATGAGGATGCCGGCGATGGCTTGCTTTCCCACGGTTCGTGGTCCTGATTTTGCGCGAGTGCCACATCGTTTCTTGCGTCCGCTTCGTTTAACCGTCGCTGGTGCCAGAACCCTCCGCCGGTTTCAGGAGCAACCACTGCCGGGAGCTTTTCCGTCCGGGATGTGGCCGTCGGTTGCGCAACGTTGGAAACGGCATTTGTCCGCGGCTTGAGTTGTGCCGGTTCACTTTCCGTCAGAAACGGCATTTCCTCAAACGTTTGGGCGGTGACATGAACAACCGAAAGCATAAATGGCATCACAAGAATAACGCCGGTGACACCAAGTTTTTTTAGCCATAATATTTTCATAACATCCCCGTCATCCATGACTTGGGCAAGCAAAAAATGAAATTTCTGTTTTATACTCAAGCCGGTTGAAAATTTCGGAAGCGGAACACGGCAAGTCCTGCAACGCAGGACGTCTTATTGAGGCCGAAGGCTACCGCTCATACCGGCTACGGTATCACTGTCTTTTTGTGCATATCGCGTCCAAGACAGGTTCGTTACGAATCATACGAAACTTTTTTCCGCATGAAAAGAGCAATTTTGGAAAAATTGGCAACGCGGAATAATTATTGCAAAATTCTTATGTTAGCGGTCGGGCTTGCTCGACGAAACAAGCGGAAAATATCGCCGCCAAATCGCAATGGTTGTTTTTTCTCCGTCAATATGATATGATTTTAGAAAACTGTTCGCGAATAACGTACCATCTATCCCAAAGAAAGGTTGTCAACCATGACAAAAACAACAAAAATGACATTATCCCGAAGAAAATTTCTTGCCGCCTCGGTTCTTGCGGCGGCAACGACCACCCTGATCAAGCCGGAAGCCGTCGCCGGATCGGCGGCCAACTCCGTCCTCGAACTCGGCCTGATCGGTTGCGGGGGTCGCGGCGAATGGATCACGGATGTTTTCAAGCAAAACCCGAATTATCGTATTGTGGCGGTCGCGGATTATTTCCAGGATCGGGTGGATGCTGTCGGAAACAAAACCGGCGTTCCGGCGGACCGGCGATACACCACGCTTTCCGGTTACAAACGTCTTTTGGAAAGCAAACTGGACGTTGTCGTCATCGAAACGCCCCCCAGTTTTCACCCGGTACAAGCTGCGGCGGCGGTCGAAGCCGGCAAGCATGTTTTCCTGGCCAAGCCGATCGCTGTCGACGTGCCGGGTTGTGCGACAATTGAAGAGTCCGGAAAAAAAGCGTCGGAAAAAAAATTGGCATTTCTCGTCGATTTCCAAACGCGGGCCAACCAGTTTTTCCGGGAAGCAATCAAACGTGTTCATGCGGGCGACCTTGGGGAATTGGTCAGCCTCTACTCCTATTATCCCTGGAGTGCCGGCGGGCACGACACGGAACTGACCGGGCCGGAATCCTATTTGCGAAACTGGTACCAGTCGATGGAACTTTCCGGGGACTGCATCGTCGAACAGGATATTCACACGCTGGACGTTGCGACGTGGATTGTCGGAAAGAACCCGCTCTGGGCTGCGGGAACCGGTGGGCGAAAAATCAGGAAACACGGTGACATCCACGATCATTTTAATATCACTTACGGGTTTCCGGGGGATGTCTCGCTGCAATTCGCGTCGGTCAAATTCATTCCCGGCGTCAAGGACGAAATCGTCTGCCGTGCCTGGGGAACCGGCGGAGCGTTGGAGACGAATTATTTCGGCGATGTGAACATTCGCGGCAACAAACCGTATGATGGCGGCAATTGCGCCGACAATTACTGGGCCGGAACGGTGACAAACGCCAAAGAATTCGCCGAAGCGATTACAAACGGCGATTTCAGCAATCCGACGGTTGCCCCGGCGGTCCGCTCCAACTTGACCTGTATCCTGGGACGCGACGCCGTCCGGCTCAGGAAATTACTGACCTGGGACGAAATGATGCAAACCGGCGAACACCTGAAAATGAAGCTCGACGGGTTAAAGTCCTGATAAGACGTGATTTTTAAGATTTTTTTAACGCGGAAGGCGCGGAAAAACGGAAAGGGCGGAATTTTCATTGGGAAAGTTTTCCGAAAAATTTCGTCCTTTCCCCCTTCCGCGTATTCCGTATTTCCGCGCCTTCCGCGTTAAAAAATAGATAAAAAAATGAAAGACGAATTGATTTACGAAAAAGAGTCCTACGTCATTCGTGGGGCGGTCTATGAAGTGTATAAGCAGATCGGCTGTGGTTTTTTGGAATCCGTCTACCAGGATTGCCTTGCCCGCGAGTTCCGGATTCAAAATGTCCCCTTTGAACCGCAGAAAACGTTGCGTCTTCATTACCGGGACGAATTGATTGAGCCTGTGTTTGTTGCCGATTTCGTCTGTTTCAATAAAATCATCGTCGAAATCAAGGCGATCAGCAAAATTGTACCGATCCATGAAGCGCAAGTGATGAATTACCTGAAAATGACGGACATGCAACTTGGATTACTGGTCAATTTTGGAAGTTATCCAAGAGCGACCGTTCAACGTATTGTGAATTCGCAGAAGGTGTGATTTTTTTAACGCGGAAGGCGCGGAAAGACGGAAGACGCGGAATTTTTTATGATGAAAGTTTTCCGAAAAATTTTGTCCCTTCCCCCTTCCGCAAATTCCGCATTTCCGCGCCTTCCGCGTTTAAAAATTTAAGAGGAGCCAAAAATGAAACGTATTTTTTGTTTGTTTTTTTGTATCACATTTGTCGGCATGACGGTCATGACCTCATGTGCTGCCGACGTGCAATTGACGCTCAAGCCGGAACAGGAGTTGAACCGGATCGACGGGAAAGTGTACTCGCAGTTTCTCGAGCACATTTATCACTCGGTCAACGGCGGACTCTGGGGCGAACTGGTCTGGAACCGTTCGTTTGAAGACAACCAACAAGGGGGCTGGTCGCAGGAAAACGGTGTGATTTCCCAGAAATCGCCCGGCGTCGATCAGCGTCTTACGTTCGGCGACACGAACTGGTCGGATTACGAATACACGCTCGAAGCCCAAAAGACCGGCGGGGCGGAAGGGTTTCTCGTGTTGTTCCGCGTGCAGAGCGACAAAGATTTTTCATGGGTCAATCTCGGCGGCTGGCAGAACAAGCAACATGCCATCGAACGCCGCAATGCCGTCAATGTGAAGCAAAACCGGCAAGGGGTCGTCAGTCCGATGATTGACGGTTCCATCGAAACCGGTAAGTGGTACACAATCAAAGTCCGTTGCGAAGGGGACAACGTCAAAGTTTCGCTTGACGGTAAACAAATTCTCGACGTCACCGACTCCTACATGGCGAAAACCGGTTGTGTCGGCATCGGTACTTGGAGTACACAGGCGAAATTCCGCAACTTCAAGGTGACCTCGCTCGATGGTAAAACCGTGTTGTTCAACGAAACGCCGAAAGTTTCGCAACCATTGAAAATCCGACATTGGGAGCCATTTGGTGGCGCAAAAATATCCATCAACACAACAGACGCTTTCAATGGAAGAAGCTGTGTTCAAATCACGCAGGGCGGCGGAGTCCAACATGAGGGATTTATTCAGAAAAAAATCGACGGTATCCAACAAGGCGGGTTTGTTTTGAAAAAAGATGAAACTTATCTCTTCTCTATTGGGATCAAGAGTAATGATGTTACAATGCCGAGAATTGAATGCCGATTTTATGATCGGCAACAGAATAAGATTGTTACATGTAGTACCTCTTTTATTGACAATTATGTCAGGGGACAATGGACAAAAATTTCCGGAAAGTTCTGGGACTTGTCTGACGATGTCTCCGATGGAATACTAATGTTGACGCTGGACCCAGGGTTGACGGTGAACGAAGGAACGTATCTCATCGACCAGATCAGCATCATGCCGAAGAGTTGGGCGGAGAACGGCGGGTTTCGGCCTGATCTTTTGAAGGCGATTGCCGATCTCAAGCCGGCGTTGATTCGCTGGCCGGGGGGCTGTTTTGCGTCGGCGTATCGCTGGAAAGACGGGATCGGCCCGCAGGAAAAACGGCAGCCGTACCCGTTCAGCATCTGGGATGACCGCGAAGTCAACAGCTTTGGGACGGACGAGTACATCGCGATGTGCCGCCGCGTCGGTTGCGAGCCGCACATCGTCATCAACGCCGGAACGCCTTCCTGGAACGCCAAACGAACGCCGGAAACCGCCAATGTCGATTGGGTGCAGGAAGCGTGCGATTGGGTCGAGTATTGCAACGGGCCTGCGACTTCGAAGTGGGGCAAGGTGCGTGCGGAGAACGGGCATCCCGAACCGTACAATGTCAAGCATTGGGAGATCGACAACGAAACGCAGGGCAACCTGACCGTCGACGAATACATTGCAACGATCAAAAAGTTCGTGCCGGCGATGAAAAAAGTCGACCCGACGATCAAAATCGCCGTTGCCGGTTCGCACTACGGGCCGCGCGGGCCGTGGGACAACCCGATCATCAACCAGGCGGGCGAACTGATCGATTACATCAGCTTTCACCAGTACGACGACCCGAACAAGTTCGCCGACGGGCCGGGCAAGATCGAAACGTATTTTCGCGAACTGCAAAAGGTGATCGCCCAATCGCCGAACAAGAATATCAAGATTTTCGACTCGGAATGGAACGCCCAATCGACCGATTGGCGCACCGGCTTGTATTGCGGCGGGATTTTGAACGTGTTCGAGCGTTGCGGCGATGTCGTCGAAATCGCGGCACCTGCACTTTTCCTGCGGCACAAGATCGCGACCGACTGGGACAATGCGTTTGTCAATTTCGACAACAAATCGTGGTATCCCGCCCCGAATTACGTCGTCATGAAACTTTGGCACGACCATTTCGCCCCGATCCGTATCGGGCTGGACGGCGACGCAAAGAATCTGAACGTTGTCGCAACGAAATCGGAAGACGGCAAAACGCTTTACCTCAAAGCGGTCAACCCGACGAACGAAGCGTGCACCGTGACGCTGAACGTGGATGCAAAATTTGAAAACGCCTCCATGAAACTGGTGACCGCGCAAGGCTTGAACGACCGCAACACGCTGGAAAACCCGACCGCCATCGCCCCAAAAGACGGCACGGCAACGATTGAGGGCAAAACCGTGCGATTCGAACTCCCGGCGTATTCAGCGGGCGTCGTGACGATCCAGTAGCCGCGTGGCCTGCCATGTGCAAAACAGGTGCTTCCCCATAAATTTTTAACGCGGAAGGCGCGGAAAAACGGAAAGGGCGGAAATTTTCATTAGGAAAGTTTTCCGAAAAATTTCGTCCCTTCCCCCTTCCGCGTATTCCGTATTTCCGCGTCTTCCGCGTTGAAAAAAAACAGAAAGGTTCCCTTCCATGCGAAATTTCCATCCGTTATTGTGTTGCCTCATCATCATGGCGACGGTCGTGTTCCTGTCGTGCCCAATGTCTGTTCGTGCGGAGGATGATGCGAAACTGTTCGTCGTCCCGGACGGTTCCTTTGCGGAGCTGCGCGATTACGCAACCCGGTTGCGTGAAGAGTTGATCAAACGAAACAAGGAATTTTCCGAAAAACGCCAAAGCAATTCGTTCACCCCGGAAGACGAGGCCGCCGTCTTGCGGTTCAACAAAAAATACGACGAAGTCCGGGCGGAAGTGCTCCAAAAAATTGCCGCTCTGCCCAATCCCGACAAGGAGGCGAAAGTTTATATCGTTCGTGAAAAATGGAACGCAGCGAGAAGATCGCTCATGCTCCCTGACCGAGTGAATGAACTCCAAAAGATTATGGACGCATGTGAAAACGATCCTGACCTCGCGGACATTCGCAAAGAGATCAAGGCAGAGTGGTTTCTCTTTGCTTTCATGAATGCAGACGATCCGTCGAATCTTGCCCTTTTGTATGTGAAATTCCTTGCTTTCCTCAAGGAAGACACCGACCATGCCGTGTATTGTTGTGATGAATTTATTCAAAAACTCATCGAACTGAGGCCGAAAATCACGAAAGAGGAAATCACGCCGATCTTGAAGCCGATCATTACGATCCTGGAAACCTCGCAAAATGAACAGACGCGGAGTTACATTGACAAGCTGGCGGGGACAGTTAGGTTTTGCACGCTGCCGGGGCGGGAGATGGAACTCAAGGGGACGTTGCCCGACGGCACGACGCTGGATTTGAAGGATTTGGCCGGCAAGGTCGTTTACGTTGATTTTTGGGATACCTCGTGCGGGCCGTGCGTCGGTGAAATGCCGGAACTGCACGCCAAATATCTCGCACTCAAAGATGTCGGATTCGAGGTCGTTTCCTACAGCATCGACGAAGAAATGGACAACCTGACGGCGTTCATGAAGAAAACAGGTTATACGTGGCCGACGATTTCCGTGTTGAAGTCGAAGGAGAACGGGCTGCCCGACTATTACGAGTATTACGGCGGCGGGGCCATCCCGAAAACCGTGCTGATCGGACGCGACGGCAAGGTGATCAAGACCGATGTGCGCGGCCGACAGTTGAGCGAGGAACTCGACAAACTGTTCGCCGGTGAAATAGAGAAGAAACTTGATGACCCGAACGTCCCTTTCTCGTTCAAGCTGGATTATCACTTGAGCCAACGCATAAAATTATTCTCCAGAGATATTTCGGAGAACGATTGCGAAAAACTCATTCATTTCATTATCGAAAACAAGGATGAAGGGGACCGCAACCTCGTCATCCTTTGCCAAATGTTGATGTCCGCAGTACGACGTAAGGACATCATTGACAAGGCGCAACACCGGGAGGAAGACGCCCAATATCGTTCTGCCGCCGTGGCCAAACGCCTTTTGCCGCATTTGCAGGGATCAAAAAGCGCATGGCTGTGCGAATACGCCGGGACATTGGAGGGCATCGTCCGCAGCAGTGAAATGTTCGGCAAGGAAATGGAGTTCGAGGCGATCCGCAACGATGGCTCATCGGTCAATCTCAAGGATTTTCGCGGCAAGCCGGTCGTGATCGCCATGTATTGGTTTCATTCGGGCAATCCGGCGGATTATCAAAACAGTGGTTTGCCCTTCATGCTGAATCAACTTCGGCAATTTGAAACGAAATACGCCGCACAGGGTTTGCAAGTGATCGCGTATTACGTCGGCAACCAAAAAGGCTTTCCGAAACCGGACGAAAGCATGAAAAACTGGATCATCACCGACGGCGAAGCATCCATTGCCAAAGGGATGAAGAATTACTGGCAATACTATGGAGCCATCGGTTCACCGCAGTTGTTCCTGATTGACCGCGACGGTCTCGCCATAAAAACGGACACGGACTTCGGCAAGTCGCTGGAACGGTTTTTTGCGAAATGATTGCGTCTTCCGCGTTAAAAAAAGCACTACTTCAAACTCGGTATGTCGATCAATTCGGACTCGGCGGCTTTGCGGAGTTTGGCGATCGCCTGGATTTCAAGCTGGCGGATGCGCTCTTTTGTCACCCCCATTTCGGAGCCGACCTCGCGGAGCGTTTGGGGTTCCGTGTCGTTGCCGATTCCATAACGGCTGACGATGATCCGCTGCTCCTGGTCGTTGAGTTCCTGCAAAAAGCGGTCGACCTGGATTTCGCGTTCCCATTGGGCTTTTTCCTCCGCCTGTTCGTCGGCGCGTTCGTCGATTGCGAACTCGAACATCTCCGAGTCGGTCGGATGAAAACGCTCCCGGTACTTTTTCTCGTCCGGAATCGTGCGGGCAAAGTTTCGCATCACCGCCCAGGTGGCGTAAGTGCTGAAACGGTTGCCGCGCGTGTAGTCGAATTTTTCGACCGCCCGAATCAGCGAAAGATTGCCGTCGCTGATCAGCTCGAACAGGTTCGTCATCGGTCCGACGTGTCGTTTGGCGATGGAAACCACCAGCCGGAGATTCGCGGAGACGATCTCGTTTTTCACCGCGATCGTTTCATCATAAAGCGTCTCAATCCGTTTCATCAGGTTGGTGTTCGGCCGGTTGACATCCAGTGTGTCCCGCAGCGTCGCCGCCTTGTATTTCAGGTAATTCATCTTGCGGAACAGGTGCAACTCCTGATCCGGCGTCAAAAGCGGAACGTCGTACAGGTCGTTCAGGTACTGCGGCAATCCGTCCGGAACCTGACGCGGGTTGCGTTTTGATTTTTCCTTCGGTTTTTCCCGGTCGGACGGAGGCATCGGCCCGCAAACGTGCTTTTCCTGCTTGCCGCTCTTGATCATGTCAAATTCCGGGCTGTCGATGAACGAAATCGGCAGATTTTTGATGTGCATCGCCCGCATCTGGGCGACGATCCGGTAAATGCTTCCGATGGTTCTCCGGAATTTCGCGGCAAGGGTTTGCGCGGATTCCCCGCGACGAAATCCCTGGAAAATCCGCTTTTTGGCATCATCCCGGAGTGGTTCGCTGCTGTTTGAAAAAATCGGGATGTCCGCGTTTCGACGGCTGAACGCCTTGATTGTGTAACGAACGGTTTCGACGCTCCGACCGCTGGTTTTGGCAAGCCGGCGGGCGGTTTCCGTTTGGGAAAGCCCCAGTGCGGCGAGTTTCCGGCCTTCGCGAATCAATTGTTTTTTTTCGTCCGGGGTCAATGGACTGAACCGGCTGCCGCGTGCCACACGCTCCGGGTCTTGGCTGACGAACCAGTCGACGGCACTGTCGAGAAAGCCGATCCGTTTTTTGTCGCCGAAGAGAAATTTTCGTCCCGAAAGTTTTTCTTTTCGCCAGCGACTGATTGTTTTCGACGCCACATGAAAACGCCGGCAAAGTTCATCAATCGTCCAGATTTTTTCCGGCACGCCGGCACTGTCGATCTTTGCGGAATCCGAAAGGTCTTCGATCAGGAAAAGAAGGTCGCGGCGGACATCTTTTCCCGCCATCAACGTGTCTTCGTAGATTTCCGTCATGAATTCCGTGATTCGGAGACAGAGATATTTGTAGGAATACTCCCGATCATCCTCGATCTCGCGAAAAAGGAGTTCGACACGTTCCAACTGTTCCAGCTTTTTGTCGAGCGGCAAGTAGCGGACCTGTTGGTCGCGAAGTTCCTGCAAAACGGGGTTTTTGTAGCTTTTGTGCATTTTCCCCTCATATAACATTCGCTCTTAATCAGAGCACGAAGCGTAAGCGAGTGCCCAAAACCGACGGATAAACACAATTCATGGGCACTTGCTTACGCTGCGTGCTCTGGTTTCTTGGGGCAATCTTTTATGAGACGGACAATAATTCCATATTAATTATTATTTTTGTCAGTACAAGCTGTAAAAAATAAAAATCCATAAAAACAAAAAGCCCTGACAGCTTGCACTGGCAGGGCTTTTGGCATATTTGAACCGTTCGGTTTTTTGAGTGACCGTCCGGCTCATCAAAAAGAGGCAATCTTACTGGCAATTTTCAGCTGGTTCACAGGCATTGGTTGCCGGTTCGCAGGCGTTTTCCGCCGGGAGACAGGCATTACCAGCCGGGGCACACGGCTTTTTGCAGAGAACTTGCACCGGAACCTGATACGTCACCATTTTCGGAACGCATTTGCTCACAGTGTAAGGAACCTGCTTTTCGACCAATTGGCAATCATAAACGGTCTTTTCATAGTTGACCGGCTTCATCACCGTATAGCAGACGTCCTTGACGCGGGTTTCGGGAACCATTTTGCAAATCTGATACGTGCAGGTCTTCACCCGTTGTTCAGGCACCATCTTGCAAACTTGATATGTGCAAGTTCTGGTTTGAGTTTCAGAAACCATTTTGCAAACCGTATAGTTGCAGACTTTCGTTTCGGGAACCATCTTGCAAACCTGATACGTGCAGGTCTTCACCCGTTGTTCAGGCACCATCTTGCAAACGGTGTAGTTGCAAACTTTCGTTTCGGGCACCATCTTGCAAACCTGATACGTGCAGGTCTTCACCCGTTGTTCAGGCACCATCTTGCAAACGGTGTAGTTGCAGACTTTCGTTTCGGGCACCATCTTGCAAACCTGGTACGTGCAATTCTTGACGCGGGTTTCCGGAACCATTTTGCAAACAGTGTAGTTGCAAATTTTTGTTTCGGGAACCATTTTGCAAACCTGGTACGTGCAATTCTTGACGCGGGTTTCCGGCACCATCTTGCAAACGGTGTAGTTGCAGACTTTCGTTTCGGGCACCATCTTGCAAACCTGATACGTACATGTCTTGGTTCGGGTTTCGGGCACCATCTTGCAAACGGTGTAGTTACAGACCTTCGTTTCAGGAACCATCTTGCAAACCTGATACGAA
>Ga0209629_10002803_pt1 | contig 12084 bp, 5 predicted proteins | sample TergutCu122P5_FD_187286 | JGI IMG/M metagenome (GOLD analysis project Ga0209629, IMG submission 187286) | Cubitermes ugandensis P5 segment gut microbial communities from Kakamega Forest, Kenya - Cu122 P5 (SPAdes) (version 2) | ecosystem: Host-associated > Arthropoda: Insects > Digestive system >...
TAGCACGTGTGCCTCCAGCATACTGGAGCACGTAGCCGCCTGAAACTGATACAGAAACCTCACCATAGATGGCGCTATATATCCCTGGCAGCATTTTCCATTTGGCGCGGTTTTTGTATGTAAGGCCGGAAACTTATGGATCCAACTACGTATCATGGAATTACCACCATACGCTGCGTAATATCCCAGAAGAGCGTAGATCTCAACTACTGCGCGGCGGAAGCCTTAAGCCTCGTTATGGATGATTCCTACGCAATGATCATCCAGAATGACCTATAAACGCGCCTTTAACATTTCTGCTGATATCGAAGATGCACCGAAAACCTTTGAATGCTTCATAAAACTAAACCTTCCTTCCGCAGAAGCCAATGACACGGGTAGAACCAAAACGTTTGTAAATGCTAAATATAAATTTAAAAAGTGTTTAGTAATATTCATTGAGTGAACTGACTGAAATTGATTCTGCACTGAAATTTGTTCTGTTTTTCTTCAGAAACTTCAGTGCACAGCATATTTCGTTTGAAATTTTCTTAATATATGTCTGCTGTAACTTATGTATCGAAATAATTTCTAAAAACTTAGGGAAATCGTAAAGAAAATAAACGATTCAAAATGACGTGTCAATACAGATTATGCCAAATCAACATTTACAAGAAAATTTCGATTCTATACGGATTTTCAGTCTCGGGGTTATTTCAGCCGTTTTTGAACTGCTAAAAATCTTACGTTTCCCGCAATGTACGTTGGTTTCGGCCATATCGTCTTTCAACTTTCTGCTCTGAAGATGGATGCAGCAGTTTTCTCTGGAACTTTAGTACCTATCTACGAGACTACATAATTTCACACTTCAGAGGAACGTGTCCTTAACACTCACCGTGAGAAACTCACAAATCATTAACTTGATAAGTTTTATCAACAGCAGGCCTATGCTTAGGTTGTTTTAGTCTACCTTATATTAGCTCCCATTTCTGCCACAAAAGTGCAACACAAGTTGGACAACACGAAAAAATACACGAGACATAAACAGCGCTCCTGAAAATTAATTCCTCGATATGTGATAATTTAAGAATTATGGGATTTATTTAATTCAAAAGAAAATATATCTCAGAGTTAGTGATAACCCATGAACTATCTGTATTGTTTTACGTCGATGCAAGTTTCCTTTGCTCATTTCACCACTAGAGCACGGCACGAAATGGGTTATTAAGAAGGGTGTCTGTATTTTGAAGAAATAAATGCCAAGAGTAGAGAAGGATAGAAAATTCCGAGAAATTATTTCGATAATACTGTGCCTGTATTCAAACGCCTGATGTTAGGATCACAGTTCCTCAATATTTTTGCACTGAGCTGCCCCAACATAAAAAGATGCTGTACAATATATTATTCATTATACTATGCTCTTTGTTACGCCAGTTGTGAACAAAATCGCCTCACGGTAAACGCATATATTGTGTGCTTTTCTTCTTAGTAATTCATTGCACTGTTATACGGAATTCTGCTATCCCACTTTTCATGATCGATAACTTAATACACCTCAAAGTGGATAGGATGTTAAATAATAGATAAAATATTCAGAACCAAACGTATGTTGCTGGCTTCCGAGCAGTACTACTAAGACAAATAACCAAATAAAGGTCAAGGTAAACTTGTCCCCGTGCTTAATCAAATGTTAAGGCATAAAGGTGTGTGGGGAGTGGAGGTATTGCTCCAGGCATTCCTAAGCTTGACATTAGACAGAGGTGAGCGGTCTTTTACACGAATCGACCGACTGACCCCGGGGGAAAGAACCCCCCTTACCCAGTAGTAAGAGGTAGAGTACACCCTACAGTCGGTCAGCAGGTTGTGGAGAAAGCAAAAACTTCTCCTCCTGCTGGGAACCTTGATGGCGGTTCTCTTCTCTTCCAGCCCTTAGCCAGAATGAACTATCAACACACCGCCAAAACTAGCCACCTAAATTCATTAAACGCCTCCGCTGCAGATTATTTAAGATCCATTCAAGTATTCGTAAGGTCTTCCACACAAGGCCGTCTCGTAAATGATCTCAACACTTCGGGATTTACCGTTTGTAACTTTGTATGTATTTGAAATCTTACCATGCGTGCCATATGCCTTCTTGTCTCATCTCTCTTGATTTGATCTCCTTATAAAATTTGGTAAAGAGTGTAAAACATGAAGTCTTTCAGTTATCATAAAGTGATTCATTCCCCATGTGTTCTATTAAAATGTTGTAATAAAAGCAGAGTCTTACACAACACATATAAAAGTTTTTCAGGTTACTAGTTTTGACTTTGTTAAAAGCCATCATCAGAATTTTTTAAGCCTTCCAATGAAACACATCCTTACATACATAATTGAGGTCTCGTTCCTTTACAATACCTGTCAGAGTATTGACCTAAATATATAAAATGGATAAAATTATGGCGAATAGAAAAGTTTTTAGTGCCACAACTATAAATATAAGTAAAAATAAACACGAATAAAAATGCATCTGATATGCTGAAGTACACTTCTCTCTTGTTATACCAAGGAAATGTGAATTTATGATTTTAAAGAATAAAGTTACTCCGGTTTTATAATAATTCCAGTTTTAATGTGTGGTTACTCTTAAACGTTTTGTTGTTGGGTGTTTGTTTTCTTCATATCGGTAATTATGACCCTTGAGTCTTGTTTAAGACATGCTGGTGTTTTCACTTTGTGTTATGTGCCTGAGGAAGGTCAATGTTTCGTAAACATTCACAGATCGATGTTGGATGTGTGTACGATGTCAGGTACAATTGGTAGTAGGCAATTCATCATTCAGAACATCAGTATAAAATACACTTTTCTGTAAGCACCTCTGCACTCTTCGTGGAGACAGTTGTTCTGTCGCCTATACTACACAAATTGCTGCATCAGGGACTGATATGGCTTCGCAAGTTCAGTGGTAAAAGATGCAGATTTGATGTCGGCTATCCGTGATATCATATGTTTACCAAAGTTCAGATTTATACCATTTATAATTCCTTGGTCCAGTGGTTGAGACACACTTGTGGTTTTAGGTGGGAACAACACAAGACGTAACTTAGACAATTCAATAACAGGATGTAAGGAAATAAGAGAAAATGCGATTTTGTTGTTTCATCTTCACATTAAATGCCCTTAGCCAGTCTTCTATGATATGTCATCCAGGCAATGGAAGAGTATGGTCATGCTGAAAGCACATTACGGAATAGAACATATTTCATTTCATTAAGGTGGGAGATAAGAAGTTTCTCAATCACTATACGGACTCGGGGCGCTGGGCAGAAAATACAACCAGTCTCTTCTAACAAGGACAGTTCACTGCAAACGCCGCGTGAAAACGCATCTTTATCAAAGTTAAAATGCATTACTTCACATGGCGACTATCACTTGCCCTTTTTTACGAATACTTTCGATATATCTTATAAATCTTGTCTGCTTTTTAACGTTTCCTTCAAAATTGTCACTGTTCACGACAACTAGAACTACGAGTATTTTGCTTTTTTCAATATTCTACGTCACTTCTTCGGCGACAAATAGAGAGATATTTCCAACACAACATACACTGAAGTACGTGGAAAGGACTATAGAAAACGTCAGTATCTACTGTTCAGGAGATGTAAACTCAACATTAAACAAATATTATTCATTGTTCTTCCGTACAGTATTTTATACATTGAATTCTAACTTCATGATGATTGAGATAATGAATACGTAGCGTATATATGTACGGCGTTACACAGAAGGCTCATTGCAGAGACACTGGGGTAATATTATACGAAAATATATGTATATTTTGTTTATCTAAAACATGATGACCCATTATGATAAATGGGAATTGATACTGAATACAGGCACATGACACAGACTTGTGCACGCAAAAAAGTACACACAAAACACAATACAAACATAATGTTTTTTTATTGTTAGAATAATGCTACGAACAACACATTACACCACATATATTTCACAACGTTCTTCAGTAACGTGCATATTAATTGCAGTGGACTACATTCAAAGTACACTGAGCATCAGCTACATTACAATCTTTTTAACACTGTAGAAAATTATGACATTATACATTTTCGTGCAATAGACTGCAGTTCATGTATTACCAACTAACTGCCCTACTCAACACATACAAAACTGTTACTATGATATGTAGTAACATACACCGTATCCTCTTGATATTTTATTTAAAGTTCTCTGTTTGAAGATTTTTATGATTTTTTACTTTTTAATTAAAATTCAACTACATTTTCAGATTTATCATTCAACTAGACATGAAGAACATTTTACTACTTCTAGATGTTTGGATGCAAACTATGCACACTCTGAACTCATATAAACCCTGTATAATATATAAAAATAACCTTCCTACTTATTCATTACACATACTGCTGTTATAATTAAGGCAATTTATATGTACCACTTACCATTTAATAACGACGACAGTATGTTTGGACACTTTATACTGCCTTAATAAAATGCTCCTCCCTGAGGATGGGAATTCTCAACAGCTGAAACATATCGGTGTAACAGTCTTGTAAAAGTTAACTAGTGCAATTAGTTGGTATAATAAATACAAACGTTGTAGAAAACTGTCAACATCTTAACTGTTTTCAGCATCCACCAAATATTTCTACACTCTAACATATAACATAAATAATTAACCATATTCGAAACTTTAACTCTTTACACTCTATGTAATTCTAAAGTGGAATATTAAATTCGTAGCAACACACATCCTTCGGCACTGTGTGTGTGTGTGTATGTGGTATGTACGAGTATTATAAAGAATCACCTGAGCAAAAAGAGGTGCACCACAATAAGTTTCAGTTCATATACAAGCCTACTCAAAAAGCTTTCAAACTGAAGTTCAAACATGAATTTAATCTCAGCTTTAGACGATAAAGTTTCAATTACATTTTCACGAGTAAACAGAAATCAGTATGTGAATCTGCCTTATAAAATGCTGAAATATCACACGTACTTGTACACGGTTTTGCTAAACATAAGAAATTATCTATCTTTTTGCTATTAACTTTGTTTTTTTTTCACCTAAATCACATTATTCTCTTACTAGAGGTTTTAAACGTAATTATTAATGAACAGCATATAAAGTGTACTTATCATATAATATATTCTGTACCATATAATAATAAACTTATTAACATCAAGCGGTGCCTTTAAAGACATATTACTTATTAACCTCTTTTACGACAGCTCCCATTCCGTTGCAGCAAATTTTATGCCTTAATCACTAACATGCTTACTGCATATTCGGACATGAAACCCATTCACCAGTCGTCCAACTCTTACACAGTCACTAGAGTGAATGATTTGTCCTGGTTCCTTTTTAGATACGTGATTATTCTTTGCATACAACGAAAGCATGTTCTTGTGACATGCGACGCAGTGCAGATTATAAAATAGGTGCCAATGTTCAAGAGGACGGTGCCAGATAGGATGAGGCAGGAAGTACCTCGGAAATGGTGAGGGTGTGCAATTTTGAACATATTTATTAACAAAAAATTTCTCACGAACTGGCTTGGGATTGAAGCTGGGCCTTCTTGGTGACAGTCCAACGACTAATCACCTGAAACATGGCACGGCGTAGATGTGAAGTTCTTATTAGAAATGGTGTAAGAATTAGAACACGTAATTTGAGAAATGCAATATATTATATAAGTACGTTAAATCTGAAATATTCATTATTTCTTCAGATCTGTGCCTCCTGCATCATCATATACCGCCATCCTTTCATTTTAGTAATACACACGTAATTAATAAAGTCATCTGGTCACAACTTTATGACGAGATTTTCCTCTTTTAAGCTGCGTGGTTCCAGACACTCGCAAATTTGATTCAAGTCGATATGTGCTACAGGTACCAGTTACCTCCCTACAATTAGTTCTGATTGAATGTTTTAGTGGCATCCGATTTATTAATATATTATAATGTATTATAATATATATTAATAATTGATGGAAGAGGCAACAGTAGAGTTCCAAAGGCGAAGCACTTCAGTTAAGAGTAAAGCGGCTTCTTAAAAAGGGCAGAATTGACAATTTGCACATCTATACTTGTCGGATGGACAGTTTGATTTCACACTAGATAAGTCAAGGTTTCGAGGTTGACAGCCGTAAAGTGGTGGTAAATCTCTATGTGGGAACTTACGTTCGTTCCGAGCCCTAGAAACGTAGCTCGAGGCGAGGTTAGTATGCGTTAGAGCCGGACAATGAGTTCGCGAATCAGACTTACTAAACAGAGTTAGACAAAACCTTTGATTTATTAAACAACACCGTCAGTTATACAGGTTATACGGCACTTACTAAGTAGTTAAACTGCCTATAGCCTGACCATTTGGAAACCATAAATACCCAAATGAAACCAGCCAATAAATATTCTAAATTCGTATGAAATTTTGTAGATGCAGAATTATATCGGGAGAAAGCCACGTTCATTTTTTTAAGGCGAGGACAGTCTGTTTCAGAACAAGACAAGACACACATTTTTGAGGCTTTGTCGGACAATTTAAAATGAATAAAAAGTTTAGAACTTGGGAATTTAAAGTATTACCGACACAGAGATTTGCCCAGAATTTTAGTAACTTCAAATAAACAAGCGCATTTACACAAAATTACCTGTGATTAAGCCATGCATGGCCTACGGAGTTCATCACCGACAAACTATGTGAATTTAAACTAGAATTTCCTAGATTGCGCATTTGTTATTATTTAATATTGTTCACTGGATGGTCACCGACACAACATTATGCATAAAGGATTCAACATTCCTATAAGATATGCTTATGATAAAGGCGTGCATCTCCTACCAGAGCGGAAATACATTTTTAACAGTTTGTTAAACTGATACATTTCCTTTTGCGTTTGCTGTGCTAGCCGTTTCATCATGAATCAGAAGAAGAAAGGGTGTCGGGCAATTATGGGATTTGTGTGGATTTAAAAGACAGGAAAATAACTTTTACTCACTTGGTATATTTTGGCACACATTGTCTGTGCAGTACTCGACAGGCATGGCTGCAAGCAATAATGCTGAAAACACTCGACTTGTGCCGCTTTCTAAACTTCGTTTTATAAACACGTTCCTAGCACCACAGAATAAACACATTCAGTGTCCGTAAGAAAGCGCACACTCTCTGGGTCTCTTTGCCCACCCATTGGAGATATTGCTCTTCACCTGGAAAATGGTGAATTCTGCACGTTCGTTGTCCTTGGAACATCATTATCCTCGAAACCCAACAAATAATTGGTTTGTTCGTGTAAAGAAACACTTAGTCACTCGTCTCTCAACGCGGAAACACGAGTTTGAATCCGGGACAGTCTATGTGAGATTTGCAATAGACATCGTGGAAATGGGACACGTATCATCTCACGGTTTATCGGGTCTTTCCTGTAGTGTGATTTCATCAAACTACTTATTCAAAATTAAATCATTTCACACTGACGGTTTATAACATGAGCGAACTGAGGGGCTAGTCACATAAAGCCCTTCAATACAAATAATTTGAAAGCAGCTTGAAAACTTAAACTAAAATTTCATTAACTTCCTTTGGACATATCTTGCTTGTCAATACAGGAAGAATTCCTATTGCCTTCCATCATGAATGTTAATAACCTTTACCTTTATCGACCATGCATTTGGTGAACTGGGATATTCAAGTTCTGAAGGAAAAAAAAAGTGTCGAAACTGGAGCGACTGAGAAAGTCGAATGAAGAAATTATGGACACAGAATTAAATTTTTCCTCACGAATTGGCCGGCTTCAATAAAAAAAGCAAGCCCCAATATCGCATTGAAATAATAAAAGCAGATATGGAATGATAATAAGATTCACGCAGGGTATACATGATAAGTGCTCCCATAAATTTATAATTGAAATGCATGAAAGTAATACCACAAATAGCTTTTGGGTAATCCTTGTAAAATTTCACAAATACCAGTCCCGTTAAGTCTATCTCGCACGCACGCAAGCACGCACACACAAACACACACATACACACTTAATTTTATGTTTCAGAATACACATAAAAACATAAAACACAAATTGTTATGCTGGATCTGTGTACTTTGTGCTATGAATTTTTCGTATCCACTTTACGTTAGGTAAAAATTTTGTTATGTGATAACGCGTGCTTGTGGCAATTTTAGGACTGCCATAGTTGAGGGAAATTTACAGAAAACTGGTCTAGTGAAGGAAGGGAAACGGTGCTGTTTCATGCTTTTCGACGGTCACTCTCCGCCGTTTCGAAAGCCACTTGCAGATCAACTCAGCCACGAAAACTGCAACACTCAACACATGTCCGAATCCCAAAACAATGAACACTACTCTCAGATGAATAAGTGCAAAAACAAAATACATATCACTACAGGTTTGGCAGTTCGATTCCTCCGATTTTCTCATATTCTGCAACGTTAGATTGAAATGAAGGTCTGACCAATATTTATCCCCAAGTCCAGCTTCAATACAGCGTCTAATGACAACATTGAAGCTTTCAATTACAGGATGTCCTCTAGGCAAAAAAAAAGCACAGTTAATTGAAAATATGTTCTCATCCAGAGAGCACAGCTGATTTTTGTCGGATGTTTTACCGAGGCGAGCGGCAATGTATTGAGCTAGAAAGTTAGTAGCCACAAATGTTGTGTCACTTTCAATGAACACACGTTCCATGCATTTCTCTAGATCAGCACATTCAAACCGATCAAGATTTAAATTGTCATGTTCCTTATATCCAACATTACGAAGAAATGTATCAATATCTTTATGACTGCCGTATTTTAAACCCGAGTGAATAAGGTCATCCAAAGATGATATTCGAGAAACATATCCTGGACTCACAAGGAAGGATGTGAAAAACGACTGGAATACTGTGCTCACAGCAAATGAGTACCACACAAAGAGAATGAAGAGAGCTCTCACTCTGAATGTTCGCGGCATTTCTGGAACAGACACACCCAAAAAAACGCACCACACATTATACAAACAGTGAATTACAGTTCTATAACCGTATGACTCCTTCGTGACAACTCCAAGGGGCAATCTCACTGAACTCCAAAACGCTAGAGCAGTCAGAAAAATAACCGGCAACATTGTGAACCAGACAGAAGAGCTGAACACGCTCAATATTCTTTCCATCCTCAAAGCAGATTTGGGACAAGGAACAAACCATCTGAAGGCATTAAACAGAAAAGCTATTGTAAAATCGTAAGATTCAATTTTCATGACGCTCAGAGGTCTGAAACCAGCGATTACTGCGATCGGAAGTGGATCTTTTCCGTCTCCACATTTTTTACCGCAAAGACTTAAGTCAAGTGTCAAGTTTAAAGCCTCACTCACGAGAGTAAGGTATTTCACTTCGATTCCTGCGAACCTGAGGACAGTACGGCCATCTGAATCCGTGTAATTATCTGTTAACATTAGGTAGGGATTAAGAACGTCGACAAATGCTGCAGAGGGGCATCCAGCGAATTTGTGCGGAATTTTGTTCGGGAACAAAGAAACGTTACTTAAGAAAGCGTCGAGGGTTCCACACCTACACTGGTCCACCAGAACCGCGTCAAAGTTGTCAGCGCAATAGTTTCCTTTGTACGGAAACCATGAGTATATATCGATGTTTCTACTGTCTACCAATCCGTAAATATCTTCATTAACATCACACCCATCTGAATCAAGTCTTGGAATCATGAACACTAAGTTTGCGATTTTGAAATTTAACCACATCATGTGAATTAATGTGTGTAGAAAATAGTTTATGTTCGTAAAACATCCATCTACTATGAAAATGAACCTAGCATGAGGGTTAAAGGAAATGTTAGGCGAAAGTGCCGCCACTTGATATAGGATTAAATTAATCTCGTTCAATTCCTTCACTGGACCTGAGAGAATGACGTAACTGTCAGGTTTGTATGGCAAGATGAGTGGAGAGTCGAGGAGAAGTTCAGGGTCTAGCTGATGCAAGTGCAGTGGCAATTCAGTCTCTCTGTAAATGTTCCGTACCACGGAGTCGAACACTTGCGAAGTGTCTGTTTTGGATGGCGTCAGCTCGGTATTATTTGTATAGGCCGGAAATGAGACAACTAAATTTGTTCCTTGTGCAATGTGCTTCTGTAGGATGGTTCGTAAACATGACATGAAGTGAAAATCTCTCCCAACTGAAAGGTCGATGAGAGACAAAGAAGCTATTTGTAAGGTTGCAAACAATGTCACACAGTTTATCATCATGGTGCTGTTTGTGTCTTATAACAGTCCAGTGCACGAATTCTGGAATAAAATTTAATCAAATAAAGAGTGTACTGAAATCAAAAGCATTCGCGAGGTAAGTCCTGAACAAATAATTTAATGTCCCGTGAACATTTCCCCTGCCTTGCAATATTCCTGCCTATACATACCACTACTAATATCACAGTACCTCTAACACTGATGAACTGTACGTCATATCAGGCATCTCTCTTTGAGGGACGAATTGCTGGTATCGATTTCTCCACTTTGTTATTAAATATTTAAACCCCATTTGAAATCCTTGAGAGAGCTCTACTACTGTACTACATCACAAGAGTATACTATTGTGTGTTGTACACAAATACGGAACCCACTCACTTCACTAATAACACATAAATATGAATGAAACATATATATACAAGTGAATTAATGCTGTATGCCGCAGCAAAATTTAATAACATGGGTTCATGATGTGTCTGGTGAACAACAACCGTATAATGCACAGTACCGATGGTTCTTTGTATAGCAGCCACACGCAGTCCTTCCAGATGCCAACTGAAATTATATAATGAGTTTCAGTGTATTTAATATTTGGTACTGTATGTAGGCGTTCCGTAGCACTAGCCATGCGGCTGTACACAGTACCTTTTAGGTTTATGCGATCCTTGTCGAGAATAAGAATTGGTTACGAACGTGTAGAAGTTTTTAAGTGAAAACTGGTTAAATTTAAGTGGGAGCAGTTGCATGCAAAATTGGCTGCTTCACACGGAAAGAAGATATTTTGAAACTACGAATGTACCGTCCACTGTTCAAACATTGCAATAAATAATGCGAACAATTTCATGACTCCATATGAAGGCATAGATTTGGCCGTAGATAAGAGAGAAAGAACACTGCTCGCAGGTTAAAAACACACGACGGACGTTAGTGTCTGCAGATCACCGAAAACAGCCATGCCGATTATGCGGTCAAAGTGTATAACCATTGCGATAACAAGTACAGACCCTGGCTGAGAAATGTGATGTAACAGAACGCTGCCTTCATTGCAAGCACACCTTGTCACACAAATGGTTGTTTTCCGCTTTTCGCCACAGATCTATTTGGATTTTCTTTTTCCGAGTTGTGTATTTCTAGTTTAACAAGCTGCATTCCAATTAGTGCTCAACACAGAGCCCAGACGGTGTAAGCAACTGGTATAGAATGATGAACTACGCCGCATATTGCATCAGTTACGGTGCTACCGACGCAATAAAATAGACCACAAAGACCGTATGTGTTACTGTATCCAGCTATCACGGCGTCGGACCTCTTCACCGTATCAGTCTTTTTGCATAAGAAAGCTGGAATTTATCGGTGAATTATTATAGCATATGAACATTCGAATACTTATGTTTAGAAAAGCAAGCAAATAAATTTGAAATCCCCTGAAGCCTGACCATCGTGCTGTTGTCACCCGAAAACTGTGAAGCCACTTCGTTGTCACGTAAGGTTACGTTATGTAACTGATACGAATGCTTTATAAAATAACTCCAGCCCATTCTTCATATTGGACGAAGCAATATATTTGACTAAGACGCTGAATAATGGATGAAATACATATAGTGCTTTCTGATAACTCTCTACATTCTGAATGGAGGTATTGATGATTACACATGTGTACTGTCTACCGAGCTAATGTCACAGTGCTCCATACGCGTTGCAAATGAAAACTACATGCTATATATATATATATATATATATATATATATCCGTATTGAGTCACAGCTCAGAATACATCAATCTTCAAATGCACAGCCTTGAGATACGCAAATCACGAACGAATAGAAGGGGTTGATGTTAATGC
>Ga0209629_10002804_pt1 | contig 12084 bp, 9 predicted proteins | sample TergutCu122P5_FD_187286 | JGI IMG/M metagenome (GOLD analysis project Ga0209629, IMG submission 187286) | Cubitermes ugandensis P5 segment gut microbial communities from Kakamega Forest, Kenya - Cu122 P5 (SPAdes) (version 2) | ecosystem: Host-associated > Arthropoda: Insects > Digestive system >...
CGATGCTCATGGGAGGATCCACCAGCTCGTCTGGTGGCGAGATCTGGGGCAACAGGGGCTATGCCAGCACAGGAGACCTGGATCTGGGTCTCTCCGACCTGGATAACCGTTTCTGGTATAACCAACAGGAGCAGTCGTCGGTCCAGAACTGGGATATCTCCCGACCGATAGACATAAAGCTTGTCTCGACCGTGACTATCGTGAACCTGGGCACCTACCTGACGCCGGACAACGCCGTGTCACAGTTCGTCGAGCAAAACCCGACCTGGCAGGGAAAACCCGTGCTGCAGGCCTGGGACGCGACCGAGCCGAACACCGCCTACAATCCTGGCTATGATACCCAGCGGGTGGTCGCCTGGATAACCCTGGCAGGTACTGACTCTGACGGTAGTCCTCTCTTCAACCTGTATGCGGGGGGCCAGGGCGGTGTGTGGTCGACTGCGGTTCCGGGGGTCAACGGTACGTTCAACCAACTTGATGTTACGGCGATCGACCTCTCAGAGTTCCACACCGATACCGCGGTGAGCATGTCCTCCATGTTCGAGGCGTTCGCCAGCGATCCTGATCGCGGCGTCACGGCGACCCTTGACCTGAGCCATTTCGATACTTCTCACGTCAGAGACATGAGCGCCATGTTCGAATACTTCGGCTCGATCACGCCGGTGGTGCTGGACCTGAGCCATTTCGACACCTCACAGGTCACTGATATGAGCTACATGTTCGAGGCTGTCGCGTCGACCACGTCCGACGGGGAGGGTAACCCGATCTCCGGTGGCCTGACGCCGCCGGTGTTGAACCTGAGCAGCTTCGACACCGCGCAGGTCACGAACATGAGCGGCATGTTCTATCGCTACGCGAGCGGCTGCTTGACGCCGCCCACTCTCGATCTGAGCACCTTCGACACTTCACGGGTCAGGGATATGAGCAACATGTTCTCGCGCTTCGCCTACGATGGCTATCTGGATGGTCAGACGGCGCCGGTGAACTTCGACCTGCGCTGGTTCAAGATCGGCGCGGCTCCCGGGGGGACCATGGTGACTGACATGTTCTCAGGAAACCCCAATGTGGCTCAGGTCTATCTGAACAGCGGGGTGTTCACGCCCACAACGGCTAACACGAACACGGGGAGCTGGGCTTCCGGCTCATTGGTCTGGACTGACGGCAACGGGATGTTCGACCCGGGCAATTCAGCTCAGGTCTTCGTCGCTACGGCGGCAGATCAGGCATGGATGCAGGCGTCGGCTCGAGTGTCGGGAGGCGCACCGGCGACGGTGACGGTCTCGGGCGCCCCGACGGGTGCGCAGCCCACGCCGAAGGCTCCTCTGTCACCTGCGCCGTTCGCCGGTCCGATCGCCCAGACGACTATCACCGACACGATCCCCGCCGGACTGAGCATCGACCCATCCACGATCACAGGAGCACCGAGCGCTGTGCCGGCAAACGACACGATCACCTATACGCTCGACGGCCAGACTATCATCTGGAGCGTACCCTATGGCATGACCCCAACAGATGTCGCGGTGACGGCCACGGTTGACTCCGGGCTTGCTGCCGGGACTACGTTCGAGAACACGGCGGCGGTGTACCAGACCGCGACGAACACCACGTATCATCGCCTGGAAGTGCCTGATGTCACGGATGACACGACCAGCAAGGACACAACGCAACCAGCGGACAGCGATCCGGCGACACAGACTTCAACGCCCGGCGGATCAGGCCCCCGGCAGCCTTCTGCGCCCGTGGCGCACGAGCTACCGAAGACCGGCGACAGTACAGGCGCCTTCGCGGTCTCCTTGCTCGGAGTACTTCCGGTTTTCACTTTCGCGGCCCTTTATCGGCGTCGAAAGCAGGACCAGGCGTCCTGAGAGCGGGATGAGGGGGCACGGGACAGGGGGGCTGCCCCCGTGTCCCGTGCTAAAATAGTTCCACTATGTCACAGCTTATCGTTATGAAATTCGGGGGGACCTCGGTCGCCACACCGCAGCATATGCAACGGGTCGCAGGTCGCCTCATCGCGCGCCACGAGGCGGGCGATCAGGTCGTTGCCGTCGTGTCTGCCATGGGCAAGGTCACTGACGAGCTGGTCGAGCTCGCCCATCAGCTCTCGGAGCATCCGTCGGAGCGCGAGATGGACATGCTGCTGACCACCGGCGAGCAGGTCTCCATCGCGCTTCTGGCGATGGCCGTGCAGGCGAGCGGGCACGCGGCGATCTCGTTCACCGGACCGCAGGTCGGGATCATGACCAGCGCGAACTTCAGCAAGGCGCAGATCCTTGCCATCGACGCCGGCTGTGTACGCGAGGCGCTCGATCAGGGCAGGATCGTCATCGTGGCAGGCTTCCAGGGCCGCACGCCTGACGGGCAGATCACGACGCTTGGGCGCGGCGGCAGCGACACGACGGCCGTGGCGCTCGCGGCGGGACTGGGCGCTGACATGTGCGAGATCTACACCGACGTCGCCGGTGTGTTCACGGCAGATCCGCGGATCGTGCCGACAGCGCGCAAGATCGACGTCATCGGCTACGAAGAGATGCTTGAACTGGCGAGCAGTGGCGCCGGCGTGCTTTCGATGCGGTCGGTCGAGGCTGCGCGCAACCACGGTGTGACCATCCACTGTCGCAGTTCGTTCACCGATGAACCTGGCACGATCGTAAAGGAGCAGGATCCCACCATGGAACAAGCCATCGTATCCGGCGTGACCTTCGACGCCTCTGAAGTCAAATTCACGATCCGCGGCGTGCCCGACCAGGCCGGTGTTGCCGCCGAAGTATTCACGCGGCTGGCGGATCACGATATCAACATCGACATGATCATCCAGAACGTCTCTGAAGACGGCGCCACCGACATCAGCTTCACGGCGCCGGCAGGCGAGCTCGAAGCCGCCACCCAGGCGGTGCGCGAGGCGGTCGCGGCCATCGGCGCGCGGGAGTGGATCGTCGATGAGAGCATCGCGAAGATCTCGATCGTCGGCGCCGGCATGAAGACGCAGCCGCGCGTATCCGCGCGTATGTTCTCCGCATTGGCGGAAGCGGGCATCAACATCGACCTGATCTCGACCTCGCCGATCCGCCTGAGCTGCGTTGTCGCTCAGGATCAGCTGGAGGACGCTGTGCGCGCCTTGCATGCTGAGTTCGGGCTGGATGGCGAGGCACGCGACGCAGGCAGATGATCACCGGCCGGCATGGCCGGTATGTAACAGACGTGTCAATCAAGTCTGGAAACCGCGTTTGCTTTTTTCACCGCAAAAGATATAATGATAAGTAGTTACGACCTTGCCCCGGATAACAAGTTTCTGAACGGCGATATTTTTCTGTTAATGGCACCTTACGATACGTGATCAACGCAACTCGGAGGAGGTTCAATGGGAAGTGCAGTTAAGCCAGAGCTTCATGTGTCTGACGACGCGGCTCCGGCGTTCGAGCGTATCCTGGAGCGGGAGAAACAACTTCTTGAAGAAGTCGAGCGCGCCCGTGAGCAGGGGCAGGCGCTGATAGATCAAGCCCGAAACAGTAAGGATGAGATCCACAGAAAAGCGCTGGAAGAAGCTCACACACGGGCCATACAAGAGGCAGACACGATACACAAAGAAGCGAAATCAAAGATAAAAGAACTGAAAAAACAGCACGCACAGGAGCGTGCTGTTTTTCGTTCTGAGCTGGAAAGCACCATCGATCCGGCGGTCGATATGGTCGTCGCGATGGTGACCGGCGCAGCAGACGCCACGCAAGGGGGCGAAGCCTGATGATCACCGAGATGTCAAAAGTACGTATCATCGGCCTGAAGGCGGTGTTCCCGCAGACACTCGCGGCGCTCTACAGCTTCGGCAAGCTTCAGTTCGACGATCTGACGCCGAAGATCGAAGCAGGCGATCTGCCTATAAAAAGCATGGAGCAGCCGGCGGAGCGCGAAGAAGAGATCGCGCGACTCACTGAGGACCAGCAACGCTGCGAGGTCGTTTCTCTGGGGCTCTTCGGCGACGAGGCTCGCCACCTTACCGAGGACCAGGATAACCCGCTCTTCGCGGTCGAGACGCCGCGCCTGCTTGAGCAGGCAGAAAAGATCCTGGGACGCCTTGAGCCCAAAGTCAAAGACCTGGTCTCTCAGCGCGAGGCTCTTGAAGAGCAACTGGCAGAACTGGAGAAGTACAAGCCTATCATCGAGCAGGTCGCGCCTATCATCGACCGTTTCACCGAGAACAACACCAACGGGTTGAGCGCGCTGGTGTTGTTGATCGAGAAGAAGTACGAACCTCTGATCAAGATGTTCGAACCAGCTCTGAAAGCGATCAGCAGCGAGCGGACCAAGGTCATCGCCGCCTCGCCGGATAACGGCATCATCCCGCTTGTCGTGGTCTTCGAGGAAGAGTATTCAGGCCGGGTCTGGGCTTATCTGAAAGAGGAGCACACAAACCAGATCAAACTGCCGCCGGAGCTGGAGAACATCCCCTTGCCTGAGGCGATCAAACGCCTGCAGGAACAGGCAGAAGAGGTTCCGGCACAGATCGAAGCGATCAACGAGAAACTCAGGGAGCTGGGCGAGAAGAACCACGACAGGTTCATCGGCCTGAAGGACGCGATCCATGACCGACTTGAGGAATACGAAGCGACCAAGCTTTTCGGTGAGACCGCGTTCACGTTCGTCGTCGAAGGCTATGTCCCCAAGAGCGATCTGAGCGCTCTGATCGCGACGGTCACCGCCGTCGGCCCCAACGTTCTGGTCGAAGAAGAGCCGATCACTCCTGCGCTTTATCCGGAAGTTCCCGTCGAGATCAAGAAGAAGAAGGGCATACTGAACTCCTTCCGCGCAGCCCTGGGGCTGTGGGGGATGCCGCTTTACGGGCAGATCGACCCTACGGCTATCCTGGCGATCTCGTTTCCGTTCATATTCGGCATGATCGTCGGCGATGCCGGCTACGGGCTGCTCATGGTGATCCTCTGCGTGGTCCTGCGCATGAAGATGCCCCGGTCCATCGGGGTGCAGAACATCACGGGAGTGTTGCTCCCCGCGGGTATCATGACCATGATCTTCGGGGTGTTCTACTTCGAGTTCTTCGGGAACCTGGCGCATGTGTACCTGCCCGGCCTCAACAAGATCCATCCGATCGAGATCGCCAGCGGGTTCTCGTTCCCGTTCATCAGGACTGAAGGCGCCATGATGAACACCTTGTTGTTCCTGGCGCTGGGCGTCGGCGTGCTGGAAGTCGCCATCGGCCTGGTGATCGGGATCATCAACAGTAAGCGGGGCGGGCACAAGAAACATATCTTCGAGAAGGCCGGCATCCTTCTCATCATCTTCGCGGCGCTTCTGATGGTCGTCGGTATGATGATGCCGCAGGTCGAGGCCTTGCTGGGGACAGCCGGCGCCGCGGCCTTCAGGTATGTCGCCTATGTGGTGCTGGGTATGGGATTGATATCCGCGCTCTTCGGCGGCGGCATCATGGGCGCTATCGAGACCCTCGAAGCCGTCAGTCACGCGGCGAGCTACATCCGTATCATGGCGGTCGGTCTGGTCGGCGCCCTGCTGGCTGACGCCGCCAACGATCTTATGTTCAAGACACTGCCGAACATCGGCGGCGTCGTCATCGGATTGGTGCTGCACATCCTGAACTTCGCGATCATCTTGTTCAGCCCGTCGATCCATGCCTTGCGTCTTACCTTCCTCGAGTTCTTCAGCAATTTCTTCGATCGGGGAAGTAGACAATATCAACCGTTTGCACGAGCAGGAAAGGAAGAACGTCAATGAAAAAGAAAGCTTTCGCAGGAGGGCGTAAAGCGCCTCTGATCGCCATCATGACTCTGGGACTTGTCATGATCCCGGCACTGGCATTGGCAGCTGAGGCTGCTCCAGCCGCCTCATCAGGCGGTTCGGCTGCGGTTGCAAAATACATCGCAGCTGCAACCTCGATGGCGGTTTCCGCGCTGGCGGCTGGTTATGCTCAGTCCAAGATCGGCACCGCCGCGGCTGGTACGATCGCTGAGCGTCCGGAAACGGCGACCATGCTCATCGTGTTGCAGGCACTGCCTGAGATCATCGTCCTGCTGGGCTTCGTGACTTCACTGCTGATCGTTTCTGCGAGCTGAGTGCTCCATGGCGATCGAAGACATCCTCTCTGGTCTGGAGATCCAGGCGAAAGCTGAGAGTGATCAGGTGATGGCTGAGGCTCAAGCTGAGGCTGACCAGGTAACCGCGGCTACAGAACAGGAAGCAGGTGTGGCGGCGGATGCTTATGTTGCCGCCCAGGTCGATGAAGTGAAGCGTTCTTCTGAACGTGACGTCAACGCCGCTGCAGCAACCTGTCGTCGGCAGATGGCTGATGTCCGACGTGAGGTGTTCGACGAGGTCTTCATCCGTGCGGGCGAGAAGATCAAAGCAGCCCGCGCCGGGCGCGATTATCCTCGCACGCTGAGTCGCCTGATAGTTGAAGCGACCAGCGATATGGGCGATGGTTATGTCCTGCATGTCGATCCGCAGGATAAGGAGCTCGTGAAGAGTCTGTGTCCCGGCGGGGTGTCCTGTGTGACGGATATAGAGACCATGGGTGGCGTGGTCGTGACCTCTGCTGACGGACGCGTCAAACGCTCATCGACCTTCGAGGATCGACTCAAGCGGGTCCAGGAAGAACATATCGAGAAGATCGCGAAAGTGCTGGGTGTCTGAGTGTGAGCGCGAGTGCTGTGCCGAAAACGCCTCTTGCCCGGAGCTTGTCACCGGGAGGGATGCCCTACGCGAACGCCCGCATCCGGGCTGCGTACGGGCGCCTGTTCCCCAGAGAGGAGATCGAAGCATATCTGCATGAGCGGAGCTTCGACGCCTTGTTCGAAAGACTGAGCAAGAGCTCTTACAGCAGTGAGCTCACCACGGCGCTTCTGACGCAGGAGGGGATCGAAGCAGTCAGCGTCGCCCTGACGTCAGATCTGCGAAAAACCTATGCCTGGGTCTATGAGCTCTGCGACAAACGCTATCGCAGGCTGCTGGAAGCACTTTCTGCCAAGTGGGACATCCTTGATCTGAAGACGATCATCAGGGCGAAAGCATCAGGCGTGCCCTTGAGCAGCGGTCGCGTCTCGTTTCTTGGGGTCGGCGTCCAGATCGCGCCTGAAGCTATAAAAGCATTGGCACGTCAGGAAGATATCACCGACGTCGTCAACCTTGCGATGACTTGGGGGCTCCCCTATACGCAAGCCTTCGTGGAAGGACTTGAAACGTATACGCTCAAGGAGAACGTAGCGCAGTTCGAGCTGAAGCTCGATCACGCCTATGCCAGGTGGGCCAACAAGCAGCTGAAGGGCTCAGGTGAGGCCGAGCGCTATGCGCGACGGGTCTTCGGACAGTGGATCGATATGTTGAACATCGACACGCTGGTCAGGCTTGCCAACACATCTGACGAGGTCGAGGACGCGCTCTCATACCTCCTGCCAGGCGGCTGCTATCTTACCGGGAAACTGTTTTCTTCACTCACAGACACCCATGATATCGACAAGGTGCTCGACGCCCTCAAAAAGGCGATGCCGGCCTACAGTTCGGCTTTGTCTTCTGGTTATGATGGCTATCTGTTGACGGGACACCTGTCCGAGATAGAACGAGCTCTCGAGCTGCGTCTGACCCGCCAGACCATCAAAGAAGGTTCACGGGATATCCTGGGCTTCGGGGTGGCGCTGTCGTACCTGACCGCAAAGGAGAACGAAACGACCAATCTGGGGATCATCGCCCACGGGGTCTACCGGAGCGTATCCCCCAGTATCATCGAAAAGGACCTGCTTCTTGTATAAGTTCATCGCGATAACGGACGAGCGGGTCGCTGACGGGTTCAGGCTCGGAGGAGTCGAAGTCATCGGCGTGCAGTCGTCGGTAGAGGCGCATGAAGCGATCGCGCAAGCGATGGCAGACGACGAGACAGGGGTCATCGCGCTTGACGAGCGCTATGAGCAGGTCATCGACGAGCGGCTTCAGCGCAAGATAGACGCGGTGTATCGCCCGGTCGTCGTGATACTGCCGCTGCGTGAAGATCTGGATATAGAAAAGTACATTAACGACCGCATGAAGAGCAGGATACGTCAGGCGGTCGGGTTCGATATAACTCTGTCAAAGGGAGCATGATCGTGAGCAATGCTGATGTGACGCATAACGCCCGTGATGTGGGGCGGGTGATACGTATCACCGGCCCGGTCGTCGTGGCTGAGAACATGACCGGCGCCAGGATGTATGACATCGTCCGCGTGGGCGACTCGAAACTGATGGGCGAGATCATCAAGTTAGTCGAAGACACGGCGACGATCCAGGTCTACGAAGAGACCTCAGGCCTGCGTGTGGGCGAGCCGGTCGAGTTGACCGGCGCGCCGCTGACCGTCGAGTTGGGGCCGGGTCTCCTCTCCTCGGTCTTCGACGGTATCCAACGCCCTCTTGCGCTGCTGGCTGAGCGTTCAGGCACCTTCATCGGGCGCGGCGTGAGTATCGAGCCGCTTGACACTGAGAAGACCTGGAGTTTCACTCCGGTTGCCGGGGTGGGGGATGAGGCTCTTGCCGGCGCCGTACTGGGCACGGTGCCGGAAGGGCCGCTGCAACACAAGATCATGGTCCCGCCGACACAGGCGTCGGGCGCGACGATCACTTGGGTGGCGCCGGCAGGCGACTATCGCTTAAGCGACAAGATCGCCACCCTCTCAGACGGCACAGAGCTGACGATGAGTCAGCGCTGGCCGGTACGCCTCGGGCGCCCGTATGTGCGCAAGATGGATCCCTCGAAGCCCTTCATCACCGGGATGCGCGTACTCGACACGCTCTTCCCGATCGCGCTGGGTGGTAACGCGATCATCCCGGGAGGCTTCGGTACCGGCAAGACCGTCACGCAGCAGTCGCTCGCCAAATGGGCTGACGTCGACATCATCGTCTACGTCGGCTGCGGCGAGCGCGGCAACGAGATGACCGAGGTCCTCTCGGAGTTCCCGGAACTTGAAGATCCGCGCAGCGGAAACCCGTTGATGGATCGCACGATACTTGTCGCCAACACCTCGAACATGCCGGTGGCCGCGCGTGAGGCGTCCATCTATGTGGGGATCACGCTGGCGGAGTACTACCGCGACATGGGCTACAACGTGGCCATGATGGCCGACTCGACGTCGCGCTGGGGCGAGGCGCTGCGCGAGGTCTCCGGCCGTCTTGAAGAGATGCCGGGCGAGGAAGGCTACCCCGCCTATCTGTCGACCCGCCTCGCGGCGTTCTACGAGCGCTGCGGCCTGGTCAAGCCGCTCGGCAGCAAGCCGGACGACGACCTCGAAGGCAGCGTCACGATGGTCGGCGCGGTCTCACCGGCCGGCGGCGACCTGAGCGAGCCGATGACGCAGAACTCCCTGCGCGTGACCGGCGCGTTCTGGGCTCTGGACACCGACCTGGCGCACCAGCGCCATTTCCCGGCGATCAGCTGGACGAAGAGCTACACCCTGTTCCTCGGGCAGGTCTCGTATTGGTTCGATGAGCACGTCGCGCGCGACTGGGTGACGGTACGCGAAGGAGCCATGGCGATCCTGCAGAAGGAGATAGAGCTGCAGGAGATCGTGCAGTTGGTCGGACCGGACGCGCTCCCGGAGTCCGAGAAAGGCATGCTTGAAGTCGCCCGGATGATCCGCGAGGACTTCCTGCAGCAGTTCGCGTTCGACGCGGTCGACGCCTACTGTCCGGTCGAGAAACAGTATGAGCTCCTGCATGTGATCACGATGTATGGCGCAGAGATGCAGAAGGCGCTTGAGCGGGGCGTGTTGCTTTCCGCGGTCCTTGGGCTGCCCCTGCGCCGCGAGATCTCCGAGTTGAAGACGACTCCGCATGAGGAAGCGCTCAAGAAGTGCAAGACGCTTCTTGCAGAAATACCCGTCAATATCTCACAGTTGGAGGTGGGCTAGATGTGCGCTCAGTTTGTAGCTCCACTCACAACGACACGCTATAGCACGCTTGACAGTGTCGCCGGGCCGCTCATCATCGTACGCGGTGTGAGCGAGGCGGCCTATGATGAGACCGTCGAGATCACGATGCCCGATGGCACGATCCGGTCCGGACAAGTGCTGGAAGTCGAAGGCGATAACGCGGTCGTGCAGGTCTACGAAGGGACCAGTGGCATCGACGTCGACGTCACCGCGGTGCGCTTCATGGGCGAGGTCGCCCGCATCGGCGTCTCCCAGGAACTGCTGGGCCGCGTGCTTGACGGCGCGGGCCGCCCGATCGACGGCGGCAAGCCGATCGTCCCTGAAGAGCGCCGCGACATCAACGGCGCGCCGATCAACCCCGTCCAGCGCGACGAGCCGGCCGACTTCATCGAGACCGGCGTGAGCGCGATCGACGGGCTGAACACGCTGGTCCGTGGCCAGAAGCTCCCGATATTCACCGCCTCCGGACTGCCCGCCAACGAGCTGGCAGCCCTGATCGTGCGCCAGGCGCGCGTGCTTTCCGGTGAGGAGTTCGCCATCGTGTTCGCCGCGATGGGCATCACCAACCGCGAGGCGTCCTACTTCATCCAGAGCTTCGCGGAGAGCGGCGCGCTTGACCGCGTCGTCCTGTTCCGCAACCTCGCCGACGACCCGACGGTCGAGCGTATCCTGACCCCGCGCTGCGCGCTGACGGTGGCGGAGTACCTGGCCTTCACCTGCGAGATGCAGGTGCTGGTCGTGCTCTCCGACATGACGAACTACTGCGAGGCGCTGCGCGAGATCTCGACCGCGCGCGAGGAAGTCCCGGGTCGCCGGGGCTATCCGGGTTACCTGTACACCGACCTCTCGACGATCTACGAGCGTGCGGGGCGCATCAAGGGGAGCAAGGGCTCCATCACCCAGCTGCCGATCGTCTCGATGCCTGATGACGACATCACGCACCCGATACCCGACCTGACGGGCTACATCACCGAAGGTCAGATCGTGCTTTCGCGCGCGCTGCACCGCCGCGGTCTGTTCCCGCCGGTCGACGCCCTGCCCTGTCTGTCGCGTCTGATGAACGCCGGCATCGGGCCAGAGAAGACACGCGAGGATCACAGCGCGGTCGCCAACCAGCTGTACTCGGCCTACGCGCGCGGCACCGAGCTGCGGCGCCTGGTCGCGATCATCGGTGAGGACGCGCTCTCCGCGACGGACCGCGCCTACCTGCACTTCGCCGCGCGCTTCGAAGAGAAGTTCATCGCGCAGGGTGCGACCGGACGCACGATCGGGGAGACCCTGGATCTTGGCTGGGCGTTGTTGACGCTGCTGCCGATCGACGAACTGAAGCGCGTCCGTGACTTCATCGACAAGTACTACCCGTACGATGTGGCGGAGGCGGAACACGCGAAGGAAGAAGAGAAGTCGCATCAGATGACCAAAGAGGAAGCCGCGGCAGAAAAGCTTAGGCAGGATCATGAGCACGCGGCGCGCGCGAAGGACGAGATCCTCAGTCCTGACGCGCAGACGATCATCAACCGCGGGATCTAGGAGGTAGGCTGAACCGTGGAGGAGGTACGCCCGACCAGATCAGAGCTCCTGGTACGTCGTGAGCAGATCACGACAGCCCAGGCTGGCATGGAGTTGCTGAAGTCGAAGCGCGACGCCTTGCTCGCTGAGTTCATGAAGACGGTCGACGATACAGCCAAACACAGCGAGGAGCTCGCCGAATCGCTGAAGAAGGCGCAGTACGGCCTTGAGGTCGCGCAGGCCATCGATGGCGAGGCGACGATCCACTCGGTCGCGTTGGCCACCTCGGGAGAGACCCTCGTCGACATCGAAGGGATGACGATCATGGGTGTGAGCGTCCCCTTGGTGAAGCCGACGCCTTCAGTGAAAAAGAACGCGTTCACGCGCGGTTACTCGCCGACGGGGGTGTCGCTGCGTATCGATGACGCGGCACAGGCCTTCGAGGAGACCGTCAACGTGATCATCGCCTACGCACAGCTTGAGACGCGTCTGCGTCGCTTAGGCGAGGAGATCTCTAAAACGAACCGCCGTGTCAACGCGCTTGAGCAGATCCGTATCCCTGAGCTCAGGTCGCAGGTCGCCTACATCAACTCCACGCTTGATGAACGCAGTCGCGAGGAGTTGTTCCGCCTGAAGAAGGTCAAGAAGAACATCGAGAAGC
>Ga0209629_10002805_pt1 | contig 12075 bp, 10 predicted proteins | sample TergutCu122P5_FD_187286 | JGI IMG/M metagenome (GOLD analysis project Ga0209629, IMG submission 187286) | Cubitermes ugandensis P5 segment gut microbial communities from Kakamega Forest, Kenya - Cu122 P5 (SPAdes) (version 2) | ecosystem: Host-associated > Arthropoda: Insects > Digestive system...
AAAGCCGAATCTCAAAAAAGCGCCTGCTCCCGTCTTTCAGGGCGCGCCAGCCACTCTCGGCGCAGCTTCCCGCGTTGAGGGCCGTGTCGAGCCTGTTGCGCGCGGCCTCCCTGTCCTCCGGTTCGTAGATGTTCTCAACATGCCTGCCGACGGCCTCCTCGGCCGTGAAGCCTATGAGCTCCTCCGCGCCCTTGCTCCAGGTCAGTATGATCCCCTGCCTGTCCATCGTGTAAATGGCGCAGTCCGCGACCCTGTCGATGATGTTCGTCAGATAGAGCGAGCGGCTCTCGACCTTCTGCTCCAGCTCCTCGTTCAGGTTCTGTATCAGCTTGTTCTGGAATTTCAGCTCGTTGGAGAGCCGCTTGGTCTTTTCGTAGGTCATGCCGTTCGCCGCCGCCACGCCGACATAGTACCTGATTATCTCGATCATCTCCAACTCTTTCGCCGAATAATCGTATATGCTTGCGAAGACCAGCACGCCGATGAACTGGTCGTTGTTCAGGATCGGCACCACCAGCAGGCTCTTGGGCTTGACCTTGCCCAAAAACGTGCGCATGGAGTACACGGTGTCGTCGGGGATGTCCTTGATGACCACGGTCTTGCGGCTCTCGGCGGCCATGCCGACATAGCCCTCCCCCAAGGTCATGTCAAACTCGGAGTACACGTTCTTGCTGAACCCGGCCGAATTCTTGATCTCCAGCTTGTTCGTGGAGCCGTTGAGGCTGTAGAACGCGCAGCAGCCGCTGTTTGTGACCTCGATCAGCCGCGGCATGAGGTCCTCCAGGACCTTGTCGAAGTCCATGTTCACGGCGATGGAGTTGATCATGTCCAGGATCTCCTGGCGGTCGGCGTCGTCCTTGCGCAGCTCGCGCAGGACGGCGTCCAGCTCCTCGTAGAACGGCCTGAGGTCGCGGTCCACCTCCGCGTCGCCGGTGCGCTCCCGCTCCGCGGGGCCGCCGGCCGCCTTCCGCCCGGAACCGCCCAGGAGCGCGGCGCGCATGTCCTTGGCCATGACGCCCACGCGTTTGCGCATGTGGCTTAAAAAGCGCGCGCGCAGGTAGACATACGCCCCGACCACGAAAACGGCGTCCACATATACGACCGGCCGAAGCCCGCCTCCCGAAAAGAACATGGCTATGATCACGAATACGGCGGCTATCAGAAACGTCTCCAGGAAGACGTGATAATTTCGTTTGAAAAAATTCAAAGAATCACTCCTTATTTGCGCATGGTTAGTATATACTTATTTTGGCTTGAAAACAAATTTATTTGCGTTATACTAGTAGGGGGCGGCAGAACCCCGGCCATACAAGCGTTTTCCACAGGGGGGCGGGCAAGTGAAAAAAATCCCGATCAATAAAAAATACCTGGAGATATGCCTGTATATACTGTTCATGGTTTTCGCCACGATAATTTTCGCGAAAATAGTCGCCAACATCGGCGACCTCGGCCTCTGGCTCGTCCGCGTGTACAACTTTCTGCGCGGGGTGTTCCTGCCGTTCATCATCGGCCTTTTCATCGCGTATTTCATGAACACCACGGTGTCCTGGTTTGAAAGGCGGCCTTACAGGCGCGTCAGGAAGGGCAAGCGGATGCTGTCAGTGTCCACAACCTTCGTCATATACCTCGGCGCTTTGATCTGGATCATTTCATACCTCGTCCCGCAGATAATCAGGAGCGTTTCTGACCTGATAGTCAGGATCCCCACCGATCAGAACTTTTACGTGCAGAAGTATAACGCGTTCATCCACGGGCGGAGCGGCTTCGCGTCGATAATCAACTACCTGAACGCCACCTTCCCGAACGCCCTGGACGTCAACACCCTCATAAACAGGCTTATAGAGCCCGTCATAAGCGGGATTGTTTCGCTGCCGACCGTCATAAACAAGCTGCTTTCGGGTACGGTGTCGATGGCCTCCGGGCTTCTTAACGTTCTCCTCGGGATAGTCGTCGCGTTCTACCTGCTCGTGGACAAGGAGGAGTTCACCGCCTTCGGCTCGAAACTCCTCGACACGGTTTTCAAGAAGAAAACCTCCGGGAAGATAAAGGATTTCCTCTCGGATTCAAATATAATAATCAGCAGGTTCCTGATCGGCAAGGGCCTCGATTCGCTGATAGTCGGCATGATGTTCTTTGTCGTCTGCCTGTTCATCTCGCCGAAGTACGCTTTGCTGCTCGCCGTGATAGTAGGCGTGACGAACATGATCCCGTACCTGGGGCCGTTCATCGGCGCGGTTCCCGTTATCCTGATCGTCTTTATGACGGAGGATTTCGGCAAGCTGTCGTGGCTTTGGTCGGCGATAGCCATGCTCGTCATCCAGCAGTTCGACGGATTGTACCTCGCGCCGAAGATTCTGGGCGGTTCCACGGGGATGAAGCCTGTCGCCGTGATCTTCGCGATAATCGCGGGCGGCGCGATTGCCGGTATCCCAGGCATGTTCTTTGGGGTGCCGGTCTTCGCCATACTGAGGAACCTGCTGCTGACCTTGCTCAACAGGAAGTACGACGAGAAGAACACGTTGTAGGAGATAAAATTCTTGCGAACCTCGCCCGCCCGCGGAAACATATACATGCTCGTCCTGTTCGTCTGGGACATATCGTGCCAGACCGCGCTGGGCTTTGCCGCCAGGACCGCGGCCTTCGGCCGGCTCGCCGGCTCGCCCTGGATCTACGTCGTCAGCGAGACTCTCATTTTCGGCCTGCCGTTCGCGGGCTATTTGATTGTCACCCGTTCGGGGTTTTCCGGCGCTCTCCCGGCGGGCCGCCTCGGCCTCGGGAGCGCCGCGCTGATAGTCCTCATGTGCCTGCTTTTAAGCCCCGTGATGATGCTTATTTCGGGCGTGACCTCTATGGTCTTCGGCGTGGAGAACGCCGCCGATCGGATCCTGGCAGCGTTTTCCGGCGAGCCGCCGGCCCTGTCCGTCCTGGCGCTGGCGGTCATGCCGGCGGTTTTCGAGGAGCTGACCTTCCGCGGGATAATCCTTACCAACCACGCGGGCCTCGGCATAAGGGCCGCCGCGCTGCTGAACGGCCTGTTTTTCGGGATCATCCACATGAACCTCCAGCAATTCCCCTACGCCTTCGCGGTCGGGGCGGTTTTCTCGCTCTTCGTGCTGCGCTCCGGGTCGATTTTGGCGTCGGTTCTCGCGCACTTCTGCATGAACGGGTCGCAGCTGCTGCTGAACGCGTGCCCGCGTCTCACGGCGCGGCTGATTCCAGTTGTCGGGGGAGAGCCGGGGCCGCCCGTCGGGCTGATGGTTTTGTGCGGGGCCGCCGCCGCGGCGGGGGCGGGGTTTATACTGGTCTACAGGGTGTTTAAGTTATACTCTATAAACTGTCATCCCGAGCGAAGCGAAGGACCATTCAAAACATAGGATTCTTCGCCGCGCTCAGAATGACAAAAAAAGGGAGAAGCGTACAATGGACAAATTCGTAAGATCCATAACCAGCCGGGACGAGGACTTCGCCCAATGGTATACGGACATCGTGAAGAAGGCCGACATGGCCGACTATTCCTCCGTGAAGGGCTGCGTGATCCTTAAGCCCTACGGCTATGCGATCTGGGAGATGATACAGAAGGACCTGGACCGCCGGTTCAGGGAGACCGGGCACGAGAACGTCTACATGCCGCTGTTCATCCCGGAAAGCCTCCTTCAGAAGGAAAAGGAGCACGTGGAGGGCTTCGCCCCGGAGGTGGCCTGGGTCACGCACGGCGGCGCTGAAAAGCTGGAGGAGAGGCTCTGCGTGCGGCCGACCAGCGAGACCCTGTTCTGCGAGCACTACGCCAACACGGTGCAGTCCTACAGGGACCTGCCGAAGCTCTACAACCAGTGGTGCTCCGTCGTCCGCTGGGAAAAGACCACGCGGCCGTTCCTGAGGACGAGGGAATTCCTCTGGCAGGAGGGGCATACGGCCCACGCCACGGCGGAGGAGGCCGTGGAGGAGACGAGAAAAATGCTGGACGTATACGCGGATTTCTGCCGCGAATACCTGGCCATCCCGGTGATAAAGGGCAAGAAGACCGAGAGCGAGAAGTTCGCCGGCGCTCTGGAGACATATTCCATCGAGAGCATGATGTACGACGGGAAGGCGCTCCAGGCGGGCACGTCGCACAATTTCGGCGACGGGTTCGCCCGCGCCTTCGGCATACAGTACACCGACAAAAACAACGAGCTCCGTTACGTCCATCAGACGTCCTGGGGCGTCAGCACCAGGGTCATCGGCGCGCTGATCATGGTCCACGGCGACGACAACGGGCTTGTCCTGCCGCCTGTAGCCGCGCCCGTCCAGATAGTGATCGTGCCGATCTCCACGAAAAACGAGGCCGTGATGCGAAAGGCGCTGGAGCTGAAAGACATTCTGTCGGCGAAATGGCGCGTATTTTTGGACGACGGCGACAGAAACCCCGGCTGGAAGTTCAGCGAGCACGAGATGCGCGGCGTCCCCGTCAGGCTGGAGCTGGGCCCTAGGGACCTGGAGGCGGGGCGGGCCGTCCTGGCGAGCCGGGACAACGGCGAAAAGCTCTCCGTGTCTTTGGACGCCGTCGAGGCAGAGGCCGGAAACCTCATGGAATCGATCCGCCGGCGGATGTACGCCAAGGCCGCCGCGCTTATGAGCGCCAGGACGTTTTCGGCCGCGTCCGCCGGGGAATTCGAGAGGCTTTTCGACCAGCGGAACGTCTTCGTAAAGGCCATGTGGTGCGGAAGCGAAGCCTGCGAACGGATGATAAAGGAAAAGCTGAACGTGACGTCGCGGAACATACCGTTCGAGCAGGAGGCCGTGTCGGACAAATGCGTCTGCTGCGGCGAAGCCGCCGACAAAATGGTTTGCTGGGGGAGAGCGTACTGACGGGGAAAATCAACGTGGTTTGGGTTGCGTCGAGAATTTCAACGTGTACATTGCATATGCCGCGGCGAACGGAAATTTGCAGGGAACGGTCAAGACCGTTTCGCCAATCAAGCTCGGAACAGCGGAATGGTCAAGACCATTCCCTACATAATCATTTTCATGGTAATGACATAATGTCATTCGTTGGGTTCTGGAGTATGCGCGTTTCGGAGAGGAAATGTAAAAAGGGCAGAATCCCGAATCTTGAATGAGTGAAGGCGGTAAATGTGAATACAGATATAGAAATTAAAATCGACTACAACGATACGGACGTAAAAAAGGCCATTTCATTTTTGATATTACGAATTACCGGCATGAAAACGGCTTTCATGGTCATTTTTTTCGCTTTAGCGGTTTCGGTTGCTATTTCCTTAATAGTTGTCCATTCTGCTATATTGTCGGTTATATTCTTGCTTGCCGGGTTTCTCTTTTACTATTTTTATTACCAACGGCCAGTTAATAAATATGTAGAATTTTACCAAAAAAGAAAACATCGCATATATAGATTCAGTGATGAGAATGTGCAGATGATCGGAGAAAATGTGCATAGCAACTGCTTGTGGTCTGTATTTAAGAAATCTTATGAAACCCCATCCTATTTTCTGTTGATAGACGACAACAGGTTTATATACATTTTCCCGAAAAGTTTTTTTGACAATAGATTTGATATAGAACGGCTTCGTGAGCTGTTTTCAAAGAAATTTACCGACTTCAAATTATATAATTGATTAATGCCTTGCCGATAGGTAGTGTTTATATGTTTTCCGCCGCCCGCACCTCCGTCTACAACTTCGAGAACGCCGTCCGAGGCGCGCGAAACGCCATGAACAGCTGGGACAAGTCCGACAGCTTCACGGACGGGGCCGGCAACTTCGTGTTCGGCAAAAACGACCTCGCGCTGGCGCGGAGGCTCTGCGCGGCCGGCAGCTCCCACAGGAAGTTCCTCCGGCAGATTTTCGTGTCCGTGGACATCCTCGCGCCGCTTTACTGGTGGAAGGAGTTCGACACGTACAAGGTCGGGACGACCTCCAACTCCACGAGCACGATGCACAGGCTCCACGCGAAGCCCTTCAGCCTGTCGGATTTCAGCCTCGAGAAGCTGGACGCGGCGAGCCTGGAGGTCATGCGCGGCGTGGCCGAACGGCTGGAGGAGCTTCGGCTGGCTTACGCCGCCGGGAAGGACAAGGCCGACTGGTACTGTATGATCCAGCTTCTCCCCTCGAGCTACAACCAGCTGCGCACGTGCTCCATGTCATACGAAAACCTGGCCAATATGCACGCCCAGCGGAAAAACCACAGGCTGGACGAGTGGCGCGGGTTCTGCCGGTGGGCGGAGGGCCTGCCGTACGCGAAGGAACTGATAACGGCGGAGGACAGTACATCATCCCAAAAGTAACCGCATAGGGGGAACGCTCATGAACATCGCGATGATCGCCCACGACAAGAAGAAGCCGCAGATGGTCGCCCTCGCGCGGGAGTATGCGGACGTTCTGGCCAAACACGAGATATATTGCACCGGCACGACCGGCCTTCGGATCGAGGAGGACGCCGGCCTCAGGGTGAACCGCATGAAATCCGGGCCGCTGGGCGGGGATCAGCAGATCGGCGCGATGGTGTCCTCCGGGAGGATCGACCTGGTGATCTTCCTGCGCGACCCGCTGACCGCCCAGCCCCACGAGCCGGACGTGAACGCTTTGCTCCGCCTTTGCGACGTGTACAGCGTGCCGCTGGCGACGAACCTGACGGGGGCGGAGATCATGATGCAGACCGTGAGGGAGGGTGTCATGGATATCAGGAGGATGAGGAAAAAAAACGAAACGCCGTCTTGACCTCCTAATACGAATCTCAGATTAATCGAGATTCGCATAAAGCGCCTTTTCCAATATCCCGAACCCCTCGTCGATATCCTCCTCGCCGACGACCAGCGGCGGCGCGAACCGAAGCACGCGCTCGCCGGCGTTTATGACAAGGAGCCCGTTCTCCACGCATTTGTCCACTATTTCCCCCACAGGCTCCGCGAATTCCGCGCCCATCAGCAGCCCGACGCCGCGTATCTCCTTTATCACGCTGGGAAAGTCCGCTTTCAATCCTTCCAGCCTCGCGCGCAGATGCCCGGAGACTTTTTGCACATGTTCCAGCAGACCGTTGTCAAAGAGCTCGTCTAAAACGACGTTCGCGGCGGCGGCGACCAGCGGGCCGCCCCCGAAGGTGGAGGCGTGGTCGCCCGGCCCCAGGACCGACGCGAACTTCTCTTTCGCGAGCATCGCGCCGATCGGCAGGCCGCCGGCCAGGCCCTTGGCCATGCAGACGACGTCCGGGCTGACGCCGTAGAGCTCGTGCGCGAAGAAGCGTCCCGTGCGCCCGACGCCGCATTGCACCTCGTCGAAGATCAAAACTATGTCGCGCTCGTCGCAGAATTCGCGGACTTTTTCCAGGTAGCCGGCGTCGGCCGGGTGTATGCCGCCCTCGCCCTGGATGGGCTCCAGCAGAACGGCGCAGGTCTTTTCCCCGGCCAGGCCGAGGAGCGAGCCGAAATCGTTGAATTCGGCGTGCAGAATGCCCGGCATAAGCGGGCCGAAGCCCTTTTTGTACTTGTCCTGCCCGGTGGCGGTCAGGGCCGCGAACGTGCGGCCGTGGAACGAGTTTTTCACGGCGATTATCTCGAACCGTCCCGGGCTGGTCGTCTCATATGCGGTTGGAACCCGCATATGAGACTGCTCGCCCATGCGTCCCGGGCTGGTCGTCTCATATGCGGTTGGAACCCGCATATGAGACTGCTCGCCCATGCGTCCCGGGCTGGTCGTCTCATATGCGGTTGGAGCCCGCATATGAGACTGCTCGCCCATGCATCCCGGGCTGGTCGTCTCATATGCGGTTGGAGCCCGCATATGAGATTGCTCGCCCATGCATCCCGGATTGCGCGCGTTCGCGTACCTGCGCGCCAGCTTCATCGCGCCCTCTATGGCCTCCGCGCCGGAGTTGCAGAAAAACGCCCGGTCAAAAGAGCCGTGGGCGACGAGTTTGTCCGCCAGGCTGATAAGCGGCCTCGTCCAGTAGTAATTCGAGACGTGGATCAGCTTCCCGGCCTGCTCGGCGATGGCCGCGCAAAGCCTGGGGTGCGCGTGGCCGAGCGAGTTCACGGCTATGCCGGCCGCGAAATCGAGGTATTTTTTGCCGTTTTCGTCCCAGACGCGGCAGCCCTCCCCCTTTTCCAGGACTATAGGGAAACGCTTGTAGGTGTACATTACGGAATCGTACATTCTATCCTCTCCTCTCTGGTTGAATAAGTATACCGCATTATGAATAAATATGCAAGTTTTTTTACAGCAGCTTCGCCGCCTCTTTGTCCATAACCACCACGGCGTTCCCGTGGAGCTGCAAAACCGACGCGGGGACCCTCGGCGTCACCGGGCCAAGCAGCATGTCCCGGACGGCCCGCGCCTTGTTGGGGCCGTTCGCCAGAAGCATGACTTTCCCGCATCTCACGATCGTGCCGATGCCCATCGTCAGAGCGTTCCGCGGGACGTCCAGCGGGGAGGCGAAAAACCTGGAGTTGGCCTTTACGGTGCTGTCGGACAGGGCCACCATGTGCGTGGCCGGCGGGAAACCGTCGTCCGGCTCGTTGAAGCCGATGTGGCCGTTCTCCCCGATGCCCAGCACCTGGAAGCCGATCCCCCCGGCCGCCTCGATCGCCGCCTCGTAGCCGGCGCATTCCGCCAGCGGGTCCACCGCGGAACCGTCTGGGATATGGAGGTTCTCCGGGGGTATGTTCACCATGCCGAAGAGGTTTTCCCGCATGAACCGCTTGTAGCTCTGCTCGTCGTCCCCCTTGATCGGGTAATACTCGTCCAGGTTAAAGGCCGTGATCCCGGAAAAATCCAGGCCGAGCGCGGCGAGCCGCCGGTACATCCCGACCGGCGTCGAACCGGTCGCGAAGCCGAACACGCGGCTTTTCCCGGACTCCATGGCTTCGCGGAAAATGCCCGCGGCCCTTTCGCTCATCCCGTCGTAATCCTCCTCGATATATACCCGTACGGCGCCGATCCTTTTAGACATAGGCGTGTTCATGCGCAAGCCTCCTTATGGCACCGATTTCGGAATCGGTGCGGAATAAAAAATAGCATATCCCCGCGCCCAGCGCAAGAATATTTGCCGATTATTGTTTCAATTTATGCGGATATTTGCTAAAATGTTCATGTAAATCTCAGAACCTGTACCGGGAGGGAAAAATGAAGAAAGGCATAAGCGTCTGGGCGTTCGCCGGGAAAGACCCGGCGCGCAACTTCGCCCTAGCCCGCGAGGCCGGCTTTGACGGAGTGGAGCTGGCGCTGGACGAGGATGGCCCCGTCGGCCTCGGCTCGACAAAGGCAGAAATGGAGGAGCTCCGGGATCTGGCCGCTAAAAGCGGGATCGAGCTCTACAGCCTGGCGACTGGGCTCTACTGGAAATACTCTTTTACCTCCGGCAGCGCCGAAACGCGGGCCAAGGCCGCGGAGGTCGCCAAAAAGCAGCTCGACGCCGCGAGCTGGCTTAAATGCGACGCCATTTTGCTGATCCCCGGCATGGTGGCGGGCTTTGAGCCGGGCGGGGAGGTAGTGCCGTACGACGCCGCCTACGACAGGGCGCTGGAGGCCGTCTCCCGCCTCGCGCCGTACGCCGAGGAGCGCGGCGTGGCCATAGGCGTCGAGAACGTTTGGAACAAGTTCCTGCTCTCGCCGCTGGAGATGCGCGATTTTATCGACAAGGCCGGCAGCCCGTTCGTCAAGGCCTATTTCGACGTGGGGAACGCGCTCCGGGACGGTTATCCCGAGCAGTGGATACGCATATTGGGGAACCGGATCGCGAAGGTGCACTTCAAGGACTACAGCCGCGCCGTTGGCACCCTCGAGGGTTTCCGCGACCTGCTCTCCGGAGACGTCGATTACCCGGAGGTCATGAAGGCTCTGGCAGATACGGGCTATGACGGTTGGGTCACTGCGGAGGTGTTCCCGTACAGGCGCTACCCGGAGGCGCTGATCTTCGGGGCCTCCATGGCGATGGACAGGATTTTGGGGAGAGGACGGGTTTCATATACCGGATAAGTATAATCACAGAGAGGTGAAATCCATGCTAAACGCCGCTATCATCGGCTTCGGCGGGGTCGCGCAGGCGGTGCACGTCCCCGCTTACAGGGCCCTTGAGGAAAAGTGCAAGGCGCGGCTCGTGGCCGCGTATGACATCGACCCCGGGCAGTTCCAAAAAAAGCAGGAGATAAACATCGGGGCCTCCGGGAAAACGCCGGCGGAGCTTCACTTTTACACGGATCTGGAGGAAATGCTCGCTAAGGAGAAGCTCGACCTGATCGACGTCTGCACGCCGACAGACCTGCACGCGAAATACTCGATAGACATGCTCGGCCGCGGCTACAGCGTGCATAGCGAGAAGCCGATGGCCCGGACTTACGCGCAGTGCCTGGCTATGGTTGAGGCCGCGGGAAAAGCCAAAGGCAGGCTGATGATCGGGCAGTGCCTTCGTTTCAGCCAGGACTATCTGTTTCTGAAAAAAGCGGTGACTGACGGCTCGTTCGGAAAGCCTGTAAGCGCGGTTTTCCGCCGGCTGAGCGGCCCGCCGATGTGGGCCTCGCAGAACTGGTTCATGGACCGTGCGCGCTCCGGCGGATGCCTGTTAGACATGCACATCCACGACATCGACATGGCGCGCTTCCTGTTCGGCGAGCCGCGGGCCGTCTCCTGCGTCGCGGCGGACGTCTACAGCGGGGACGACGTCGCCCATTCCCGCCTGTTCTACGACGGCATGGCGGTCATGGCCATCGGGGACTGGAGCCAGTACGGGACGGGCTTCACCGCCGACTTCAGGGTCGGGTTCGAGAAGGCCACGGTGGTCGCCGAGGCCGGCGTAGTCACAGTCTTCCCGCACGGCGGGGAGCCGTACAAGCCCGCGCTGCCGGCAGAGGACATGTACATGAATGAGATCGAGTTTTTGGTCGACACGATAATCTCGGGCGGGACGAACGACCGCAACCCGCCGGAGAGCGCGGCGGCGACGGTTCGGCTGATCGAGGCTCTGAAAAAGAGCGCGGAGCGCGCCGGGGAGATCATAGATTTTTAGAAATGATTGCCTTGAGCATGGCGAAGGGTCTTAAAAACAGGATTCTTCGCTGTGCTCAGGCTACATTATTTTCCTGGGTGCAGCAAATTTTCGTGGTAAAATCGTAGGGGACACCCAGTCCCGTTACCTGAATCTTCCGACAACTGCGGGATGCCGAGGGCGGCGTCCCCTACTGTATTATGGCGTATCCCACGAAAATTTGCCGCACCCTAGTTACCTTATTTGGATTTGCGTGCAAGTCATTTTGTGAGATATAATGTGTAGTATAAGCACGGCATTCCACCTTATAACCCGGAGGTAATAACATGTTCCGCCCCATCCCCGTAACCCCCGCCGTCCAATGGGTCGGCGCGCTGGACTTCGACATACGCGTCTTTGACGTGGTAATGCGCACGGACAACGGCACGACTTACAACGCCTACCTCGTCAAAGGCGGCGAAAAGACCGTACTGATCGAGACGGTCAAGGAGGCGTTTTTCGGCGAGTTCCGGGAACGGCTCGAAGAGGCCGCCGGCTTGCCCGAAATCGACTATATAGTCATAAACCACGCCGAGCCCGACCACAGCGGAAGCCTCGCGCGCCTGCTGCCGCTCGCGCCGAAGGCCGTCGTCCTGGGCACAGGCGCGGCGCTCGCCTTCGCGAAGAAGGTCGCTAACGCGGACTTCCCGTCCAGGGCGGTAAAGGACGGCGAGACGATAGACATCGGCGGCATGGAGCTCCGCTTCATCCACGCGCCGTTTATGCACTGGCCGGACACCATGTTCACATATATCCCCGAGATCGGGGCGCTTTTCACCTGCGACGCCTTCGGCTGCCACTACTGCGACGCGCGCCTGTTCAACGACGCGATCGAGGGCGATTTCCTCGGCGCCTACAGGTATTATTTCGACAACATAATGGGCCCGTTCAAGCCCCATGTCCTGGCCGCGCTCGAAAAGCTCCGGGGCCTGGACGTCCGGACGATCTGCAACTCCCACGGCCCGGTGATCCGCGAAAACCCGCGGAATTACATCGAAATGTACAGGGAATGGGCCGCGCCGGTTAAAAACGACCCGCCCCGCGCGGCGATAGCCTATGTCT
>Ga0209629_10002806_pt1 | contig 12075 bp, 5 predicted proteins | sample TergutCu122P5_FD_187286 | JGI IMG/M metagenome (GOLD analysis project Ga0209629, IMG submission 187286) | Cubitermes ugandensis P5 segment gut microbial communities from Kakamega Forest, Kenya - Cu122 P5 (SPAdes) (version 2) | ecosystem: Host-associated > Arthropoda: Insects > Digestive system >...
GGGGGGGGAGAATTCGGTGACGTAATATGAATTTGCTGTATGTATGTTTGTCATCACAGTATGACAATGGCGTAGGACACAAACTGAAATATGTAGCTGAATGTATGGAAGAAGCTGAATGTTAATGAATAATGTGTGTGACTGCCTTTAAATGCCTGAATAATTCTACTTCAACACAATGGGATGTCCCTGATTTATAGATAGTAGCAGAACATATACAACTGTTACTGATGTGATGTGTTGAAACACAGTATGTAAATAACAGGTGGAAACCTAAAGATTGAAAATGTTCCTCAAACATGCTACCAGTGCTTACATTTAGCACTATTACCATACCTTAAGGTTAGAAACCTCTGTTACTCTGATGATGACACTGTAGTGTGTAGGGTCATAAACACATATTAAAATGTACCACTACAATGAAAAGGACTTCACTTAATGAAATGTTCCATTCACAAAGTTGCACTTTTAATGAGCATTTAAAAATGGATATTTCTCTAAAGAAAAAAAAGATATAGAAGAAAAGCAAGGTTATGTGTGAGAATCAATGAATTTTGTAAGTTGTGGCTTATTTTGCTAAGGAAGGAAAATCATTTTATAACATTGTAATTTAAGTGAAGTTCTGAAGTTCTTGCAGCAGATTTATTTATTTATTGATTCTAGCTGCTGATGGGTATATACTTCTCATGTTCTTTTGACTGCTTCGACTTCAGATGTGTGGACAAGTTGTGTTCATAGTAATACAAAATTACTGTGGACACTGACACTGACACTTCTTGCATGTGTTTGTATTTACAGGATATTAAATAAGTGTAGTCATTCAAGTGGTTGTTTCTGAATGTGTGTGTAGCATGAGACTCATTTTTGTGACCAGCACTATTCACTGAGTGTGAACGTATCAGCAAGTAGAAATGTTTGCATTTGGTAGTAAATTATGCATTAATTTCAGTGTGTTGATTTGTTTCATTTTTTAAAATTATGCTGTCAGTTGTGATTTCATCATATCTTGCAGCTTTGTAAAGCTTTGTGTGTTCTAATTTGTGCACCAAGTTGTACTGATTGGGCGTTAAATGTTGTTACACATACTGTGTATGAGTATAATGTCACAATGTTTTGTCAGATTTTAATGCATTTAAGCAGTTGTAATTAAAATGTTACAGGACATTTGAAATTGTAGAGGTAAAAATGTGTTTTGTTGCAAGATAGTTATCCAAAATTTCTAATTAGAGAAGATTGTTCTTTTTTGATCTGTATGAGATAGTGGCTTTTATTATGATTTATTATGATAACATTTTGTATTTCATAAAAATGTTTGAAAAGTGGATTTTCTTTATTGTGGCATTATAAAAATTTTTCTGTAGCTTCTTTGTAAAATTTTTTGTGTGAAGATTATTCAAGGTGATTGGTGACTATGTGTTATAAGAAATTAATTCTTAATATAAGGGTTATTTGTTCCTCTGCAGATGATGTTTCTTCATGTTCATTATTTTGTTAATAATAATGCAGGTATTTTACACTGAATTGTTTTGTTATTGGAGAATTAGAGTCCATATTTTATGAAAGAATTATATTATTCAAAATATATTTCTGGAATTGTACGAATTGTACGTACTTGATCAATAATTCATTATCTGTTCTGAATATGACACATCATCCTTTCTTTCTGTTTTATAATAATGAAGTTTCATGGTGACTTTCATTGACTAGTGTTGTGTGCTTGGATAGTAATATAATACTGGATAGAGCTGTTTTGCTTTATCAAGTTATACATTAAAAGGTGACTTTGGCATTTGTAATTCCTGTACTTGTACAGTATAATTTTGCTATTTTTTTAACCAGCCCCTAAAGTATGAATTAAATGTTGGATCATTGGAATGTGCATGGAGAATTTAAACATTTGTTGTATATTCCATGTGTTAATATTGTAATTTCAGGATGGTGGATGTCGGAGGGCAGCGTTCAGAAAGACGGAAATGGATTCACTGTTTTGAAAATGTCACCTCCATAATCTTTTTAGTCGCTTTAAGCGAATATGATCAGATCTTGTTCGAATCTGAAAATGAGGTATGTTACTATTATGAATATGAGCATTTTTTTCCTGTCTTATTGTACCAGAAAATTTGAATACAAATGCTGTGTTTGGATACTGTGTATAATGTGTCTAATCTGGGCCATTCTTTATAAAGTTGATGCATGTAAATGCCGTGTTCAACCTGGTCCCTTCAAATTTCAGTGGAATTTGGTGGACTGTGTGTGTACTTTGTGGTTCCAAGGAAAATTGCCTGATTTTAGCTGGGTACTCCATGCAATTTGTGTGTAATGAACGTTCAAAATTGGAGGGTTGGGGGTGGTTTTGATTTTTTTTGGCATAATGCAGTTACTAAAAATCTGTCTAACTGTGACTTTAATGGAGCTGGAGATCTCATCTTTGGCTACATTTGAGACCTAATGAAATTCTGCTTCCATTGAGGTTTAATATAGATCGGCATTTTGGGGTCACCAGAATTGACATTTGGCCTTTAATTGCCAAAAATGCAGACAGTTCTTATTCAAGAAGTATATTTATTATTTCATGTACAGTGTGTGCCAAAAACACTTGATGGTCTTAGAAATGACATAAAATTTTAAGGCAAAATGGAAGATATTTATTGAATTTAGCAGGTTTGGTTCATGTCCAAGAGAATTCATATGCACACAGACCCTTGCGACAGTCATAAAACTCAGCAGTGATTGCCTTGATGTTTTAGTGAATAAATTATGAACTTACTGTGTTGTGTATGACTTGACAATGAATTAAAATTCTCAGTGAACTGAAATCTGATATCAGTTCAGATGAATGCATACTAGTAGTGATTTTGCCAATAATTGTTCCTTAACTTTGCAAGATGAAGTTCAGGGTTACTACTGGATTAACGCTTGGGCAACATTTCTCTCCCTTGAAGTGTACTTTAAAGGGAATTTCTGTTGCAGTTATTCATGAAACTGTACTAGTCATGTTAGTGACTGAGGCAAGCTCTGTTTGATGGGCTCACCAGACTAAGTTCCACCTGAAGACAAAGGCAGATCTAGCCCCTGAAATAATGCAGGTTTTTTTAGCTTGAGAAGATGGTCAATGTCCAGGATTATAGTCATGTATTGATTTTTTTTTTACAGAATCGAATGGAGGAAAGCAAGGCCTTATTCAAAACCATTATCACATATCCGTGGTTCCAGCATTCATCTGTAATTCTTTTTCTTAACAAGAAGGATCTCCTAGAAGAGAAGATCATGTACTCTCATCTGGTGGATTACTTCCCGGAATATGATGGTATGGAAAGTATTATTGTAGTAAATGAAATGTGCTTTGTTAAAAGGAGAAGCCTTGTAAGATAGTTAACAAAATTCATTACTTGAAGAACTTACTGTGGAGTGAAGTCTGATTTTTACCTCATAGTAAGGGGCTTCTTTTATAGTTCATTTGCATATGCCTTACAGCTGCAGGGGCTGTATAAATAATAATAATAATAATAATCCATCATGAGTTAGGCCTAAATGACTGGTTTCGGTAGAGAAGTGCATTCAGTAACCTCTCCTACCCAAACCCCATCCTCACCTGTCTGTGGTGCAGCGTGCTGTAACTAACAGGGGTCTGGTGACAGTCACAGCCTTATAACTGTGTTGTCATCCACAGAGGAAATGCTGCAGAACACGCCTGTCCAGAGGCTAAAAGGGGCCAAGTCCACCACTGGACTGCCTAGTAGCAGGCTAGTAACACGCTGTAGGGAATTAAGTATTACTTTCAAGCCTCGGTGTAAAGACAACACAACAGTTGTATAAATGTCTGCAGTTAAAAGCAAAAACACTATGTCTTGAAGATAATTGGGAAAAAAACATGCATTGGATATAGTATCTGATTTTATTTATATTTATATTGCACTTACATGAAATTCTGTAGCTTTCATAACTTTGAACACTTAACTGAAGACTACTTGCCATTTAAATTACAGAACCATTTGCTAGTAATTACACGTTTTTACACTGCTGAGCCAGTACAGTGACAGGCTACAGAACAAATGGCACATGCTGAGGTATAGTTGACAGTTGTGTATGTCATTCTAGGTTTGCGTTAGGTGTGAAGTTATTTCTACACACAATCTGTTTGCCCATGATGCACCTTTTTGACACAGGGAAAACTTTTAATGTTGTAGTGTACTTTTAACACTTGTTTTCTGAGAATGATCTGGGGGAAAGCCTTGTATTTTAAATGGCATGTTAGTCTTCTGCTTTATACCCCAGAAATATCGCATGTGTACTTAATGGGAATATAAACCTATATATATATCATCCTAGGAGACCATAAATGGTCTTTAAATTACAGTGCGCAGTGGCCAATTTGCCATGCGGTGGTCTCTATGGGATTTATCTATAGCGCACTGCAGGAAATAAAGCAAATTTTTTATATTATTTATCTTTGGATGAGATGTTTTCTGATTCATCTAATGAATGGCTGAATACTGATGTTTGTTTTTCCCAGCAGTTATCCTTATCATGGCAGAGTAGTCTCACCAGTTGTCAAAACTTTTGTACATGTTGCAGTGTTTAGTATCCGTTTCTTTCTGGGCCATTGGTCGACCCTGATTTTACATCCTTTTGTGGGATTAACTTGATATTCAGTCCCTTCAATGTTCTTCTCAGATTCTGGGTCAGATATAAGGTCCAGAATATGGTCTTTGTTGAATCTTTTCATCTGTAGAAATTTGAGGCCATGTCCCATCCTTAAGTCTGCAAAGTGTGTGGGCACTTGTAATAACAGCAATCAACTACTTGTTCCATAGCATAGAGGGGAAGGTTTTTTCCTCATCACACACAGTCTAGTTAGCTTTAGAGGAAAAAAGTGATGGCTTATTTATGTATACACCAGCTGGAGGCAGGAAGTTTGAGAAGATAAATTGTAAACTTTGACTGTACTGGCCTAGAGCGGACATTTCGAGTCAGAATTTTCTGGCTCCTTACAGACATAGATTTAAATCATTTTTGTATAAAGAGTGAATATATGCAGAACATAAATATTGAGTGAATTTAAAAAAAAGATTCAGACTGATAAAACTGATACACAATGAATTTTCACAAATTCACGTACAAGTAAGCAGATTCCCCCATGTACTTGGGCCTTATAATTTCAGAGTTGTAATTTATGTAGTTTATTTGTGAATTGCTGCATTTCAGACATTTAATTGACCACACCCATCACACATAACTTCAGCTGTGACAAAGTATTGTGCATGTTTAACCTTTAATTAAATAACCTAGTTGCTGTGGTGACCTGGCACCTGGGATTTGAGCTTTATATTATCTTACCTGGTTTCTCCTTTATTTTAAAAGTGTTAGTAAATCCTGTTTCATCATTGCAAATACTTCTAATTCGTCACAAATCAAAGGATGTTTGAGGTACATGTTTAAGTCAGTGACTTTATGGCTTGCTGTTTGAGACAGGTCCCAAACAAGACAACGTTGCAGCTCAGGAGTTCATCCTCAAGATTTACTTGTCTGAGAATCCAGATCCTGATAGAATGTGCTACTCTCACTTTACAGTAGCCACAGGTCTGTGATGGATTCCTGTTCTGCTGCAGAATCCTTCAAATGTAGTGTTGCTGCCAACTGCTCTTTAGTTTTTTACCACCACCACCATGTTTGAAAGACTAGTACAGAAAATTGTACATTACTGCACCATGTGCTGCTCTGCATTCCTAGATCACAAAAAAATGCTTTTGTAGTGTTTGCTTTGAATCAAACACCATGAACTATGTAAGTGGGAAGACACTCTATTAACCCTGGTAGTGTCTGATTTAATTCCTACCTTGCTGAGCTGCCATTTTAGGTTGTCAGAGCTATATTACCAATTACCAATTCCAACAGTGCAATACAAATTATCTTTATTGTATTAGTTTTTGGAATCCAGGAGGAGGTTATCATACACTAAAACAGGTGTTAAAAATTACTCGAACAAACAGAACAAGTTCAAATCTTATGTAAATTTGAAAGTAGACTCCTTTTAAAGCAGGGCAATCCAATACACTAAAACCGGAAACACAATCTGAGGCTTTACTAATAGTACTGGAAGGCTAACTACTTAAACATCCTGTAATAAAACCGTCTCAGGTGACTAGCAATGTCATTTCAGAGTTTAAGTCTGCAATGAGGCAGCTAATAACCTGCAAACATTTTGTAACTTGTAGTGGCCATAAACATTACAAATCTTTTACAGTTAACTGTCAGCTGTCATGTAATTTTTGTAAGAATTTCACATGTAGCAGAAAAATCCCACTTGTTTCATGACATTGTAGTTGCCAGAGTGTGCCAACGGACATCGTGTGCTGGCAGATAAGCAGTTTTTGTTGGGGTCAGAAACGTTAGCCTGGGCCATACGCACCTGCTTGAGTAAAAATTATCAGCACTTGTCTGTTACAGGATTAAGGATGTAGTTGTGTTGGTACCATGACATATTCAACATGATAGGTTAGAATAGTACTGTGAGGTTTTACATTATTTGATTTTATGATACAGTGATAAGAGGACATTTTGAATTGTAGAAAAGAGGGTTGTTTAATAATTTCATTGTGTGCTGAATACTGAAGTGTACTTTCAGGCTGTTCTGGCTGTCAGAGGAAAGCACTGTGTAATCTGTCAGCTGTTCTCATTTCTTCTTTTTTTAAGCATATACCTGTTTTTGTAAATGAATTTCTCAGAAGAGGATAGGTAAAATTGCCAGCCTGTACATGAACCTATGTGTGCTTAGAGAAATGTATTTATATGGACAAAAGAACCTGAGTAGCTGTTGAGGCACATTGTAGAGATTTCTCAGAAGAGGATAGGTAAAATTGCCAGCCTGTACATGAACCTATATGTGCTTAGAGAAATGTATTTATATGGACAAAAGAACCTGAGTAGTTGTTGAGGCATATTGTAGAAATTTATGGTATGTGTGATGTTGAAGTTTTGTGTCATGTTACATAGTGACCAAACAAAATCCCCCAATTTATAATGGTTTTACAGATAATTAGTATCATATATTACTGATTGTTGGTGCAGTGGGAAATCTGTAAACAATAATTATCTGTCTGCAAATGCAATGTTACTGGATTCCGATATCATCCTACACGTGGTTACATAATGTACTTCAGGCCTTGGATGCAGAGTGATTATATAGCATCATTATTTTTTTCTGTAATACTAAGCATGTAATTTACTCTTGGGTATTGATATTAGTTGCTGATAACAGTGGCCACATGGTCTAAGTTGTGGGTCTAATGCTGCTTGCTACCTGGGATTGTGGGCTTGAATCCCACCAGGGACTTGGATATCTTACCTCTTGTGAATGTTACGTGCTGTCACATAGAAGTCTCTCCAAAGGGCCAATCACTCATCCAGAGGAGTCTTACCAGTTGTGGTGTGTGTAACTGAGTGGGATCAAGGAACCTCATAGAGGAGGCCTAGGCTGAGTAGGGCTGTTGAACTATGAGAAAAAAAAAATGATATTAATGGCATCACACTGCACATATCCAGTTAAACCATGTCAGTTACATCACTGCATGAAATTGAAGCTTGCCCAGTGGCTGAATGCATTTGAATTTTCTTGATTGATATTCCATTCCAGGGTTTTGGTTGCTCATGCAGGAAGACTGTCATATTTTGAGTCAGAGCTACTTTTGCCATCCCCATTTCACACCTATCATGCACTAAAATGAATAGAATATAAGTGTTTTGTGTATATTTATTTGTAAGTGACTAGACAGAAGTCTACTGATGCGGGTTTCCCTAAGGTATTCCTTTTTTACCATGTACTTTATAATGTCTTGTGTGTTGTCCAGTTCCTATTGTAGGTTCCAGTAGTTGATAACTGTGTAATGAAACACTGTTCCGTGGCATCAGAAGATAAATTGTCTATGTTAGGAGTATATTGCAAGGTATACCACGTATTTTCTCATTTGTTTCAGCTGATACTGCGCCCTGTTGTTTGCTTTGCTTGTTCACAAATTTGTCCTGGGGTAGATCTTATACAGCTTCACATTCTGTATCATGTTTTTGTATATTTATGAATTTGTCTTAGAGTGGTGTTTGTGATTGGTGAAATATGTTCAGTGAAAATCTGAAGTGTCCTTGCAAAACCACTTTTGGGTCTTTGTTTTTCTGGGACATAGTGGTATTCACAGGGTGATAACTGCACCAGTTGCCCAGTACCATGGCACTACTACACTGCTCTGAGAGTGTAAGAGCTTGCAAAACCTCTCCTGTTTAGGGTCTATTAATTTTAAATGTAAGTTCATATTTATGATTTCATAAAAAGATATTGTGGCAAAAATTTTGACAGCATGCTTTTTTCCTTACAATGTTGTATATGTAAGGCATATCCAGAAAGTAAGAACTGATTGCGTATAGCAGCTATGCAGGTGACATGTCCACTTTCGCTGAAGGTCAGTTATGTATGTCAAGAGGAACACATGTATTGTGTAGTATGGTGTCATGATTTTTTATGCTTTTGCTGTAGTTATTAAAGATGAACACGAAAATTGAAAATTGCACTACTTGTGCAGTGCAGTCGGTGGCACAGTTTTCAAATGCTAAAAAATGTATGGTGAAGGTGCAGTGAATGAAGGAGGTACAAGAAAATGTTTTCACCTGTTCAAAGAAGGCAAGACAATGTGGAGCTGCCTGTCATGACCGATACATGTGTATTATGCAGACAGTTCAGTCAGAAGTTTTTGAGCATCCCCCATACAGTTATGATCTTGCACCAAGTGACTATCATGTATTTCTCAGCTTCAGGAATTTTTGCTCCCCCTCCCGCCTCCAGGCCAGAGTCTCAGGAGTGACAAGAGACAAAATACATTGTGCAGGGCTGGTTGAAAGGCTTGGTGGCAACCATTTTCAACTAAGGCATGCTAAAGGTGGTCTCATGATCTGACTTGCCTTAATTTATGTGGCAACTATGTGGATTTGTAGTTTAATGTAGGTACCAACATGTTGAAGTAGTTAGTTTTAAAAAATTCTTTAAATGTTTTTGACACCCAACTGGTTCTTACTTTCTGGATGCGCTACGTTGGACTTGTTTTGATCAGACCAGAAGTTACAAGATTACAGCTTCGTTAGTTTGTTGTAATTGTTTGTTGCTTGTTTGCTTGTAGGACCCCAGAGGGACGCAATTGCAGCTCGTGAATTCATCCTCAGGATGTTTGTGGATCTGAACCCCGACGCTGAAAAAATTATCTACTCACATTTTACCTGTGCAACAGGTACCAACTCCTGAACATGCCACAACCCTGCATATTTGCATCTTTGACCATAAATATGCCTATTTAAGTATCTGAGCATTGAACAGTTTTCTTTATAAGGCTTATGGTGGTCATGGTGGATAATGGTCAGAAATTATAGGTTCACTGAAATAGATGTGGTCCCTGGTTTGAGGATTCTGTAACCCTAATAAAGATTTGTTGAAACTTGTTGATTAGTCTTGGAATTGAAATATGTGTACAGATATGATCTACATCTTGTGCACAGATACATCACTTCAGTAAGTTTATTGTCAAAGTATATTAAAGGTATAAACATAACTTCTAATAGTGGTATGGTTTATTTCACTCTTGAAACACTTTTGCTGTTCCTGGAATTTGGTTTTCACATCTTTATCTTGAATATATGTGGTTTTTCTGGGTGGTTTCATCAGTTACAAGAGCCACTGTTCATTTACAGATTGTAGTTTCTCTTGTTCCAAGGAAGGTGAAGCAGTTGCTGAAACTGTATTTTAAAAATGGGCCACATTTACCACCATTCACAAATCCCATTTTTTTAATTCAGTTGTAGTATCCATAAGCCATCAGTATTATGTTGTATTAGTGACCATCTGCTTTATCATTTTATTGTCATAATGGTCAAAGATTTGCAAATTGTACAGGTGCTGGCATGTGATTTGATATTACGTGTTGGTAATGTTTGTGTTTTCTTTGCATGCTGCTATGTTTCTGGGAATGGATTGCCTTGGCTTCTGATACTTCGTGGTGGTGTCATATGTGTTAACGTTATGAAATATAAATTTTATAACATGTTGTGGAATTGCTGAAATGAAAATTTTGTTGTACTTTGTTTCTGTTTAATGTACACAGATACTGAAAACATCAAACTTGTATTCTGTGCTGTTAAAGATACTATTATGCAAAGTGCATTAAAAGAGTTCAACTTAGCATAAACTGGCACGGGGTATTACTGTATTTACTTGAATGCAAGACGGGGTTTTCCCCCTCAAATTTGGTGCTTGAATATATGAAGTCATCTTAAATTCGTGTACGAAGCACCAAATTTGAATGTGCCAAACTGGATCACTTGGAACCAGACCACATGGAGCCAGACCAATCCCTGTATAACCAAATTGTTGTGTGTAGACAAAAGATACTGAAGTTAACTGGCATGATCTTCTTTTTTGGACTTTGTCCATTGTCCACTTTTTTAAAGAAGCATGACTTTGGAAGCTGTCACTGTTTCCCAGCTTAGGCAAAGTTGCACCTGACCTGGTGGTCCCCTGAGATTGAGCTGTCGAGTCACTGGGCAACATAGGAACAATAAACTTGTTAAGCTATGCGCCTGATAACAGATCTAGTCCAAGGGTAGTAACAGGTAAATGGCTACTGAAAAATTAAAAAAACTACAAAACCCAAAAGGAAACCTGGACCAATCCACAAATTAAAAACAATAAAAAAAAGCCATAAACTCAGACTGCTCAGACCACAGACACCTCACAAAAGTCCAGAACACACACATTTTAAATTCTTAACACCACTAACACCATCTGTGGAGAAAATCAGGAATCTTCGTGAGTTCAAGTAAGTTTAAGCCAAGAAATGTAAACGTATTATTTAGTCATTGTTGATCATAGCAGCATGGCAGCACATCTCACCAGAAGTGACTGTGAAGGGTTTTAAGAAGTGCTGTACATCCATTGCAGTGGATGGGACTGATGATAAATCATGGAATGGCAGTGAAAGGATAGGAATGTTAGGAGTGAGTGTGGAGAAGATGAAGGCATGGAAAGTGGAGACTTTGACACTGATTGGTGAAGATAGAAAGAATCTGACATGCTTTGTGCATTAAGTGTATGAAATTGAATTAATCGTAAAATATTTTTTCTTAGGAGACTTTTTTTTAAGGGGGGGTGGTGGGTGTCATCTTAGTTTTGGATAAATACGTTTTCCTCTGGCAGACACGTTTTATTTTGGGGGTTGCTCTAGATTAGAATTGTCTTGCATTTGGGTAAGTACAGTATGTGAAGAAAATTAGAAGTAGGCATATCATTGTTACTGTTTCAGGTTGTTCTGTTTTTATTGTTTCCAGTTAAATTTTATCTCAAGGATGCCAGTGTTCAGTGGGCACAGATCTGCATTAACACATTTTCTTATGTTGTTAAGAAAGTAGTTATGGCATGCTTATGTTATATTTAAGGAATTAACATTTGAGTAGTAGGTTTGTTTTTTAAACTGATTCAGTTAGGCAAGATGTCAGTTTTTTTGTGAGATCAGTGGCATTGCAATCTGTGGTAAATGGGATACCTCTTCCATCGGGAAAACTACAAAAAACCGCATGCTGGGTCAGCCGAATGCATGTTCATTGTTATGACACTGGTTGCATCAGTGCATGTGATTATGATTGTGAAGTTCCCAGCCCTCTGGGATGTGAAAACATGTCATTATAAATAGTTAACTGTCATTTGGCAGTCTGGGCATCTTAATTCCCACATTGCTTTTCACAGGGCAAAGGAAGGTGAAGATCGTAGGCAGCAGGCCAGTACATTTAATGTCATGTCTGGCCAGCATTCTGTGAATGTGACTAAGTTCATATTGATGTACGACAGGAAAGTAGCTGGATTGTGATCCTCTGGTGGTTTGAGAAACCATTGAATCTGTCTCTCACTGTAGCTGTTCTGTGTGTGGCCTCAGGAAACTCCAATTATCTGAAAGACTCACAGTCACACAGGGCTTTGGTTCTTCCCATTGGGGTACACAACATTAGTATCATGGTCCTTTTCAATGCTAACCCCCCCCCCCCCCCCCC
>Ga0209629_10002811_pt1 | contig 12071 bp, 11 predicted proteins | sample TergutCu122P5_FD_187286 | JGI IMG/M metagenome (GOLD analysis project Ga0209629, IMG submission 187286) | Cubitermes ugandensis P5 segment gut microbial communities from Kakamega Forest, Kenya - Cu122 P5 (SPAdes) (version 2) | ecosystem: Host-associated > Arthropoda: Insects > Digestive system...
GGGGGGGGGGGGGGGGGGGGGGGGGGGTGCAGAAGGAGCTTTATTCTTTCTTTGACCTTGGTGCTAGTTGGAGGTAGGTGGTTAATGACGTGCCCCAACCACTCTGCTTTCCCAGGAATGACCTGGTACCCATCATATAGGTGGCTGGGTGGGCTCCAGGGCCCCTTTGGTCTGGCATTTGTAGCATGTTGAAAGCTTTCTCTGACTCATGATCTTGTGATGACACACAAAATGGGTTGACAAACTACATGTGATATGCACTCCAGTTTTTATCCAGCCTGTAGATGCATGAGACAGCTGTTGAGAAGTTTTGATTTGTAAACCAAGAAATGGGGAAAATGTACAGGAATGAATAAGTGATTTTATTTTTAAGCAGAAAATGATCATTTCTTGAAGTTTAACTTAAAAACTGTTGTAAACTTGTAGTAAGTGCCTGTTGCAGACAAGCAAGAAGTAAACTATATTATCTCATGGAATAGGTTCCTTGTTCTCAATTCTGCTTCTCAGACTGGTGGGTGAGAGGGCAGTTAAGGTGAGGCAGGTTGTGCCACAGTGCTCTGACCTGAGCAGTGGTGATCATTCTGCCAACTGAAGTAACATGTTTCTTCTAGCAAAGTCTGGAGTGTTTCTTGAACTATGAACTATATAGTAGGCCTTTGATCCGTGGAATTTTGTTTATAATTGTGAATCAGATGTGCATGTAGTGCATCATGTTAGTATTATAACACTTAATTGAAACATGGCATTAAAAACATTAAATTTTGTGAGGAAAGCAGAATTTGTAATTATGTTTGGAGCAGCATATACTTCTTTAGTGAAGATACAGTTTAAGTGGTTTGTTTTCTCTGTCACAGAAGCATTTCTGTAATGAAATAATGTGCTAACAAATACCATTTTGAGAAACAGCATAAAGGAAAATATTCATTGGTGAATTAGGGGAAAAATAAAATTAGCTAGTTGAGAACTTCTTTTATTGGTCAACAAAGCATCTTTAAGAAACACAGCAATCATAATTAATTAATTATGTTAGTTACATAGTAGCACAAATAACTGCAGAAGAAGGAAGGCCCTTTGCAGACTCTCAAATATGTGAAGTGTTTGTAAGACATAACTGAATGGGTATTTCTGGATAAGCAGCTGTCAAGCCTCTCTGCTTGGAACACGTATGCAGCATAAACAAGGACCAAGAATAACTCCATTTGAATGACCCAGATTGCAGGCTACATTATTTGATTGTTTGGTTTGGTTTATTTGTTCATCCATTCTGTCACATATGAAACACTGGACATGTCAATTACAGATTACAATTTACAACATAACTTATAATATATGGACATCCACACAATATAATATAGTAAATAACAATTCAAAATTTAAAGACCAATTGGAAGTTGAATTTGCCACTACATCTATATATAAGTGTATTTATATAAATATACCTAAGAGTTAAGAATTCAAATTAAAAGTAATAATATAGAATGGTATTATGTTACATGTAAAAATATTTTGATGTTTACTTTTAAAATAATTACATTGAGCCAAGATCTCTATTGGAATTCCAAGCAAAATATTCCTCTAATGAGTAAATTGAATTTATAAGAAGGAAACTTTTTAAAAACAGATCTGAATTGGTTTATATCATGGGATGTATTTTTTATGCTAGTAGGAAGGTAATTAAAAACTTTGATTCCAAAACAAAAGGGACATTTTTGAAAAGTTGTTAAGTTTGCAGTTGCAGTATGTAAGTCAGAACTAAATCTAGTGTTAATATTATGAATTTCTGAATTTGATTCATATGAATCTCTATTTTTGGCAAGAAATAATAAAAGGGAAAAATATATTGTGATTTTAATGGTAGAATTTTTAGATTCTTGAATAACTGACAACAAGAATCTCTATTTCTGGCATCCATAATTATTCTAATTATCCTCTTTTGAATTTTAAAAATATTAGAACTGTATGCAGAATTACCCCAGAAAATTATACCATACGATAGGATGGAATGAAAATATGAAAAGTAAATTGTCCTTAGTGTATCTTGGGACATAAAATGTTTGACATACCTAATTGCATAGCATGCTCTGCTTAGTTGAATCATTATTTGATCAATATGGTTTTTCCATGACAAGGAACTATCTATATCTAATCCAAGAAATTTTGTATTTTTAGTTTTTTAATCAGTGTATTGTCACAACTTATTTTTATATTAATTTCATAACTATTTTAGGCCTAAATTGTAAAAAGTAAGTTTTATCAAAATTTAATGATAATGAGTTACCTCTGAACCAGTCATTTATATTATCAATTATGTTGTTAATATCTTCTTCAAATTTCGAGGGACTAGAATTTGTAATTATTATGCTTGTGTCGTCTGCAAATAGAATCGGTTTCGATGGGTCAGCTATTATATTCGGAAGATAATTTATATAGATTAAGAAGAGCAAAGGACCAAGTATTGAACCTTGAGGAATGCCGTGTTTTATTTTGCCCCATTCTGAAAAAGTAGTAGTATTAGAACAGCTATTGTTTATTAATACTCTCTGATACCTGTTACTGAGGTATGATCATAGCAGTCCATTGGTTTTGCCCCTGAATCCATAAAATTCACATTTAGACAATAGTATATCATGATTTACTGAGTCAAATGCTTTTTCTCAGTCACAAAATATTCCACCAACTGTTAATTTATTATTAAGTGCTAGTAATATTTCATTTGTTAGTTTGAAGGAGGCTTTTTCAGTTAAGGAATTATTTCTGAAGCCATATTGTTCATTTGCTAATTTATTGTGGTGATGATATTATGATGAACTCACAGTGATTGAAAGTGATGATGTATGTATCCATGACATGAATATTGCCTTGTATATTCATAAAGAGCTCACTAGTTACCAGCTTGAAAGGCAGTATGACTGGTAAAGATTTGTTCCTAACAGTAATAAAAATGGAATTTGGATGGGAAAAATTGAAAAATGGTAACAACCAGTGGTGGTAAAAATATTAAATAAATGTACAAGTGTGTGTGTGTGTATCTGCTATCTCATCAGCTCTCATTATGTGGTGAAAAAGCTCATTATCAATTTATCCTACAGTAGGGGCATGGATTATTTAAGTTTAAAGTTGAATGCAGCCGGCACATGTCAGCAAGTGCCAAACCCTTACGTAAAGGATTGGAATTCTGAGGGTAACATGATAATTCTTTGTTCATTGTGCAGCATGTTTTGAACCCAGAAGGGAATATCTAAATTGTCCACACAAGACTGAGTAAGATTAGTTGTACCTCTTTCCTATATTTATCTTTACCTACAAAATACCCTGAAGAAACATCATCACAGAAATCACTGTCACTTTCCTGTTCACTTTCTTATACTTCTTGTTCAGATTCTGTTTTGAAGGTACTTCTCTTTATCACTGTTATCCCCCATGTTGTCTTCTTATCGTTTTCATTTTGTTGATTCTTCTTAGGTTCTTCCAAACTTTTCCAGATTTTACCCTTAAACTGAATTACTTGGTACATGGTTGTAAGTAAAAGTATTAACCAGTGTGAAAAATATACTGCCACATATGGTCACAGTAGTAGCCATACAAAATGCTAACTTGACAGTGAATCAGTGAATGGAGATGTGGTGGTGACATACAGATGTCTGATATTTGCAAATAAGCACCAGCTGCTCTCTTTCTCTCTGGTTTCCCCACCAAAACCTTGTATTCACGTCTTCTTTTCCCCATAGGTGCAATTTCTGGTACATAAATAATATAAGTGCTTTTATGGTTCAAGCTTCATTTTCTCACTTACATTTCTTGCTCTGCATGTTTTTCTTACAATTCCAGCAGGCATGAGTTTTGTGTTTGACTGCCAAGTAAAGTACAACATTTACATTCTTCTACATGTAGAAACAACCAGTTGACCCATGATGGGCCTTCCAGTTGGAAGATGTCGTTTTGTGTGAGTGTATTCTGGGTAACATAATACATTACTGGCTATCCTGCATGACAGTTTTTGTGTCTTGCCATAGTCCCTCTAGATAATTGTGGGAAATGCCATAAATGAAGCCACAGCTGCTTCTTTTCACATGTTATTTAATCATTTACTGATCTTTCTACCACTGAAAATCATACAACCTTAATTACTGAATGCATCACTAAATAAACCAAGAATATATTAAACTTTCTGTAACATGTTTGCCTCCTCTGTGTTGTACATACACAAAGAAATCACAGTGCCACCTACAAATTTTACATTGTTTCACTCGGTACATTTGCCTGGGTAGCACAGCCTTGGCAGACATGCGTTTGTAAACTTCCCACTAGTCTCTTTCACTCAATATGTTTGCCTAGGTACCACAGCCTTTGCAAATGTGTTTCTGTAAACTTCCCACTACAGTCTGTACTCCTGAAAACATGCCCATGGAGTTCTGTATTTAGTTATGAAGGGTAAATGCTTTGCAGTACATAGAATTACTATATGGGCACTGTAAAAGGCCCAACCATGTTTCTACAGTACTAGCTTATTAGCTTAATCCTTCAGAAGGTTCAAACGGATTCAGGAACTGTGTTCAGTATAGTTGATATCATGTTAACTCCTAGCATAAGCTTTACAAAAGCACATGAATACTACTATGATAATCTAGTAAGCCAAAAAAGTACATGAGTAATCACTACGAGCTTATAGTTGTAAGATCCGTAAACTTACCACTTAACAGCTGTAATTTTTATCCCTGTACAAGACCACATGCTGGTCTATAAAAGGTACTGGCGAAGGGCCTGTCATTTAAATCTGTATCCTACAGGTTAAGTCATTGGAAATTTTCTTCAACTGCTAGACCCCAAAGAAGGGGACAGCATGCTTCTCCACAAGGTCAGTAACTCCTTAACAGTTGACATGGCATAACATCTTAGAAGACTTGGATCTACTTCAGGTCACATTATATTTAGTTGTGATCCCTCCTCATTAATCTATAATGGAAAAATTGAGGAATTTAAATGTGTATGCATGTCAGTTATGGCACTACTTGGCCTGCCCAAGTGTCTTATGGCATACCCATTAGTACTGTTATGGAAACCTTCATTACGTTTTCAAAAGAATTATGATGCAGGGTAACTGTGTATTTTAGACTTATGTAAAATGTGTCTGTGATATTTTTAAACAGACCATAGTCCTGGATATTAAGTTCCTATCTGTAGTTTTATGCAGTTGTGAAACTTGGTCTCTTGCACTATGGGAAGAGTGACAGTCAGTGTGTGAGAATAGGGTGATGAAAACAATACTTGCACATAAGAGGTAGGAAGTAACAGGAGGCTGTAGATAGCTGCATACTGCTGGTGAGCTTCATGATTTGTATGCCCCCATATTGTGATGCTTCAGTCACATGAGGTGGGCATCACATACAGCAGAGTTGGGAGAGATTAGAAATAGATACAGACTACAGGTTTGACAACCTGGGTGGAAATGGAATGATACTGAGTCTTAAACAGATATATGGTGGGGTGTGTGGACTAGATTAATCTGACTTGGGGTGGGGCTTTGGACTTGTGGCAGACTCTTTTGGGTTTAAGATAAATGCGGAACTTCTTGACAAAGCTATTGTTAGCATCTCAAGGAGGGCAATTTTCCATGGAGTTAAGCTATGCTGTCCTGCACATAATGTTGACTGCAACAAATAATACAGACTGAGATTATATTAACCTTTATGAGATTATATTACTATGGAGACCAATATTATGATGCCATGCCTGTGAGCTTACAACTACATAATGCATTCTTGGTGAGTGAGTCCAATACAATGTAACCAACCATCACAGCACACCTGTACACAAAATGTTATTGTTACTAGTACCTGTGCTTTTATGGATTGTCTTATAGTTGATGCAGCAGCACAACAGTATGAATTACATTAAAATTTCCAGTGCATATTTCTGTCATATTCCTGTCATGTTTATTTGCATGTTAGTAATTTCCAGCATTTTCATCTGTCATGTTAAAAGATAAGTGTATGACTTTATAGGAGTAAACAAACATATCAGTATGGTTCAACCCTGTATGTAATTTTTTATTATTTTCTGTTGCCTTGTCGTAACATGCAGTTGTCACAGTCACAAGATATTTCTCGTTTCGTGTCAAACGCGGAGGCTCTAGTCTCCCGTTTATTCCAAAGGCTGTGATTTCAATATAAATGATCTAAATCATGATCAGCTGTCATGAATACCAGTATTTTACATGACTTTCTCATACCATGGAATAAATAATTGGTGTCTTCACAAAACTTGTAACCAGTTTCTTTAAGATTCCTTTCAAACCACTGTGCACACCCTTTAATTGACTCCAATCCATGAACACCATTTCCAGTAGATATTTATGCATTACTTGAAATTGCATTTGTAGCACCAAGTTAAAATAAAACAGTACTCAAAAAATGTCGGAATCATTTATGAAGCCCTTTGTGTGTAAGGTAGGTATACCTATGGGGCACATCATTTGCAGTGCAAACGTGAAAATAGGTGTTTTTTAATCTGTTGTGGCAGTTGGTATTTTAGCATCTTTATTAAACGTTTGGCTTGCGTAGACTAGTCATTGGCTGTATGCAGCTTTTTATGAGTACAGAGAAATAGCAGATGCACAGCAGGTTTTATTCTTTATGAAATAAGGAAGAACAAACTTTTCTTTGAGTGAAGTATCTCTTGGCACTTTTTCTTAAAAGTCTGAAATGATAATAGCAAGAAGTTGCCATTTTTCAAACTTAAGAAGAGTAAATGCTAATTATCATGAAGAAATATATTTAAACAAGACAGCAATGTACATGTGATGTAGCACTGTGGTATGTTCATGCAACCATTGTTACCATGAAAAAGGAATAAGTATTACTTGTGTGTGTAGCCTTAGGTGTCCAGCAATGCTATGCGCATGCACCATATTGTCATCTGTGGCACTGCTCAGCTCTAAAATATTTTTCCAAATTATCTCATAAACTGCATCATTTAAAAAAAAAAACTACTGAACAGAATATGTGTGTTGTGATTTTATACATAGCTTTTATCTGAAACATATCTCATTCAAAGAAGAACTGAGTGAGAAATGATAAAAAATGTATACTGGTGTGCATGTAACCTGTCATTCTTGTCAGATTCTAAAGAAACTTGAATTCCTTTTTCCTATTACTGTTATGGTATGCAGAGAAGTAAACTAAGATGTCTCCTCCAAAAGCCAACCTCTGACATCCACATTGCAGACGGGGATAACATCTATAGATGGCCAACAGGCAAAGTGTCCCACCCAAGCCAAGGTGTGAGGCATTGTGCCAATGGCTGCATGGCACTGGGATGGTGATGGCAGTGTTGTGAACCATCCCCTCATGGCAGGCAGCACCCCGTTGTATTATTTATGCCTTCCACCTGTAAGGGACTATGCAGGTGGTGACATTTCCCCACTACATGTGGACACATAAGGAGACATCTAATAAACATATTGCAGGCATAGGCAAAATCGACCATGGATATTAGAAACTTTAATTTACTAAAGAGTTAATTCATAAAGATTTGTTTGTACACGTTTATTCAATTGTTTCTGTCTTTACACCACCAAAATAATCGTTTAAAAATATATTTTTATTTTCCCTCTTCATCTCAATAGTTAAAAATATTATGAGATAAACAAATATTAGAGAGGCATTTGCCCTCCCGTGAAGTCCTCAGGTTACACCTGTAAGTGCAAGGACTCAGTTTTGCGGGGACACTCGAACAAAATTGCTCGGCAGGGGGCCAGCATTGTTGGTGGTACACCACCCCAGGTAGCTGGTATCTCCAGAAAACCTGGGCAAACCATGGAACAAGTAGAAGGTAAGGCTGTCCATATTTTAGACACTTAGCAGGGCTCCTGCAGTAGGAATAAAATGCAGCTCATTTGATGTGATGCCAATGTACACCATGTTATATTGGGGAACATGGTCTCAGTCAACGAGGAGGATGCTGAATGGAATATCTGGTACTAATCTTAACAGAAGTAACAAACCTACCTTAGCAATTAGCAATAGGAACAAGGTTAGGAACTGACATTTTATTGGTGGTAGTGTCCTATTGGCTTGTATCGATGTGATTTCTTTGTCAGACCACATTTCACATTGGGTGGCCTTGAAGTTAACAGGGTTACACATGGTGAACCCAAGAGACCCAACTGGGAATCTCACCAAAAATACCTAAAGGCATATCTAGGGGTCCAAGAGTAATACACTTGGTGCGGTATGTAGAGCTGGCTGTAGACATGGTGCAACAGGCCATCCTCAGCTATCAGCAAAATTGTCCGGTCAGGGTGGTTCTATTGCCAAGGACGGTTCCTTGGAACAAAGAGGTCAGCCGCCTTAAAACTTCAACAATATGGTTTCTAACAAAGCTAAAAGAACTGATAACTGGGAATCATACATGATGGTCTTCACCAATTACAATAAAGAAATAAGAAGGCAAAAGTCCGTCAAGAGAGGACTACTACTGGTGGTCAAGGATGTAGCTGACAGGATCTTGGGTAGTCAAGACGGCCAACTCGGTGGGATGTATTGAACTACCTGATGGCCGATATACACAGACCCTGGAGGAACTTTACAGGGTTAATTTTCCAGGATCTCAGAGAGGAGTGGTGACCATGGTAGGGCATGGGATGCTAAACTTGGGAGCACTTCTAGTTAACAGGGAGGGCTGGGAAGTGTCTGGAAGAGTTCAAAATTTGGTGGGTGAAAAATACATTCAATCCATTTTAGTAGGCAGGAGTTGATGAAATTATGACTGCAGCAGGGAATTGAGTTCTTAGTGGTTCATCTATACAGTCCATTTGGAGCCTGCCTGGCAAGAGGGTACCTACCAGTACTTATATATTTAATGTAAGAAATATTAACTTTGTATTAATTTATATTAACCACATGCCCATATTTGGTAACTTTTACATACCAGGAAGAGTTCAGGTCACCTCCTACTGCAAATTCAGCAATACTCAGCCATCTAACACACACTTACACCGCACCTGAACCCGGTGGTAACCTACTAAAGTCACTAAACTTTGTGGAATGGCTGATTCGTAACTTGTCTTCTATAAATTCTAGCGCCTTTCGGTAAATTACCTCACTGATTGCTCACTCGCTAAATTTTTAAACTTCGGCTGTCTGTATCTCTGCAAAAACTGTACGACTGTGTAACAGTTGTGTGATAACGTGACTGTGTAACAGTTGTGTGATAACGTGACTGTGTAACAGTTGTGTGATAACGTGACTGTGTAACAGTTGTGTGATAACGTGACTGTGTAACAGTTGTGTGATAACGTCTGCCAGAGTTTGTTAAAGTTACTATATTATGGTGCAATGGTTTTCTTGCTGCAGTTCGTAAAAGGTAAGCCATACTGATTGTATTTGTAATTTATTATTCGAGTCGAGCAGTTTTGGAGCATATTTTGGTATTATTTTACTAAATTCCAAATTTACATCCTAAGAATTACAAGAGGGCCAAGTTAATTATTCATACAACCTGTTAGTTACTTGAAATCAACTTAAACCTGATTTTGTTAATAACTTCACTTCTCTTTAAAATATATATATATACACCTACATAGTTATATTTTCTTGCTAGAAGGTTTAACAAGTCAAGTGCACATCCTGTTAACCATTGAGTCTGTGTATATTAGATATTTGTCGAAGCACATCGACTGGTGGCGGCATTTTAGTGAAAATCACTTTATTTTTACTTATTGCTTACTCTAAACATTAACTTGGTGGAAGTCAAGCCCCTCATACAAAGTAGGCACTACAAAGGTATGAACAAAATCCCTAAAAAGGAAATTATCATCATATCAGGAGACTTTAATGGAAGGATTCACATGCACCTAATCCCAGAATGCATATGACTAAATGGTGAACAAGTAATTAACCACAATGTAACAGCTTTAAAAGACTTTTGTGCATTCAGTAAGCCCAAAATAACAAACCCATTCTACAGACACAAAAACATACATAGATTTACGTGGGAAGCAAGAGGAACCAAGTCCATAATAAATTCCATAATCATGTACATACTGGGCCAGCAAGACAACAGCATCAACATACAGCCACCACACAGACGCACTTCATTATAACGACAAAATGATTTTAGCCCATTTTATTATAAAGAGGACAATTTTAATATTTTAAAGACTTAAGCATAGAAATTTCCAACTACTGCATTGAACATATTTATGTAACTTGGCAAGGTACTAACTATGAACTCTCTAAGGATGACACAAGTGTTGAAACATGTGGGAGGAATGTGATAATTTGTCAATTAATTGTGCATTTGTTGGTCATCGTAAAAGCAATCCCATTACAGGCCTGGACAGGCCCTGAGGGTTCCAGGATGTTGAGGCTCCCAGATTTCAAGACAACTGGCACATGAAGGTGGTAAGGTTGTCAGCCCTACGCACCAGCCACCTTTATCCCTAGGAAATTTTCCTGGTACTCATTTCTGTCAGAGGCCAAGTCAACTCCAGGGCCATAGTGCGGCCGAAAGGATTATGCCAATGAAAAATTCCCAAGACACCATCAGGAATCAAACCTACGACCTTCCGGCTTGTAGCGCAGTGCCTCAACCAACTGCGCCACCACGTGCCCCTGTGACGTCACTTTCTGCTAGCCTCCAACACAAGACAAGAGTGGCCACGGATCGTGTGTGCCCAATCGTGTTAAACCGGAAATTATTGCGTCAATTTGAAAGTGGTGTAAATTTTCAAGTTGCATTAAAGCAAAATCATGCAAAAGACCTTCTGTAAAAGGAGACCTGCCTATACTATACTATTATCAGGCTACATAATGCTGCTGTTTCACTCTCCCTTTACTGGACAGTAAGCATGAACCAAAGGCTTGTCAAAGATGCATAAAAAGGGTTTGCATACTAAAAGCTTGCACATTTTATTCAGACACATAGACCTGTATGCGTGAAAAAATTTGTATAACTGTGTGTTTGTAGATTCATTCACTTTTCAGACTGAAAAATAATATTTATAGATTCCAATTTGTGTGTATGTGTGTGGTGTTCACAAGCGTACTGTAATACCACTTCAATATATGACAAAAACAGCAACATAATAAATAATGCTGTTTTCACAATTCTCCTACTTATAATTCAACTACAAATGTTACTGATAAGCATGCTGTAAGTTCTCAAATTCTGAAGGATTAACATCAAAGTCTTTCATAGTTCTTTGCAGAATCCACCACTCACCAAGGAATCCAATATCAACTATTCGTTCATGAAAATTTGAAAACTTTGGTTCTAGGTAATCACAATGTGCCTGATAAAGCCCAGAAGATTTGTCATAATCACTGATCCAGATAAAGTTAATGATACCCAGACTCAGTGTCCGCATTACACCCATGTTGTAACACATTTCAAGAAACCTGAGATGACAAATAGCTCGTGGATTACGAACTGACTCTCCGATCAATGTCATCTCATTTGAATAAAAGAGAAATTTGTCACGAAAAGTCCACTCATCTGGATTTTTATGTGCACAGTATGCTATGAAGCCTAGCCCTGTAAAAGAAGTAGAGTGTTACACACAGTAACTACACAGAATTTCCACAAAATAACATTGAAAAACAACCTCTACATCAAAGGTGCACAAATTTTTACAAAAATCTAGAACCCACAAAGAATTCCAGTCATCGGAATGGTGATATGAAGTACATTCTGAGGATACACAAACGTTGGGTGCCAAAGTGTAAGTAAGTAAAAACAGTCACCAAGGTGATGTCACCTGGAATTTGTGCAACACTGCTTTATGTTATCAAACATTTGGAGACTTACCCTGCTGGCAAACAACAGTACATCACACCCATAGCAGGGGTGAATTAAGTTATTTGGCGCCCCTAGGCAGTGAAAACATTTCCGTCCCTTATTTCAAGCAGTGTTTCTTTCAGGGGGGGTATTACCCCCCAGACTGAGTCAAACACCACGCCTCCCAGTCCCAAGACAGAAATAACAAATATTTTATTTTATATATTGAATTTTGCATCAATAATAAAATTTAAAATGTAACTTTTCTTTAACATTTTACCACAACAAGAAAC
>Ga0209629_10002813_pt1 | contig 12066 bp, 6 predicted proteins | sample TergutCu122P5_FD_187286 | JGI IMG/M metagenome (GOLD analysis project Ga0209629, IMG submission 187286) | Cubitermes ugandensis P5 segment gut microbial communities from Kakamega Forest, Kenya - Cu122 P5 (SPAdes) (version 2) | ecosystem: Host-associated > Arthropoda: Insects > Digestive system >...
GTCCGATGGCGCCACGCTGTTCATTTCCGCCACCACGCGCGGCGCGGGCACACTCGCAAAAACCGGACCCGGCTCGCTTGCGTTTTCCGGCGCCGCCTCGCTCGGCCATGCGCTCACCCGCATCGACGAGGGCGTGGTCTGCCTGCGCGATATTTCCACGGCGGAGGCCGCCACCGTCACCCACGGCTTCATGCTCAACGGCGGCTGGCTCGACCTTTCCGACGCGCCCGCGGACACCGACCTCGTTCCTCTCAACATCTGGGGCGGCCTTTCATTCTCCGGCAGCCTCGGCGGCGTGATTGGCCACGATGATCAAATCACACTCGGCACGGGCCAGTCCGGTTTCCAAATCGGCGGCGCCGGGGAAAACGGACGCGGCGTGTTTGTTGTCGTGAAGGCCGGCTCCGGCACGGCGACTCTCACGGGCGACAACACCTATGCCGGCTACACGCGCGTGGACAGTGGCGTGCTTGCCGTCGGCGCGGACGCGGCGCTCGGCGACACCACGCTCGCGCGCGACCTCGTGCTCAACGGCGGCGCGTTGCGTGTGACCGGCTCGTTCGACACCACGCGCAAAATCGAGGCGCGGCAAAACGCAACCGTTTCTGTGGATGCGGGAGTCGTCACCTCGTGGCTCGACGTCACCGGCACCGGCAACTTCACGAAAACCGGCGAGGGCGTGCTCGCGCTCACGACCGGCGTGGCCACCGCGCACAGCGGCACCACGTTTGTCAAGGCGGGCGTCTTGCAGGGCACGCCGCAGGCGCTCGCCGGGGAGACCATCAACAGCGCCACCGTCGCGATCTTCATGAACGATTCGCAAAGCGGCGCGTTCACCAGCACGGTGCGCGGCGGCGTGTTCAGCAAGACCGGCGGCGGCTCGCTCGATGTCAGCGGCGCGCTGCTCAACGCGGACACCATCGCCGTCGACGAAGGCATCCTCACTTCAGGAAACCCCGGCAGGCCGATGCAGCTTGCCGCGGCCAGTGTCGTCATCGGGCAAAAAGGCGCCCTCTACGCGCCAGCCGGCGGTTCCATTGCCACGCAACTGCTGCGCAACCAAGGCTCGTTGCGCGTCGGCTACGGCGCGGTGCGCAACAGGGACGCGCTCGGGTCGGAATTGCTCGTGAGCGGAAATTACGACGGCGGCGACGGCGGCATGCTCTACCTCGGCATCGGCTTCGCCAATGGCTCCGTCGTGGCGGACAAGTTCACCGTCGCCGGCGCCGCGAGCGGCACGACCTTGGTGAGCTTCGCGCAGGCGGACAGCACCATCAACCTGCCCAATTTCGCCGGCGATTTGCCGGCCAATGTCGTTCATGTCGCGGGTGGCGGCGGCAACTTCACCCAGACCGGTCGCGTGACGTTTGGCGCGAAGGATTACACGCTCATCTACGACCCGGCGACGGGCGAAAGCCGCTGGCGCATTTCCCTGGCGTCGGAAATTCCCCCCGTGCTCGCCGTGGACGCCGCCATCATGACCACCAACAGGGCCGCGCTGGAATCACTCGGGCACCGCCTCGAATCCATGCGCATTGGCGACGGTGGCATCGGGCGCAAGGGTTGCGACACTTGGGTGAGCGGCGTGTTCGACAGAAGCAAGTTCAACAACACCGTCTACACCGGCGCCGCCACCAAGACTTACGGCGCGCAGGCTGGCGTTGATTATTCCGACATTGAAAACGCCTTCGCCATCGGCGGCTTCGCCGACCGCATCCAGTCCGACATCAACATGCCCGGCTCCGCCAAAACTTCCGCCATAGTCAACGGCTTCGGCGCCTACGCCACCTACCGGCCCGACAAGTGGTATTTCGACGCCCTGTTGCGCGCCACCAACGGCGATTACCGCGTCACCATTCCCGATACGCCGGAGATGAAGATGCGCATGAAAGGCTTCGGCGCGTCCCTTGAAATCGGGCGGACATTCGTCACCGACGGATGGATGGTCTCGCCGCACATCCAGTTCTCCTGGTCGCGCACCAATGTCGACCGCGCCATCGACGCCCACAGGCGCGTCTACGACATCGACCCCGTCCAGTCTTTCTCCGGCCGCGTCGGCGTGCTCATTTCCCGGACGTTCGTCCCGCGAAAAAACTGGCTGCTCCGCCACTATGTCCGCCTAGCCTACACGAATGAGTTCGACGGGGGAACCACCATGCTGCTGAAAACCGCCGGCGAAAAAATCCCCTACGCCAACAATCTCGGCGGCGGCGGAGTCAACGCCACCACCGGCCTGATGCTTCGCATCAAGGACCGTTTCGACATCTGGAGCGGCATCACCGGCTACTCGACTTACGACAGCGGCAACGCCGACGGCTTCAACCTCAACTTCGGCGCCGGCTACCGCTTCTGACCAACCCAACTCCCAACCTTCTCGCTTTATGAAAAATCCACATTCAAACACCTTCACCTTCATGTTCCGCGTCGTTTCCGCCGGTTTGTTTTTAACCGGCCTCGCCATGCTCAACGCCCAGCCGGCTCCCGATGCGGACGCAACCGCCGGCCAGGCCAGCCAGGAAGTCGTCGTCCTGCCGGAGTTCCGCGTCGCGACCGAGAACGACGGCTCCTACCTCGCCACAGAGTCCTCGTCGGGCACGCGCATCGCCATGCCCATTTCCAGCCTGCCCTATTCAATCCAGGTTCTGACGTCGGAATTCATGCAAGACTACCAGTTGTTCAATCTCTCCGAGCAGGCGCCCTTCATCAGCGGCATGGCCCCCGGCGATCCCGCCGAGGGCAGCGGCAGCGGCAACTTGATACGCGGCTTCGGCGTGCCGTATTTCCGCAACGGCTTTTTCCGCACGCAGGCCCCCGAAAGCAGCAGCATCGACCGCGTCGAGACAATCAAAGGCCCGCAGTCCGCCGTCTACGGGCGCGTTTCGCCGGGCGGTGTCATCAACTACATTTCAAAAAAACCGCGGGCCAAATTTTCCACGGGTGTGTGGGCCAGCTATGGCTCCTACAACAATAGCCGCGTCGAGGCAAATGTCACAGGCCCGCTCGTGAAAGGAAAACTCTTCTACCGCCTCGACCTCGGCTGGTGGGACACAAAACGAAACACCGATTTCTATTTCGACCGCGGCCTCAACATATCCGGCGGCGTGACATACAAGGCCGGCGATGCGACCACACTCAGCCTGGAATTCGAGACCACCGACAGGATGATGAACGCCATCACCACCCGCGTCCGCTACCTGGACCGGCGCGGCTCCGCCGACAGGATGGACTGGATCATATCAGGCAGCGTGTGGGATTTGCCCAATCGCGCCGAGGCCAAGCGCCTGATGACATTCAGCCCTGCCGGCAGCGAAGCCCGTGTCCACCGGCTCAACGACTCCTATTACCTTGAGATGGAGCACCGTTTTTCCCGCACCCTGAGCCTGCGCGCCAACTTGAATTACACCAAGCGCAAATACACCCTGCTCACCGCGCGCTCCCCGTTGATATGGGACCCCGCCGCCGGATTTTTCACGGACACAAACCGCACCGGCCTGCCCCGCGTCCGTGACAATCCGGGCTACACCGAGCGGCGCTACGGCGAATCCGGCGGCCAAATCGACCTCACGAAAATATGGCACACCGGCGGCGCCACCAGGCAGCGCAGCCTGCTGACCTTCGATTATTTTCGCAACACACAGAACGCCCACCAATGGTCGCGCCAAGGCGCCGCGCTCAACGACGCCCTGGCTTCGCGCGGCCTGGCTCCCAACGAAATCAACGCCTGGAAATACCCCAATCCCTTCAGCCCGGATTTCGATTACGCCAAATACTCGGTGCTGCCGGCGTTCAACTCCAGCTATGGCTGGATTAGCGTGGACAACCTCGATTCGCTCGCCTCCTCGATCTACAACGAGGACCTGCGCTTCTACGGCGCGCTCTTCAACCACACCGTGGAATTGCTCGACGGGCGCCTGAACCTGCTCGCCTCCGTCCGCCAGGACTATTCCGAAATCGTCCGCGACACCCCGATGAACCCCAACGAAAACCTCAAGCACGCCACAAGCAACGTGCAAAACTTCTCCCACACCACGGGCCTGACGCTCCGCCTCATCGGCAAACAACTCATCCTCTTCGGCAGCTACGGAACCTCGTTCAACCCCCAGCCCACCGTCGACCCGAACGTTGGAAAAATCTATGGCAACACCACCGCGAAAGGCGGCGAGGCCGGCTTCAAGGGCCTGCTCATGAACGAGCGCTTTTCCTACACACTCTCCCTCTATCGCGTGCGCCAGAGAGGCGAGGTCGTTGACAACCCCGTGTCACTGGCCAATCCCTCCGACATGAGCATCCCCCGCTACATGGAAGGCGGCGAGACATTGAGCCGGGGCGGCAGCATCGACATCTCCGGGCGCCTTCTGCCCGGCCTCTCCATGATCGGAAACTTTTCAATCGTGAATTCCACGGTGGCGAAAAACGAAGCCAATCCAGGCCTCGTCGGCACCCGCCGCGTCAACATCCCCCGCCGGACATTCGGCCTGGCCGCGACCTGGCAGCCCTCCTTCGTCAAGGGCCTCCGGCTCGGCGCGAACTACAAGTATGTGCAGCGCCGCCTGTGGCTCAACGGCACGTCGGGAACCGCCGCCGCCTACGCGTATGCCCCGCTCTACTATCCCTCGGTCGGCGAATGGGCCGCGTTTGCCAGCTACGGTTTCCGCGTGAAAAAACTGCGTGTCAGCGCGAGCATCAACGTGCTGAATATCTTCGACCAGCAAATCCCCACGCCACTCTGGTATGCTCCCAACGGGCGCGAAATCAGGTGCAATATGAAAATCCAGTTCTAGCATCCTGATGGATGCCAGGCCCAACATCATGAAAATTCCCAATTTCCGCTGGCTCATCATCACGCTCGTTTTTCTCGCGGCGGTGCTCAACTACATCGACCGCCAGACCCTCTCCGCGCTCGCGCCCACGATTCAACACGACCTCGGCCTCACCGACCGCGACTACGGCAACATCGTCAACATCTTCCTCGTCGCCTACACGCTCTCCTACCTGATCTCCGGGCGCATGGTCGACAAACTCGGCACGCGCCTCGGCATGGCCGTCTTCGTGGCATTCTGGTCGGTCAGCAACATGCTCACAACGGCGGCGCACGGCGTGCGCTCCATGGGTTTCTTCCGCTTCATGCTCGGCCTCGGCGAGGCCGGCGTGTGGCCCGCCGCGTCGAAATCCATTTCCGAGTGGTTCCCCGCGCGCGAGCGCGCCCTCGCCATCGGCGTCTACACGATGGGTTCCACCGTCGGCGCGACCGTCGCGCCCTACATCGTCATCCCGCTCGCCGCGTTCCCCTTCGCCACGCGCATGCCCCTTGTCTCAAATCTTTTCGGCGAGGGCGCCGGCTGGCGCATGGCGTTTTTCCTCACCGGCCTCGCCGGCCTCCTCTGGCTCGTTCCCTGGCTCCTCGTCTACCGGCAGCCGCGCCAGTCCCGCTTCGCCACCGGCGGGGAACTCAAGCTCCTCGACGACTCCAACGCCGAGGAAGCCGCCTCCGCCGGCAGTGTCGTCAACGAACCGGCTTGGGGCTGGAAAAAAATCTTCTCGTCGCGCGTCGTCTGGCTGCTCCTTCTCGGGCGCCTCGTCACCGACCCGGCGTGGTATTTTTTCCAATTCTGGTTTCCGAAGTTCCTGCACTCCGAGCGCGGCCTCGACCAAAGCCAGCTCACCATCACCTGGATTGTCTACGCCGCCGCCGGCGCCGGCAGCATTGCGGGCGGATGGCTTTCCGGCGCGCTCATCAAAAAACGCAAAACCGCCCCCGCCGCCTCGCGCCTGTGGATTATGCTCGGCTGCGCGCTCGTCATGCCCGTCTCCATCGCCGTCGTGAACGTCACCGGCATGGCCCCCACGATGGCCCTCACCGCAATCATCATCGTCGCCGCGCTCGCGTGGCTCATCAACATCAGCTCGCGCGTTGTCGACGTTGTTCCGAAAGCCTGCCTCGGCACCGTGTTCAGCATCGTCGCCGCCGGCAGCACCGTTGGCGGCATCATCATGAACACGCTCGTCTCCGCGATGGTCTCGCCCTCCGCCAGCGTGCCCGTCGGATTTCTCGACCGCGCCGTGTATGCCGTCTTCGGCCCCGTCCTTCGCGCCGTCCAGGGCGGCGGCTACACATCGTGGTTCTGGCTGATGGCGTTCCTTCACCTCGCCGCCTGGCTCATGCTCTATTTCGGCCGCATCCATAAAATTTCCAAATGACTATCACTCCTCCATCGGCTCCCGCCCGCTCCATCAAGTCCATCTCGCTCGCCTGCGACCTCGCGGTTGCCGGCGGTGGAATCTCCGGCGTGTGCGCCGCGATTACCGCCGCGCGCGCCGGCCTCAAGGTCGTGCTCGTGCAGGACCGCCCCGTCCTCGGCGGCAACGCCTCCAGCGAAGTCCGCCTCTGGATTCTCGGCGCCACCTCCCACATGGGAAACAACAACCGCTGGGCGCGCGAAGGCGGCGTCGTCGGCGAGTTCATGCTCGAAAACCTTCACCGCAACCTCGCGGGAAACCCCCTCCTCGTCGACGCGCTCCTCCTCGAAATGGTTCACCGCGAACCCAACATCACGCTCCTCCTCAACACCGTCATCCACGACCTCGAAAAATCCGGCCCCGGCGCCATCCGCTCCATCCACGCCTTCAACCCGCAAAACTCCACCAAATACACCATCACCGCCCCCCTCTTCTGCGACGCCACCGGCGACGGCCTCGTCGGCTACCTCGCCGGCGCCGCCTTCCGCATGGGCGCCGAAAAACGCGACGAGTTCGGCGAAGGCATGGCCCCCGGCGGCGAGTTCGGCGAGCTCCTGGGCCACTCACTCTACTTCTACTCGCGCGACACCGGACGCCCCGTGAAATTCACCCCGCCCTCCTTCGCGCTCGCCGACATCACAAAAATCCCGCGCTACAAGGATTTTTCCTCCGCCGGGCAAGGCTGCAAACTCTGGTGGGTCGAATACGGCGGACGCCTCGACACCGTCCACGACACCGAGGAAATCAAATGGGAACTCTGGCGCGTCATCTACGGCGTCTGGAACCACATCAAAAACTCCGGCAATTTTCCCGAGGCCGAAACCCTCACCCTCGAATGGGTCGGCGCCATCCCCGGCAAACGCGAATCCCGCCGCTTCGAGGGCGACCACATGCTCACCCAGCGCGAACTCATCGAACAAACCCCGCACCACGACGACGTCTCCTACGGCGGCTGGGCCATCGACCTGCACCCCGCCGACGGCGTCTACAGCGCCACCGACGGCTGCGTGCAATACCACGCCAAAGGCGTCTATCCCATCCCCTACCGCGCGATGTATAGCCGCAACATCAACAACCTCTTTCTCGCCGGCCGCGTCATCAGCGCCTCGCACGTCGCCCACGGCTCCACCCGCGTCATGGCCACCTGCGGCCACAACGCCGCCGCCGCCGGCCTCGCCGCCGCGCTCTGCAAAACACACAACCTCCTCCCACGCGACATATCCACCGGCCCCCGCCTCGCCGAACTCCAGCGCGAACTCCTCAAGCGCGGCCAATACATCCCCGGCGTCGCCCTCGACGACCCGCGCGACCTCGCCCGCTCCGCCAAAATCACCGCCACCAGCGAACTCGCGCTCTCCTCGCTCGCCCCAAACGGCCGCCACCGCCCCCTCGACGCCTCGTGGGCCATGATGCTCCCCGTCGCCCCCGGCCCCGCCCCGCGCGTTACCTTCCAAGTCCGCGCCGCCGCCGCCACGACCGCGCGCGTCGAACTCCGCATCAGCCGCAACCCCAGCAACCACACCCCCGACACCACCCTCGCCACCCGCGAAATCCAACTCCACCCCGGCGACCAACCCCTCATCCTCGACTTCACCACCTCCGACACTCCGCACTCCGCAATCCGCATTCCGCATTCCCAATACGCCTTCTACATCATCCACGCCAACCCGCTCATCGAAATCGCCATCTCCGACCAGCGCATCACCGGCATCCTCTCGCTCACGCACGCGGTCAACAAAGACGTTGCCAAAACCCCCGTGCAAACACCGCCCCTCGGCTCCGGCGCCGACACCTTCGAGTTCTGGCTCCCCCGCCGCCGCCCCGCCGGTGAAAACCTCGCCTGCGTCATCGAACCACCCATCACGCTCTTTTCCCCCGCCAACCTCACCAACGGCATCGACCGCCCCGTCGCCTCGCCCAACGCCTGGGTCGCCGCCCCTTCCGACCGCGCTCCCGCCGTCACCCTCGCTTGGGACAAGCCCCGGCGCATCCGCCGCATCACCCTCTCGTTCGACACCGACTTCGACCACCCGATGGAATCCGTGCAAATGGGCCATCCCGAAAACAACATGCCCTTCTGCGTATCCAACTACATAATACGCGACGCCGCCACCGGCCGCGCCCTCGTCGAGGTGACGGACAACCACCACACCCTCCGCGAACACCTCCTCACCGAACCAATCGAAACCACCGCCCTCCGCGTTGAAGTCGCGCACCCGGTCGCGCACATCCCCGCCGCCCTCTTTGCCATCCGCGCCCACTCAGAATGAACAACTGCAAAACACCCGCCATGCAATCACACCTCCGACATTTCGTTCTCATCACGCTGCTCCTCGCAATTCCTGCCACGCTATTCTGCGCCACCCAGTCCCTGGACGGCCCCGGCTGGCATCTCGCCATGGACCCGATGCGCCACGGCGAAACACTCGGCTGGCACAAACCGCCCGCCGCCTGGAACCGCGCCACACCCGCCCCCGCCGACGGCTGGGACACCGCCACCACCCCGCACTGCTGGACAACCGACCCGCGCTTCGGCGAATACACTGGCGTCATCTGGTATCGCCGCTCCTTCGTTCCCGTCGCCCCCGCCCCCGGCGAAACCGAGTGGCGCCTCACCCTCGAAGCCGTCGGCGAACGCTGCCACATCTGGATAAACGGACACGACCTCGGCGCGCACGACAGCGCCGGCGTGCCCGTCTCAATCGACGCCACCGCCGCCATCGAACCCGGCCAACAAAACCACATCGCCATCGCCGTGGACAACTCATGGGACACCACCACGATCCCCGGCGCGCGCACCGGCGCCCGCAACGAAGACCAACTGTATCCCTGGCTCAACTACGGCGGCCTCCTCGACACCATTCGCCTCGAATCGCTCCCCGCCGCGCGCATCGACCGCCAGAAAATCAAAACCACGCTCACCGGCCCCGCCGCCGCCCGCGTCGCCATCGCGCTCCACCCCGCCTCCGGCAAACTCCCCGCCAACGCATCCGTGACCGTCGAAATCCTCGACCCTGAAAACCCCGCCAAACCCCTTGCAACCCGGACGCTCGACAACGCCGCCACCACAACCGCCTTCGAACTCGCCGGCATCACCCGCTGGACACTCGCCGCGCCGAAACTCTACGAAAGCCGCGTCACCGTCCGCACGCCCGCCGGCTCGCGCGCGCACACCGCCGCCTTCGGCATCCGCGACATCCGCGTTGCCGGCGGCCAGTTTCTCCTCAATGGCGAACCCATTCATCTCGCCGGAGGAAATCGCGCCCGCACCGCGAACACCCTCGACGGCATTATCCCGCCCGAAGCCGTTGCGCAAAGCCTCCAACTCATGAAAGACGCCGGCCTCGTCTTTGCGCGCCTCCAACACTACCCGGTCAGCCGCCAGACGCTCGACTGGGCCGACCGCAACGGCATGCTCATCATCGTCGAATACCCGCTCTGGGGCGCGCCCCCCGCCGACCTTGCCCGCCCCGAACTCCAGTCCCGCTTCAAGACCGGCATGGCCGCGCTCATCCGCGAAACATGGAATCACCCCAGCGTCGTCGGCTGGAGCATCGGCAACGAATACGCATCATGGCTCCCCGAAGGCGTCGCCTGGACCAAACAAATGACCGCCCTCGTCAAATCGCTCGACACCACGCGCCCCGTCACCTTCGCCGCGCACACAAACGCCCTGAGTGTCCTCCACAAAAACAGCCAACCCCCCGCCGCCTTCAGCATGGCCCACGTCGATTTCATCTGCGTCAACATATACGCACCCACCGGGGAAACCGCCGCCCTGCTTGATCCCATTCACAAAATCTGGCCCGGCAAACCCGTCCTCATAACCGAGTTCGGCCTCCGTGCCGACCGCGTGAAAGACGAGCAAGAGCGCATCGACCAATTCGACCAAATATTCGCCCTCGTGCGCGCCCGCCCCTGGATATGTGGCCTCTCCTACTGGTCCTTCAACGACTACCCCAGCCGCTACCCCGGCACCGGCGCCGACGGCTACCGCCGCTGGGGCCTTGTTGACGAAAACCACAAACCCCGCGCCCTCTATAATCACGTCGCGCGAGAACTCAAAAACACCGACTGGCAAACCCCCGCCCCCCATTGACGCTAGCTGCACGACGCAGCCACCGGCTGCGGCCTGCTCTCGGCTCCAACAGGGGCATCAAAATGCAGTCCCGAAAAACTATCAGTAGTTTCTGGAAGTTCATCGCACTCGCAGAGGGCACTGCGTTGATCGCGTCGCCTTGAGCAACAGCGTGCCGCGCTCGATGATGGCGGCCTCGCGCGTTTTGAAGTTCTTGCGGATGCGTTCGCCGAGCAGCCAGCCGCTCACGCGAAAGGACGTGGTGCCGTTGCGATTCTTGATCCACCGTGCCTCTCCCTCGTAATTTTGAAGGTTCAGCTTGGGCGGGACGCTCATGCCACGCAAACCGGCAATCGCGCGCGAGGCGCGGCGGGGCGCAGTCCGCCGTTTTTTTGCGCGCTACAACAGCGTGCCTTGCGCGCCCATCGCGGCCTTCAGGCCGATGGCGTGGTAGCCTTTTGCCGTCAACACTCGGCCTTGGGGGGTGCGTTGGAGGTAGCCTTCCTGAATGAGAAATGGCTCGTGAACTTCCTCAAGCGTTTCGGCCTCCTCGCCGACGGCGACGGCTATGGTGCTCATGCCTACTGGGCCGCCAGAGTAGTTTTCGGCGATGATGCGGAGCATTCGTTTGTCCATTTCGTCGAGGCCGGCGGCGTCGATTTCGAGGAGTTCGAGGGCGGCGGAGGCGACGGGGCGGGTGATGGCGCCGGTCTTGGTGCGTTCTTGCGCGTAGTCGCGGACGAAGTTGATGAGGTTGTTCGCGATGCGCGGGGTGCCGCGGCAGCGGGTGGCGATTTCGTGCGCGCCGTCGTTGTCGATGGCGACGTTGAGGAGGGCGCAACTGCGTTTGATGATTTTGGTGAGCGTGGGGATGTCGTAGTAATCGAGGCGTGTTTGCAGGGTGAAGCGCGAGCGGAGCGGGGCGGTGAGCAGGCCGGCGCGCGTCGTGGCGCCGACGAGGGTGAATTTCGGGATGGTGAGGCGCACGCTGCGGGCGTTCGGGCCTTGGTCTATCATGATGTCGAGCCGGAAATCCTCCATCGCGGAGTAGAGGTATTCCTCGACGGTTTTCGGGATGCGGTGGATTTCGTCGATGAATAGGATGTCGCCTTCCTCCAGGTTGGTGAGGAGGCCGGCGAGGTCACCGGCTTTTTCGACAACGGGGCCGGAGGTGACGCGGACGTTTTTGTCCATTTCGTGTCCGAGGATGAAGCAGAGGGTGGTTTTGCCGAGGCCGGGGGGGCCGCTGATGAGGATGTGGTTGAGTGGGTCGCCGCGGCGTTTGGCGGCGGCGGTCATGACGCGGAGGCGTTCGACGGTTTTAGGTTGGCCAGCGAAGTCGGCGAAGGTGAGTGGGCGCAGGGCGGACTCGGCGGGCGTCATGGGCGCGGCGAGGGCGTTGCTGATGTAGCCGAGGCCGGTGGGTTTGTCGGGTGGGTGCGGGTTAGAGGAGTTCACGGTTCACAGTTCACGGTTCACGATTTGGCGCTGCCGCGCCAGTGGTTTTTTCAGCTTTTCGTTGCGCAAGCAGTTTCGCGGTTTTGGCGATTTCGGCGGCGAGGAGTTTTTCGGCGGGGAGGGTGATGGAATTTTTGATTTTGGATTCTCGATTTTCGATTGGGCACTGCCGCGCCAGCGGGATTTTTGGGATTTGGATATTGGAGTTTGAGATTTTTTTGGGATTTGGGATTTCGGAATTTGGAATTTCCCGCCGTGGGCGGGCGTGGGCTTCGGCGTGATAAAATTCGCGC
>Ga0209629_10002815_pt1 | contig 12065 bp, 5 predicted proteins | sample TergutCu122P5_FD_187286 | JGI IMG/M metagenome (GOLD analysis project Ga0209629, IMG submission 187286) | Cubitermes ugandensis P5 segment gut microbial communities from Kakamega Forest, Kenya - Cu122 P5 (SPAdes) (version 2) | ecosystem: Host-associated > Arthropoda: Insects > Digestive system >...
AATTTTTTTTTTGGTGATAGAATTTACAGTTCATGTAATTTTACTTACGTGCAATTCTTCAATTTTTTATCTATTGCTTCATTATTTAATTTCCCCAAATTGGGAAAATTTAAATGATTTTAAAGTTATATAGTCCAAAATATGATTAACTTAGCTCAGTACAGGAATCAGTGACAGGTTTCTTTGAAGGCGACAATGACCCTTCGGATTGCATATTACGCAAGGAATATTTGACTAATACAGTAAGTGTTAGTTTATCAAGAGGGTCCTACTTAATTTAGTTACATCATTTGTGAAAATTTTCATTTTTTTAAACTTTCATTTAACTCTGGAATAAAACCAATATTTTTATTTATTTACGAATTTGTATGTATTTATTTATGGTTAAAAGAAGAAGGGTTTTAATAGTTCAAGCTACAGGTAAGCAGTAAAATATAGGACGATCAGGAAACAGCCGGCTTGATAAGAAGTGAAAAGGAAAGATCGTGGCTTAATTTGATATACTATCACGGAGGAAATGGGGAAAACTATGACATTCACATTCTTCACGGCCGTCATTAAGTGCGGTGTTACTCAGATTCGAAGAAAGAATGCTAATGTTCATTGCAATTGCAGTTTCAATGTCATGATGTAGATTCGTGTAAAAAATCACAACAGAATATGAGAAATATATTTTTGATGATCACATAGGGTTAGTTTGATGATTTAAAGATTTCAGAGGGATGAAACCATTGGCTATTCTCGTGCCGTATTCCTAGTGCTTCATATCCTGTCGTCCGAGATGAATCCTCTGCCCCTAACACCACATTAATCAGCATTCAAGATGTCTACACAAAACTCTATAAGAACCTTCACCATATATATTATATTTTTCCAGAGAAAAAGATGAAATGAAGAGGGAAAACTCACTAAAAACCTCTACACACATACAAAAAGAGAGTAATATGATGGAGAAAAGAGAAAAGAAGAAAAGAAAAAGTTAATGAAAAGAAAGACGCAAAGGGAAGGGGACGGGGGTTGCTCTGGAAGCTCGTGTTTTGGTTTTCATTCCCCGCGCCAGAAACTCATCTAGGAAACCGAGAGCCTACATGGATGTGCCAGGAAAATGAAATTGTTTGATATATATATATATATATATATATATATATATATATATACACACACACACACACACACACGAACACACACAGAGACAGAAAACGTGCCTTGACATAGGCGTTCAGCCATAATACATAATGAGATCGAGTGGCTTCCTTGTATTCCCACAGGAGGAATCAGTCTTGTGTGACTCCATTTCCTTAGAACACCAAACAAGGTCTCCAGCCTATGAAATTAAATCAGTCAAGTGACTCCACGAGCGGAATGCTTACACTTTGCAGCTGCATGAAGCAATAACTTTGGGTGGTATAACGTACTTACCACTACATAAATAGTTCGAATGTGCAGGATCACGGAAAATCGGATATGGCGCTTTTAAATGCACATATTTGTATTCCTTTTTAAGCAGGTGTCACGACGCCGTCTGAAAATCAGAATATGCGGCGATGAAGGATTAGATAATAACGAATAATGCATTGAAAAGAATGGTACAGGAAACTGTCATGGCATGGCGTCATGTACTATCGACAGTTGCTTGAAGGGACTGAAAAACAGGCACAAAACCAATACTGACGGTACTCAACGTCACAATCAAACTTGGAACCAGAAAAAGTCAGAAGCATTACAGTCTCATCCAACTTGATAGTTGAATGTAGAAAGCCTATGTGAAATATGCACACATTTCAAGGTTACAAATTTTCTGTTGATACGTTCGTATTTATTCAAAGTAAGTATATAATCTCAAAATAAAACGAGACTTTAAAAGAATGGTATATTGACCATTGTCCGTAGCATCAGCAATATGCATGACATTACAGAACTGGCTGTATTCCAAACTTCGAGTGACTGGTTGTAATTATGCTGGCATCTGTTGTTATTTTATATTTTGTCTTATGAAATTAAAAAACTCATAAATCAGTCAGTTATAATGACAACCAGTCGCTTTAAAACAGGAGTAGTCAAAAAGCAACATAATATTGGTAGCCTACTGAATCAAGCACTGGCTCAATCAGAGATTCACGGAGTGCAATTCCCTTTACTACCTGAACGACGACCTTCCCGGCGGCCTGTTCTTTGATTTCAGTCAGATACCTGACATGGGAACTTCGTCAACACATTAGCAGCCGTCCTCGTGAATTAAGCCAGCTTTTCGCTTAGTAACTTCCATGACGGCAATGCCTGGAGATGTGATTGGCCCCGTCTTGTTCTGTTTATTGTGACACCCCTGGAGGCACCATCTTACGTAACGGGGGTTATCGACCAAGCACCAGCACAATTATATTCTTCGAGTCAGTAATTTAACTTTTTGCTTTTTTTATTCTGGCTCTGTGTTTGTTACCATTTGTTTTCCAGTCCCTATGTTAGTGTCATTTGGTTGCAGGCATGTAATAAGACCATTATCCTTTATTCCTCTTCTCCACAGCAGATCGCCTCTTCTTTTTCGTGACGCAGCCTCCGTCTTTGTTCTATCGTAATAAACAAAATGTTGATTGGGACTTTTTGAAGTCCTTTGGCATGGTCATGGCCAACAGCGTATAATGCTCACAGAAAATATTGAACTTCATGGGGATTATGTGATTGTGCATATGCAGGAACAGAAGATGGAATAAGTAGGAGTCATGCTTGCTGTTTTTACTACGTCCATCTTTGCAACAAAATATTCCTTTAGACAGCAGCGAAACTTAATGCAGCTTTTTATTTTACAGTGTTAATAATAGTATACTATTCGTAACAGCCTTCCCAGAACTTTTAAAACTGCTTATATTGCGTATGTTCGAAAAAGTTCGTTTCTACGAAACTGCAGTTGCATTTTCAATTAAATTTATTTTTGAATATGACAATCGTTTCTTCGGATAATATTAAATTTTAAATCACAACATAAAAACACGAAACCAAATACATATCCATCGTTATCATATACATAGGTGAATTTATAACCTGTACTAAGGAAACATCACTGACAAGACAGTGCTACAGATATTTAAGTTAGGATGTTATGATCTGTTCTTTGGCAAATCATCCAGATTTGTGTCTTCTTCAAAACTGCTGTCAGAAACTGAAAACTTTCACTGACGTGAAATATATTTGAAGGCAACAATGTCACGAAAATAAAAGACTACAAAAAATTACGTAATGGGGAATATTTTAATGTGTACTTTTAATATCACAGTCAAATTATTAAATAGAGATGTACCATACGGATGAGTCACGCAGTGAACGTGGAGGAAGTGAGAATGGGGCAAAGGGTTTGGTTTGACAGCCTCATAGCAAGAGACCACTTGAAAAGATAGAAGCGCAATGTCAGAATAGATATCAACAATGGGCTACGACGTGGTGGACTTGACAAGGGTATGAAGATTACTGTCTTCAGCGTGTGACGCCGTGTAATGTATGGTACATGGTTACCAACGTATTGGAAAAGCCTTCTGTCTTCTCCTTCAAGGAAAGTTGGTATCTGACAACCAAGTTACACGGCGTTGCATTCCAGATGACCTCAATTTTTGTACCAAACAGGGAGACCCGCAGGCTTACATGTGTAAAACTTCTTCATGTGGTGTTGGTCGGGGAATAGAGCGACTATTTTCATAAGGAATAGGATGCATGCAACATTGAATTAGTACAGTTAACTTATTTTCTAAACATTTTATCCCGGCACTTTCCGTCAAAATGAAACATGTGACATCTACTTTTTTTGTGACTGAGAGAATTTGTTAGCACTGCAACATTATAGGGTGATGGGATGTTTTATCTAATAAGTCTAGCTGTTAACCCAGCACGATGAAGACACGTTTTCGAAAATAAGTATTCAGGTCAGTCACGTATATTTGATCACTGGTGAAAACAGATTCTTATGATATTACGAACAACAATTACGGTGAAATATATCACTATACTGAATCTATATTGAATTACTCTTGCTACAGGGATGTGGGATATTTCGGCCAGACATTCATTAGATAATACGTGAAAGACACACATATGTAGTGAGCTGATGTTTTGGGACAAGTCACAATAACCACAAGAAAAGCCAGTCATATATGGGAAAAGGAACTGATGGTATGTAGAGAAACAACAAGCCAAGCAATGTACGTTCGTGCAACCATTGTTGTAGTGGAAAAGCAATGATTATTACCCAACCTGGGCGTGAGTATTTGTAGCCTCAGGTATCCAGCATGTAATGTGCATGCGCCATATTGTTATCATCTGTGGCCTGCCCTGCTCTACAATATTTTTCCACATTATCTCATAAACGGCTCGAGTTTCGAAAAAAGTTGCTGAATATAAAATTGTGTTTTGATTTTCTCTGCAAATTTTGTCTGAAACATTTCTAATTCTAAGAAGAAATAAGCGAGATATGATAAGAAATATATATATATATATACATATATTGGTCTTCACGTAAGTACTGTTTATTCCTGTCCGATTTTAATGACACTTGAATTTTCTCGACAGATTTAGAAAAATCCTCTAAAATCAAATTTCATGAAAATCCGTCTAGTGGGAGCCGAGTTGTTCCATGCGGACAGACAGACGGAACGACGGATAGACGGACAGATATGATAAAGCTCGTAGTCGCTTTTCGAAAATTTGGGAACGCGCCTAAAAATATTATGAAGACACATGACTTCGAATAATAGTCATTTAATTGACAATAACTAGCCTATTTACTACGGAAAATTACTTTTTTAAATATTTGAAAATTCCTTTCAAAAAGGAACTTAAGTGTATTGTCAAAAATAATTCAGATACATAGCGTATAGCGTATATATCTATCTACCTCTCTCTCTCTCTCTATATATATATATATATATATATTTTCAGTCAATTAACACAACAACTTAGATAAGAGCAATATGTAAGATACAACTACATGTTTCGGCCTTGTAAATGGGCCATCATCACGTTGTTCACAGAACTTGTGGGGAGACCATACACTAAATAGTGTTAGATAAAATTATTTTTGTATATGTAGGACAATTCGAAGTCCATTGGCATTAGACGTGTTACACTAATAAAGATACAAGATATTACAGCCTGTTTAAGTTCTGTCTGTTTGAAGCAGAGGCGTCAGTTTGTGACCTGTTCAGGTTTGCATCCGATTATCATGTTGTTAGCGAACGCTTCAAGAAACATGAGACATAACACTGTCGGAAATATATATTAATTGCATAGCCACTTGCGAAAGATCTGGTCTAGTTATGTAAAGAGGGCATGAAATTTATGACTGTTAGACAAAAGAATATCTTCTATATGCACGAGCGTATATTGCACAGAGATCTGTGACAGATTGCCGACGGTGGGTGTTACGCAATTCAGACGATTTTGACGATGAAAGTCATTTCAGTTTAGCCTTCAGTCTCAGCAATGCAGAAGCTATAAATAGCAGAAAGATTCAGTGGGGGTCGTGCGAGTACGTGCAGGTGTTCACGGACTACTGCACATGTTTGTTTTACTCGTTCTTATTGCCCGTTTTGAATATACATAAATTGTGACCTAAATTTCACTAGTTAATAGTTAATAATTAATGTGATATGGGAGTATATTAATGCAGTGCACATGTGAAGTGATGTAAGACGTTTCAGAAAACAACTGAAATTTTTTCTTTACTTAGAGTGTTGACTGAATTATTAAAATAATTAATAGCTCTACTGCTACCAACCGACAATTATCATAGTCATTAGAAAAGTTAAACATCATCGCACGACATACCTGTGCAGACACAGATGAGAGGCGGAGGTATAATGTAGCTCCTACAAAAAGCCCCGACCGCTTTACCTCCGGGAAAGACCCGGCAAACTTAATTAAGGGATTGCCATTAACACCCAGCCTATTGTCTGTAAGTTCCCTGAGAATGAACAGTGTCATCGATTGAATATTCAAGCCCAATGGAAAGCTGCAATGTGCACGGGCAAACTAGAATCAGAGAAGCCAGAAAAAAGCGCGGAGTGGTTTTAGCATTAATATAATTATTACATCATATCTTACCACTCAACAGTACGTTTGTTAGAACGTCAACACATTTCACCACTATAAGGTCACGCTCAGACGTCACATTTTGTAAATAAAAACGTAGTCAAAATTCAAATACTAGTTGATATATATTCTTTCGTTCATAATTACAGTACTGACACTAATATCATATTTGACGTTCAATATAGTTACTAATCACCACCTTAAATATTACCGTTACCAGAAGTTGAAAAACTGAATTACTGAAGGGTAAATCAAAGTGAAAAGTCAAGTTTTGTGGAATGTTACGTCGTTTGGTAATAATTACCGAATTTAAAAACCAGATCCTTAATAAAAGCCGATGCAGAAACCTTAAATTTAGCACGAATTAAATGTTGATAAAAATCAAAATTTAACCGAAGAATATTAAAAAATTTTACTTGTTGTAAATATTTGATATCCAAATAATCGTTGTGGACGAAAAATGTTTGCAATAAGAAAAGAATTTTAAATATCTCGGTTTTGAAATTTCGTATGAAAATGAAAAATATTTCAAAAACTAGCAAAATTTACACAAATATTGGAAAATCTAAACAGCGTTTTTAAACCAACTTTGGTCCACAGATTTCAAGAATAAACGTATATAACGCACTGACTCTTCCCGTTATTTAATATGGAAGCAAAATATGGACCCTTAAAAAAAGGATAAAAAAGATTGACATCAATCGATATGAAAACTTCCATAAGAACAGCCGGTACACACTTTTTGACCACAAAAGGAATAAAGAAATTTTGGAAACGTTGAGAGTAGAACCAGTTGACGAGAACTAAGAAGATACAAATGAAACTGGCTACGACATATAAAAAGAATGAACAACTACAGGATGCCAAAAATAATGCTGAATTATAGAACAAACGGACGAAGAGGACTTGGAACTTCTTTGAAGAGATTATTAGAAGAAATCGAAACAGGTCTATCAAAATTTGACACGTGACGGATGAAGATGATGATGATGATGATTACGACAACAAATATAATTGTAATATAATCTATTGCCATTCGTAAAATTTATGTATCAGCTTCAGTTTAACTGAGAAATTAGCTAGTAACAGTTTACTATATGTTATTTCTTTACATTTAAATTCTACTACAGTGTTAACTATCGTATTGTTTCCATAATACGATCAAGTACACTAATTTCACGTCTGATTTAAGGTGGCAGCTCCCCCCCGTCTGCGACATGGAATGATAATAAAACCTTATAATAAGTTACTATGAAATTACAAGCAGATTTCTCTGAAGTGAACATCGCACAACTCTGCTATCTACAAGAAAGTACATGGTACTTACAATGTTTATGTGTATTATCAGCACGCCATTCTAGCTCAGGTAAATCTCGCATTATGGTATGTACAGTTGTGTAACTGTAGTTACGTATAAGCTACAAATAAGGAAGACGGAACTGGATTACACGTACAAGTATCAGGAATTTGACAAGTCGCATACGTGCGGTAGTACAGATCATAATGCGTTACATGTTTGTGCTAAAACGACCCCATAAAATGGAGACATTCAAAGAATAACCTTCACCGTGAACTCGGGCCAAGTATGACCAAAAAACATAGTGTGTATTAGGGTATAACTTATTTTAATTTACAGACAAACTGCCTCGTTGCAATACGTTGGCATCCGCAATTTTCTGTTCCACAAATATGGAATATTCATTACGTTACAAAGAATATCAAGTATCAGTGGCGTGTGCACATGGAGGATTTGTTCAGAGAAACGTGCAACCCAACCCTTTAAAGAGTACGTAAGACCTTTTGCTCCATTCCTTTGTAGTATGTCGAGGGGCGTGGGGAAATTTCTTTGAGCATAAAATTTAGGTTTCATCTTCCCCTACAACATTTATTCAAAATAACTTTCGCTCCAAAAAATGTTTAGTCATTTATGCTCTAGAGGTCGTGTTTGTTACTTTTGTCCGATTATAACCACAATTGAAATGCGGGCATATAATTTAATAGAACAACTCAGTATCAAATTTAATTAAAAACTACTTCTTCTGAGGAAGACAGGTATATATGGCTAAGGCAGTAGGGTCAATTCGCAAATTTCTGTTGTCAGTGCGTCCTAAACTCTGCATTAACTCGTATGGTGTATAGATGTGTTTGGTACAATCGTCATAAATTAGGACAATCCCACTAACAAATTCATGCTTGAAATGGAGAAACAGTGAATTTATTTCTGTCAGATAAACTGAATTTTTAAATGTTCTTGAGATAAAACTGAATCGTTATAACATCTGTTTGCTCTAGCATACATTGAAATGTATGTAGTTACCATAAAACACAACCATTTAAACAGGAAAAATATAATACAAAATAAAAAATGTAAGTGTAAAAATAATATAAAATTAATTTATTAACTTTTATACACTGTAAATGTAAATTTGAAAAACATAAACAAACTTTCCTTAGTGAAAACTATGAACAAACTTTCCCTGTTAAAAAGCATAAGCAATCTAAAGCACATGAAAAGCACAAACAATCTTTCACTAGTGAAAAGCATAATCGAACTTTCCATAATAAATAATATTCCTCTGCGTTCGTTGTAGCATAATTTTTCGTTGTAGCATCTTGATTTTATTGATAAAAACTGTTTGTTGTAGCATTCGTTTGTTGTAGCATCTTTCGTTGTAGCCACTCCATCGTTGCGGATATGAATTGAGGCACGTATCTCTAAACACGTTCATTACGGATAAGAACAGAACCATACAAATCTGTACGTGTTTGTTAACGATATAAACAGAAGAACGTACTTCTAAATACGTTCGTTAGCGATATAAACAGATGCGTGTATCGCTAAACACCTTTATGAAGGAAATGAACAGAAATATGTATCTCTGAATACGTTTGTTAGCAATGTCAACAGAAGCAAATGTCTCCAAATAAGCTCGATACGGGTAGGAAAAAACATAGGCCTCTATAACTGAACACTTTTTAGCGGTATAAACAAAAGCACGTATCTCTAAACACCTCATTACGGATATGAACAGAATCATACACCCCAGAACATGTTCATTACAAATATAAACAGAAGCACGCATTTCTAGCGCGTTCGTTAGAAACATAATCAGAAGCGTATATCTTTATTCCCTTTCGTTAGGAATGTGAACAGAAGCACATACTCGTACTTACGAACACGTTCGTTACGTTATTGAACAGAAGCACGTATCTCTAAACACGTTCGTTAATGACAGTTTATATCATCAAAATAATATTAAACGCAGATTTTCAATACGAAACTTCACGGAAACGTACCTGACACAATATGCATATGACATCCCTGCAACGTCCTTGTAGTTTATCTGTCATTATTAGACATTAATTTAAAGTACTGCATTCATGATTTAGTCTGGATACCTGTAGGCCGGGGCTAAAATCACTTGCTTTTGATACATAAATTTCATTTTTAAGGAAATGGCGGAAAATTTCATTTGAATATCGAAGTGCAACTTGGAAACTGTACAACAAGATGACAGTTGTTGCTGACTGCAAGTTTTGTCAAGGCGCCTCCAGTGCTAGGAGACCTGCGCCCGATATTCTCTATGGTACTTTTCCAGATAGCATAATCTCTTCAATTGCATATTAAATTCCATATTCCCCTTTTCTCTTTTTCCAATTTACCTGTTATTATTTCTATTATAAGACTCAGCCTGTCAATTATGAAGAATTACGTTTGGTTTAAAATATTCTAAACTGTTAATGCTTACTGTTGGCTTATTCCAACAAGAATGTAATTATCATTTTCTTGCACTGTGGGTGGAATTTATTTTTAGCATGTTAGAAAACCGTATGTGCAGAATTAATGTATTGTTGTTTAAGATGTAAAAGAAGTAAAAAAGGAAACTGAAATGATTTTGTTATCTTAGGTGATAAGGCTTTTGTAATACGAACTCAAGTTTCTGCAGGTACTCAAAGAGACATCGCGAGAAACCAGACACATATCAAGTACACAATCCAGTTCAGGTGAAACATTCGAAATAACGGCTGCCGCTGAGCAGCAGCACATTGTATTTTCCTAGCAAATTCCGGAAAAGTGACGCGAAGTTGTGGAACTTTAAAATCATCCCTTATAAATGTCCACAATAAGATCCAAGAAGTCGCAAAATGTGGAGGAGCTCCTATGTTGCTGGAATAGCAGGTCTTTTGGAAATTATTTTACCAAAATAACCAAAAAGAATTCTCCCAGTCTTTCCAGTGAACTGCACCAGGCGCAAGGCATTTAGCAAGAAAGTTTCTAATAGCTACCACTCGCTATGAACACAATTATATTGTATTATATTGTATTATATTATACTAATGCGTGGTTGCATGTTTTGTCCAATTATACGTAAGGTCATATTCAGGCAATTCTAACAACAACAAATTCCAGATCGCCATTGCAAATATTATAAAGTGTGACATTGATATCTCCATCTTATTTTTGCACAGTGGATGTCAATATATTTCTAAAACTTGAACCTTAAAAGAAATTAAAATTTATAGAATTTTATGTAAATATTGTAGGTACCGTTGATTGTTTTCGAAATTAGCGGTGTCACCGCAATGAATAGAGGCTGCTACTGACGAAGACAGTACAACTTTATACAAATTATACCACTTGTAACCGGAAATTTTCTTCGATCATAACGAACGCAGAAAGAAATATCTTTAGTGCTATAACCTATAATCACAGATTAATATTCATAATACTAGAGCACACACTTCACTTTTACATGTGCGACGCTATTTTCAGAACTCTGGTGCTTGCTCTTCTGATGGAAGAACATGGAAACTAAAGTGGAGCGACGATAAAACTTCATAACGTTATGTATCTGAACAATTTTAACCTTCGTTCCCACGCTTTAAATTTCATTAGCAATATTAAATTAAATCCTTGATACTTCGTGCGATTACTCTGAATGTTATAGGGTTCTTCATTAGAAATTTAGTGTAAATTATTTCACCAACATTATTATGTCTCTACAGGTAGCAGGATGCTGATAGTATCGAGATATTGCACAGTAAATATTTGTGTATACATGACCACAGCTTTTACAATATGTCTAGTATGAACATATATTTTGTGTATATTGGCCGGTGTTACCTGATAATTTACTGCTACCCTAAGTCACTCTTATGTAGTTTGCCTTGTTATTCTTTCTTCTTGGTAAGTATTTTCCTCTTCTGTTTCTTCTTATTCACTTTTCTGCATGAGTTTATATCACTCTCCATCCAGGTTAATGTTGCTGCAATATGTAAAACTTTTACACCTACTGGTGTTTATTTTTATTCTACTGTTTTTATCTCTATTCGCACATTTTTATTCCTCAATCATGTAGCACACCAGCACACCCTTAACCTGAACCGTGTCAGTTAGTACGGTATGGTTCATATATTTCTGCCTTAATTTTATTTACGGATTTCAGTTCAGTGTTTAACACTTCATTTTGAACTTCATATGAACTAAGGTTATTGCAGATAATACATGCTAAATTACTTAAAAATTCACACTGTTTCTTAAGACCGGAAGTTTCATTTCCCCAATTATAAATTCCCTGTCACCAGTTCCTGTCCTGCGCTAAGTAAAAGAGTCCACACCCCCAAACCTGCCCCCATAGGAACCATTTCAACATTACTACGCCAAGATTTGAAAGTGGAATTTTTCCGTCAGGTTATCCTACCTACATTTAGTTACAAATTTTGTTTCTTCCACGCTCACTAATGCCCTGCCAATCTACTCTAACGACGCTTTGCAACTATATATTGACTATACATTAATAACCAACTTGGTGCACTGATTATTATTTATTCATAAAATATTATATTCCTCTACATGTTTCGAGGCTTAAGTGCTCATCTTCAGGAGGATACAATTTTATACTTGCAGCATATGGTACTGTCACTCTCTATTAGAGTTCGTGGTGGCCTGTCGGTACACAGCTTGAGTGAGAACTCAAGCTGTGAACCGACAG
>Ga0209629_10002816_pt1 | contig 12064 bp, 11 predicted proteins | sample TergutCu122P5_FD_187286 | JGI IMG/M metagenome (GOLD analysis project Ga0209629, IMG submission 187286) | Cubitermes ugandensis P5 segment gut microbial communities from Kakamega Forest, Kenya - Cu122 P5 (SPAdes) (version 2) | ecosystem: Host-associated > Arthropoda: Insects > Digestive system...
GGTCGGGATAGAGCAAAGCCAGTCGTCGCTTGATATTTTCGATTCCGATTCCCGACGCCGATTTTTTTGCTTCGGGAATTTGTTCGGGTAAAGAGTTTTCTAAACGAAACAGGATTTGTTCATCAATGAGTTTCATTTCCAAATTGATGCAGTATTCGCCGCCGACATATTTAAAAGCGTTCTCCAGAAACGGCTGGTAAATCAAAGGATATATTTTTTGTTTATCCAAAGCATTATCAAAATGAGTATTCATCGCTAAACGTTTTGTCATACGTAATTGCTGAAATTGAATATACGTTTTTATGAAATTGATTTCTTCGGAGACAGTGACTTTTTCCTCCATATTATATAGTTAATATCTCAACAATTCCGACAGCAATTCGACTGTATTTTTGGCGTCTTTATTTTGTTCATCTATTCGGAAATAAATTGTATTTAGTGCATTGAACAAAAAATGAGGATGATATTGCGCCCGCAGGTATTTCAATTCCGTCTCAAGCAGATTGCTGCGGGTTTTCTCCAATTGAAGCGTTTGGCGATTGTATGCCCCCGTAATTTTGTCAGCCCGCATAACTAAATAGATTGCAAGTAACAGAAGCACCCCCAATCCGTATACACCAATAAAATTAGCCAAGCTTTTTTCATCTGTTAAAGATTTGTGATTGATGAAATAACTGACAAACGCTACGAGACCGGTAAGAATAATAATGAAAACGAATATAACAAACATGTATTCACCGACAGCAATTTTTTTCTCATTTTTCTTGGTGAAATAGCAAAGCATTTTTTCAGTGATAAAAAGATGAGTCATATACGTGCTGAATATTACCAAGATAAACGCATATAACCTTCCGAATATATCATTTTTTTTCCAAAAAGACAGTTTGCCCTGGAAATTCACCCTTAAAATTGCACAATATCTTTATTTCATGTAAATTTGCGCATTTTAATAATTTCATGACTGAAAATAAAATAAATAAGGTGGCGGTATTTATGGCGGCTGTTGTTGCGGGGACGCTGTTACTGTCGTTTATACCCGGCTTCAGCTTGGAGGGAATCGAATTAAAAAAAGTTGATGTTCTTGCCGATATTCATAAACGCAACAACATTGCCGGTGCCGATACCGTACCCTGTATTCCTAAACCCGTAAATGCCGATACTTGCCAAGCCGGTATGATTTGTTTCGACGATTATTCTGCCGGACATAATGCGCTCACCCATTTTTATGATGCTTTTTCGGAAAATCGTCCTGTTCGCATTGCTTATTTTGGCGATTCCTTTATTGAGGGAGATATACTTACCGGTTCGCTGCGCTATCTGTTTCAAGGAAAATATGGCGGCAACGGCGTAGGTTTTATTCCCATTAACTGGACTGCTGCCGGATTTAGAACCACCGTAACAACTTCAGTCGAAGGATGGGACGAACACTGTCTGACCGATAGCATTTTCGACCGTAAAAAACAGGGTATTTCGGGTTATTATTTTGTTCCCCAAACAAATGCTGCGGCAACCTATTCGAGCCGTACTGCTTCGAGGACCGGAACTGATACCTGTTCCGAAGTTTCGTTTTATTTTATTACAGACGGCAACTTAAAATTTACGACTGTAATCAACCGTCAAACGACAGAACAACACACCGTTGAAGGCAGCGCCGATATTCAGAAAGTTTCCGTTCAAGGGCATATCGGGCAAATAAAAATCATCGTTGATAATTCCGGAAGAAACACGCGCTTTTTTGGCATAGCGATGGATGATAGAGATAAGGGAATAATTGTCGATAATTATTCGCTTCGAGGAATTTCGGGCGAAACATTGGAATCCATTCCCGAAAAGACATTGGGAGATTTCAATAAGTTGCGAAGCTATGATTTGGTCATTTTGCAATACGGATTAAATGTGGCTGTGAAAATGGGAAATAATTACGGTTATTATAAAAAATCAATGGCGAGAGTTATCAAATATCTTCGTAAGAATATGCCCGACTGCGATTTTTTACTTATAAGCGTGGGCGACCGTGCTGCAAAAATCGATGGGGAAATGACGACAATGCCGGGCGTAAAAAACCTGTCGGCTACCCAGCAGGCTATCGCATACGAATGTGGAATCGCTTTCTGGAATTTGATAGACGTCATGAAGTTGGATGGCGGAATCGTCGGATACGTAAATTCAAAGCCGGCGAAAGCGAATTTGGATTATACCCACATCAACGTTCACGGCGGCGATTTGATTGCCAAGCATTTATTTGAAACCATTGAATATGGAAAGGAAAAATATCTCGAAAAGAAAAATGCGAGCAAATCAAAATAATATATGAAAATATCTTTTATTCTCAGACTCATGATTTTGCTGCCAATTTTTTTCTTGATAGGCGCTGAATCATTATTCTCTCAATCAAATCCGGACAATTCTCTATGCGTTTCGGTAAAATCTGCTTTTCCCACATCGTTTACAGGCGCAAAACCCAATGTTATAACAGATTCTTCACATTGCTTACCTCCCTTTTATGATAAATTGACGGCGCTCCGGAATCCGGATAATGCCGAAAAACCTGTTGTGCGTATCGTACAAATAGGCGATTCTCACGTGCGTAGCCACGAGATTACTCCCGCATTCAGTATGGGCTTAACCGAAAATTTCGGTAATGCGGCTGTAGGCGTTATAGAGGGCTATCGTTCTGAAGGAATTTTACAGGAAAACGGTTCGCCCGGAGTCATTTGTCATTGTATCGGAATTAACGGGGCAACAAGTCATAATTTTTTAGACGATAAATATTTGACCCAAATTCAACAACTCAAGCCTGATTTAATTATTATTTCACTCGGAACAAACGAAAGTGTAGGAAGTTATGATTTATACGGACATTACGAAATAATGGAAACTCTTTTTTCTTCTTTGAGGAATTACTGTCCGGATGTTCCGATTTTATACACAACGCCTCCCGGAGCATACAGAATAATATACGGCAAATATCGCAGACACCGGCGCATTTATCGTAAAGTAATCGCTGTTCGGGAAAATACGAATACTCAAAAAGTTGCATCGACAATCAAACAATTTGCAGTCAATCACCGAGAGGCTTATTGGGATTTGTTCAATATTGCGGGCGGGGAAAAATATGCTTGCAGAAATTGGTTGAAAGAGAATTATTATCAACGAGACCGAATACATTTTACCGGCGACGGGTATGCGCTTCAAGGTCATTTGCTTTATGAAGCTTTGATGAAAAGCTATAACAATTATGTATTGAATAAGCATGAATAACTTCCCGGATTACTTCGGTTTTGACTTTGAAAGACTCAAATCGCTTGTTACATACCATCAAAGCGAGCCGATGCTTTTCAACAGCGGGTTTTTTATGTTTCTGTTTTTTGCATTTATCCTGGCTTACTCTGCATTGAAAAACCGTTTCACTCCACGGCTTATTTTTGTTATTCTTTTCTCTTATTATTTTTACTATAAAAGCAGCGGATTGTATTTTATCCTGCTTGCAATAGTTACCGTTACCGACTTTTTTCTGGCACAAACGATGGCTCGCGCCAAAACGCAATTGATGCGCAGAATATTGCTGACCGTAAGCGTCAGCATCGGTCTTGGGATTCTTGCCTATTTTAAATACTTTAATTTTTTCGGAGAATCGATATCGGCAATAATCGGCGGAAATTTTCAGCCCAAAGATATTTTTCTTCCGGTTGGGATTTCTTTTTTTACTTTTCAATCGTTAAGTTATACGATAGATGTTTACAGACGGAATATCGAACCGTTGAATAAATTTCTCGATTACGCTTTTTTCGTTTCCTTTTTTCCGCAGTTAGTTGCAGGACCCATTGTTCGTGCGCGGGATTTTATTCCTCAAATCAAGCAACCGCTGAAAATTACGAACGAAATGATCAGCGCCGGCATTTATCTGATTATTTGCGGATTATTTAAGAAAGCGATTATTTCCGACTACATAGGCGTCAATTTTGTGGACAGGATATTCGATAATCCGTCTCTATATTCGGGTGTAGAAAATCTTCTTGGCGTGTATGGTTACGGGCTTCAAATCTATTGCGATTTTTCGGGCTACAGCGATATGGCAATCGGAATTGCGTTGTTGCTGGGATTCAGATACCCCGCAAATTTTGATTCACCCTACAAATCGGTAAGCCTTACGGAATTTTGGCGGCGCTGGCACATCTCGCTGTCGTCGTGGTTGCGCGATTATCTGTATATTTCGCTTGGCGGAAACCGTAAAGGTAAAATTCGCACTTACATCAATCTATTTATAACTATGCTTCTTGGCGGACTGTGGCACGGCGCAAGCTGGAATTTCGTTATCTGGGGCGGGCTGCATGGCATCGGACTTGCTTTCCATAAATTCTATATGTCCGTTTTTCCTCGAAATAAAAATGAAGCGTCTAATCTCCGCAATTTTACTCATTGGATTAATGTGTTTATTACTTTTCACTTTGTTATGCTGGGATGGATATTCTTCCGCAATTCTTCGCTCGGTAATTGCGGAGTCATTCTATCGCAAATATTCGGTCATTTGCAATTGCATATTTTATGGCAAGTTCTTACGGGTTATAAATTGGTATTTCTATTGATTTTCACTGGATATTTGCTGCATTTCACGCCTGTACGCATTGAAAATTATGTCAAGAGTAAATTCTTGAATTTCCCATTATTAGTCAAGGCGCTTGTAATGATTATACTGATATATTTCATTGTTCAAATCAAATCAAGCGATGTACAGCCTTTTATTTATTTCCGGTTTTAACATTCGGACAAATAGGCAACATCAACAACTCTTCATTTGCATCAATTTAAATTTCGCATTAATCTCGTTTAGGTTGCTCAATTCAAATATTATCACTACATTTGTCGCCTTAAATAAGACAAATTGTCAGTTAAAAAATCAGAAATGTATGGAACAGCAACAACAGAATAACAACATTCAAATCGAATTGAGCGATGAAATCGCTCAAGGGATTTATTCTAATTTAGCAATCATTGCACACTCTACATCCGAATTTGTAGTCGATTTTGTCCGTATGATGCCGGGCATACCCAAAGCGAAAGTACAGTCCCGCATTATCTTAACGCCGGAACATGCCAAGCGTTTGATGCTGGCGTTAGTAGATAATATAAAGAAATATGAATCGCAGAACGGCGAAATAAAATTGCAGGGAATGGGTTTTGTCCCTCCCGTAATCGGACCTATCGGAGAAGCGTAGAGGCTGCCTCGATAGCCTGTCATGGCGGGCTTGACCCGCCATCCCCAAAATATAGAAAAGAATTAAATTTTTTAGTATACAGATGAAAGTAATGAAGTTCGGCGGAACCTCGGTAGGCTCCGCAAGTAGTATTTTGAAAGTAAAAGAGATTGTTGAATCGGTGAAAGAGCCGGTTATCGTCGTCGTTTCCGCTATGGGCGGAATGACCGACCAATTATTGAACACTTCCCGCTTAGCCGCACAGGGAGATTATACGTATGAAAAAGAATACGGACAAATTTTCAGCCGGCACATTGAAACCACACAGGCGGTTATTTCCGATGCAACTACACGAACTCAGGTACTGAATCAAATCACTTCGCTTTTGGAAGAACTGGAAAATATTTTCAAAGGCGTATTTTTAGTGCGCGACATCTCTCAGAAAACTTCCGATATTATCGTCAGTTACGGAGAACGGCTGAGTTCACTGATTGTCGCTCATACGATTTCCGGCGCTCGATTGTTTGATTCCCGCGAATTTATTAAAACGGAAAAACAATTCAAAAAACATATTGTAGATTTTAATCGAAGCAATGAACTGATAAAAGAAACTTTTGCCGTAATTCCTCAAATTTCGGTAGTTCCCGGATTCATTTCCCAAGATATACAAACGGGCGATACAGGTAATTTAGGTCGCGGCGGTTCCGACTATACCGCTTCTATACTTGCTGCGGCTTTGGGCGCTACGGTTCTCGAGATATGGACAGATGTTGACGGGTTTATGACCGCCGACCCCAAAGTCATTTCAAATGCTTACGTTATCGAAGAATTGAGCTATATCGAAGCGATGGAATTATCCAACTTCGGCGCAAAGGTGATTTATCCGCCGACCATTTTTCCGGTTTATCATAATAATATACCTATATTAATAAAGAATACATTTAATCCCGGAGCGAAAGGAACATCCATTTCGAAGAACAAAACGGGAAGCAGCAAGTCTATCAAAGGAATATCGTCGATAGACGATACCTGTCTGATTACGGTTCAAGGCTTGGGAATGGTCGGAGTCATCGGCGTGAATTATCGGATTTTCCGGGCGCTCGCCAAAGCGGGAATCAGCGTGTTTATGGTTTCGCAGGCTTCGTCGGAAAACACCACTTCTTTTGCCGTAAAAAACGAAGATGCGGATTTATCGGTAGCCGCTTTGAAAGAAGAATTTAAATTGGAATTGAGTCAAGGAGAAATCAACGACATCAAGCCGGAAAAAAATTTAGCGACCGTAGCTATTGTCGGCGAAAATATGAAGCGGACGCCGGGCATTGCCGGTCAATTATTCGGAACGCTTGGACGCAGCGGTATCAGCGTAATCGCTTGCGCACAGGGAGCTTCCGAGACCAATATTTCATTTGTCATTAACAGTCAAAACTTGAGAAAAGCGTTGAACGCCATTCATGATTCATTTTTCCTGTCTCAATATCAAGTATTGAATATCTTTTTAGCCGGAATAGGAACCGTAGGAGGTAATTTATTGGAACAAATCAAACAGCAACAGAAAACGCTGATGCATCAAAATGGTTTGAAAATGAATGTGGTAGGAATTGCCGATGTGGATAATATGATTTTAAACAGGAGAGGAATTAATTTGGATACCTATTTGGAGACGCTACGCAAGGAAGGCAAGCAGACTACTCCGGAATTACTTCTTAAAGAAATCTTGAATATGAACATTTTCAATTCGGTATTTGTCGATTGTACGGCAAGTCCGGAGATTTCGGCTCTTTACGGCGATTTTCTTTCTCACAATATTTCGGTGGTTGCCGCAAATAAAATTGCCGCTTCTTCGGAATACGAAAATTATCGATCCCTAAAAGAAACCGCCCGGAAGAAAGGTGTGAAATTCTTATTTGAAACCAACGTAGGCGCAGGTTTGCCGATTATCAACACGATGAACGCTTTAATCAACAGCGGGGATAAAATCGTTAAACTGCAGGCGGTCTTGTCGGGAACAATCAATTATATATTCAATACTATTTCGGCGGAAATTCCTTTAAGCAAAGCGATTCGGATGGCAAAAGAAGCGCGTTACTCAGAACCGGATCCGCGAATCGATTTAAGCGGTATGGACGTTATCCGAAAATTGGTTATTCTTACCCGGGAAGCCGGATACGAAATAAATCAAGCCGATGTGGTAAAAAATCTGTTTATTCCCGACCGTTATTTTCAAGGTTCTCTGAACGATTTTTGGAAAACCGTTCCCGAATTGGACGCCGAGTTTGAAGAAAAGCGGAAGAAATCGGAAGCGGAAGGCAAACGTTATCGTTTCGTAGCGGAAATGGATAATGGAAAATGTAGTTTGGGATTGCAGGCGGTAAGCAGAAGTCATCCGTTTTATGAACTGGAAGGAAGTAATAACATTATTATGATAACTACGGAGCGATATGATGAATTTCCGATGATTATCAAAGGCTACGGAGCGGGAGCAGCCGTTACGGCAGCCGGCGTTTTTGCGGATATTATCAGTATAGCAAATATACGTTAAAAATGGCAAAAAGTATTGATATACAAACAATAAAGCATCGATTCGGGATTATCGGAAACAGTCCGCTGCTGGAACGGGAAATCGAAAAAGCGCTTTTAATTGCTCCTACCGATTTAACGGTACTGATTATCGGAGAGAGTGGGGTAGGGAAGGAGGTCTTTCCTCAAATCATTCACCAAAATAGTTCCCGGAAACACGGCTCGTATTTTGCGGTCAATTGCGGAGCGATTCCGGAAGGGACGATTGATTCGGAACTTTTCGGACATGAAAAAGGCTCTTTCACAGGCGCTTTAGCCGAACGAAAAGGTTATTTTGAAGTGGCTGACAAAGGAACCATTTTTTTGGATGAAGTCGGCGAATTGCCTTTGGCTACGCAAGCCCGTCTGTTGCGGGTGTTGGAATCCGGCGAATTTATTAAAGTCGGTTCATCGAAAGTGCAAAAAACGGACGTCCGGATTGTAGCCGCTACGAATCTGGATTTGGTAAAAGCTATTCGTAACGGTAAATTCAGAGAAGATTTATATTATCGCTTGAATACGGTTCCGGCATTTATTCCGCCTTTGCGCGACAGGAAAGAAGATATTTTTCTTTTGTTCAAGAAATTCTCAAACGATTTTGCCGAAAAATACCGGATGCCGCCGATTCATCTGACGGAAGAAGCCAAACATATTTTAATCAACTATCGTTGGCCCGGAAATATCCGGGAATTGAAAAATATCACCGAACGAATGTCCATTATCGAACAGGAACGGGAAATTTCTGTTGATGTGCTGAAAACCTATTTGGTTAATCCCGACATAGGACTTCCCGCTTTGTTGCAAACGGATTCCGAAAAGCCGTTCTTAAACAGCGAACGCGAAATTATGTACCGGCTGCTTTTTGATATGAAGAAAGATATCGACGAATTAAAGAAATCGATTCCCGAATGGACTAAAAGCAAATCGCCTGTTGCGGAAATACCGCATGTTTACGCTCCTCCTCATCCCGTTGCGGAAAAAGATATCGAAGAAGAACCCGTTCTTTATGCCGACGAATATACGGAAGAAGAAACGAAAACTCCTCCGGAATCTAAGGCATTATCTTTGGAAGAAGTGGAAAAAGAAATGATTATAAAAGCTTTGGAACGGAACGGCGGCAGACGGAGAAGCGCCGCTTCCGATTTGAAAATCTCCGAACGAACGTTGTATCGAAAAATTAAAGAATATGGTCTGGAATAAATATATAATAATTATATTACTTTGCCTCACCTCCTGCTCTGTTTCTTATAAATTTGAAGGGGGCAGCATAGATTATAATATTACGAAAACCGTCCATATTTCGGATTTTCCCAATCGTACGCCTTTCTATTCACAAATGTCTTCAATATTCAATCTGGCTTTGCGAAAACGGTTTATAGAACAGACGCGCTTAAAAGAAGTAAGTTCCGGTGCGGATATCGAAATAGAAGGAGAAATTAACGACTTCAAGGTAACGGGGATGGCGGTCAAGAGTGATGCCTATGCCTCTCAAACCCAATTAACGATTACGGTTCATGTAAAATATACCAACAATAAGCAATCGGGGAAAGACGTCGATCAATCGTTTTCTTCTTCCAAAGAATTTCAGAGCACACAATCGCTCGATGACGTCCAGGATACATTGGTCCCTCAAATCATCAACGATTTGGTGGATATGATTTATAATGCTACAGTTGCTAATTGGTAAAAGACGATTAAGCGTATGATGAAGCAGGATGAAATAATCGGCTTGATGAACGATACGGTTCCTTTTACAAAGAAAACCTTATCCCGGTTATCGGATTTGATAGAGGAATTTCCTTATTTTCAAACAGCACATTTGCTTCATACTTTAAATTTGTTGCACTTAAAAGATTCGCATTTTCTGTATGATTTACGCACGACGGCTGTTTACGTGCCTAATCGTAAGAAACTGTTTTTCCGAATTGAAGATAATTTTTTCGATCCCGAACTCATGCAAGCGATGAAAGAAGAAATGATTCCTTTTGATTCTCCTTTTGAATTAATTGATAGTTTTTTATCGGAAACCGGCGAACAAGGTAATATAAAAAATATCGAATCGGAGGCAGCGCCTGTTTCTACCGATTATGCTTATTATTTTCTTTCCGATAAAGAAGAAAAGAACGAACCGGCGATTCCTTTGCAACATCAAGATATAATTGATAAGTTTCTGGAAACAGAAGCAGTTTCGCCATTTAAAATAAAGGTTGATCTATCTGACAAATTTGATGAACCGAAACTCCCCGAATCGCTTTCCGAATCGCCGGGCAATGAATCCTTTTTTACCGAAACTCTTGCAAAAATCTACATTAAACAGAAGAAATACGATAAGGCTTTGGAAATTATTCGTAAATTAAATTTGCTTTATCCGGAAAAAAATCGTTACTTTGCAGACCAAATTCGATTTTTAGAAAAGTTGATTATTAACATAAACAAAATTAAATAAAGAAAATGTATCTCTTAGTTTCCATTTTGGCGGTTTTCGTATCTGTCATTTTGATATTTATCGTAGTGATTCAAAATTCAAAAGGAGGCGGTTTAGCTGCCGGATTTTCATCTTCCAATCAAGTGATGGGCGTTCGTAAGACAACCGATTTCCTTGAAAAAGCAACATGGACGTTAGCAGGCGTCCTTGTCGTTTTAAGCGTCGGTGCTTCATTTTTGTTACGGACTCCTGCGGCAACCCATGATTCTTCCATAAAAGATCAAATCCAAAATACGGTGCCGGCAAATCAAAATGCTGTGCCTGATTTCGGAACTGCTGTGCCCGATCAAGGACAAGGCGGTGCCCAACAAACGCCTGCGCCTGCTGCAACAACACTTCCGGTTCAAGCGCCGACTGCGTCTCCTCAACCGGCAAAATAAGAAGTCTCTTTTTCAGATTAATCGTTGTTGCAATTCATTTTTCACTGTTGCAATGACGCTGTCCATTTGCGCCAAAGCAAACATTCGACCGAGAAACGAATAACCCGGATTGTAATTTTTTTCTTTATCGTCGAGCATCAGTCGTCCGTGAAACCGAGAACATCATTATGAAGTCCCGCGCTGAGCGAACCTGCGCAAAACGTCAATCCGTTTGTGCGGATTATCGACTGCAATGCAATTTGTTCCTCTTTACTTTGAAGCAGTTTTTCATAAACTTCTTTGTCCTCGAAGAGGACTATTCAAGTGCGAATCCTTCGGATTCATCCTGTCTTTGGTTAATAAATAGTGAATCATAATCAAATCTTTTCACGAATATTACGCCGGTTGGCGATAGTGTCAAAAACTAATAAGATTCTTTTTCGTTTGGAAAATCATTGTCTTTTACATCCCGAATATAATGTTCGACCGCTTCTTTGATTACATCATACAAAGCAGCGTAACGGCGAAGAAACTTAGGTGAAAATTCCTTGTTGATTCCCAACATATCTTGAACAACCAATACTTGCCCGTCCACGTAGGGTCCGGCGCCGATTCCTATCGTCGGTACGGTTAATTCTTCGGATACTTTTCGCCCCAAGTCGGCAGGAATCTTTTCGAGAACAACTGCAAAACACCCCAACCTTTCCAACAATCGAGCATCTTCCGTCAGTTGTTGCGCTTCAGCCGTTTCTTTTGCCCGCACGGCATATCCGCCGAATTGATGAACGGATTGGGGAGTCAGTCCCAAATGTCCCATGACCGGTATCCCGGCAGATACAATCCGTCGAACGGATTCTTCTATCGTTTTACCACCTTCCAATTTGACAGCATCCGCGCCTGTTTCTTTCATGATTCTTATAGCAGAGCGCACGGCTTCGTCGGCATTTACTTGATAGGAACCGAAAGGCATATCGACGCATAGTAAAGCTCTCTTTGCGGCTTTTCTTACCGATTGCGCATGATAAATCATTTGTTCCGATGTGATCGGAATCGTAGTGTCATTTCCCGCCATCACGTTCGATGCCGAATCACCGACCAGAATAATATCGATTCCGGCAGCATCAAGTATGGCAGCTGTAGAATAATCATAAGCGGTCAGCATGGCGATTTTCTCTCCCTTCCTTTTCATTTCAATCAACCGCCGGGTGGTAACCTGTGTAATAATCTCTGAATAGTTGGACATATTTATAATTCGTTTACAATTTTACGTTGGTTTTCAAAATACAAAACCCGCTGCTTTTCATTCGTCAGCGTAATCAATGCGGATATTTTAATCAACGAATGAATCCATTTCTTCATTCGTTCAAACGTATTTTCATTCGTCGAATTAATCGAAGATAAAATAAATGTTTTTACCATGCTGAAATGAATGTTTTCCGATTCCAAATAAGTATAACTTGTTGTAATTT
>Ga0209629_10002817_pt1 | contig 12064 bp, 9 predicted proteins | sample TergutCu122P5_FD_187286 | JGI IMG/M metagenome (GOLD analysis project Ga0209629, IMG submission 187286) | Cubitermes ugandensis P5 segment gut microbial communities from Kakamega Forest, Kenya - Cu122 P5 (SPAdes) (version 2) | ecosystem: Host-associated > Arthropoda: Insects > Digestive system >...
CGCCGGCCGCCGCGTCAGGCCGCTTTCTGTTTGCCACTGATGATGCAATATAGAGTAAGACAGATTTCTGGCCGCAAGCCGCGGCGGAAGACCGCGTTCTGTGTGCCGAAGCCTTAAATGTTTATTATAGCATAGGTGCGTGACAAGAAAACTGGCTCCTCTAGCGACGGTAGTGAATAAACCGTTTGTAACAGGAGCTAAATTCTTGAACATCTGATTAACCACCAGTTTTGAGTCACGTATCAGATGCAGGGCTCCGCTGTTTCCTGAAACACTGAACCGTTTCTCAACCTTAGAACAATCCCATTTTTACTTGATTTCTTCGTAAGAAAATGATTAACCTCGTGTCTTGAGAAACTGATAGTCGTTCAGTAAGTCAGGAAATTGTCCACGCCTTATGGCACCCAAAGTTTTATTAACCCATTCAAAAGAACTCACCAGTGGTTCCTACATTAATCTTATACCAGATGAACCCAGTTCGTAACATTATACCACATTTCTCTAAGATACATTTTATTAATGTCTTCTTATCTGTGCTTCTCTTTCTCTCTTCCCACTGAGAATTTCTGACTAAAATTTCATGCTAATCTCCATCTGCTTCAAGCGCGGTAAGTGACCTGCTTTTCATCTCACACTACCTTATTGGTCAACCTTAAAGTATCTGGCGAAGAGCAGCTTCATATTACGTTCCTAAAGCACTACGAATCTGCAGGCAACAAAGATAAAAACGTAAATTTAACCCTGTTCACGTCATCACGCTTCACGGGGGAGCAGAATTATAGTTTATCTAATTCTGAACGTTAGCATAAGACGGGGTAAGTGGTCAAATCTATACCCCACTTACTTTATGCCCGGGGGAAGAACCACTTCTACCCACTGATTGGGAAAATGGCAGCCAACAGAGCTGGTATAGACTAATTTGACATTCAGAAAAACGTGCATCGTAATATAGTCTTATAATAAAAACCAACAAGATGCATTATTTCTCAACTTTCTTTTGGTAAAGAAATCTACAATTTTCGGACAGACTTACTGTCCTTCATCCCGACCTCGCTAGCAGACAGCCAACATAACTAGTACGACAAATACCAATCGCTGTGAATACAGTATTAAGACTCCTGATGATGGACAGTAAGTCTCTCCGAAACATGTAGAGTTCTTTACCAAAATAAAGTTGAGAATTATTTCATCTTGTTGGCTTTTATTATAAGAACTGTTATAGACTGTTTAGAGAAGAAACAAAACTTTTATCCCTGCTGGGAATCGAAGGCTGTAACCAAGTAATTACCCCGACTCCGCTGTCCCAGCTAATATTGAAGTTGAAATCAAAATAATTCAACGATTCTCAGCCAGCATCTGCCCACCAAACAGGTTCATGTGTTACCTGCGAATCTAAAAGAATCATTTCGATACCACATTTTGCTTCCGAAGGAGGCGTTAAAATATTAAATCATTTTGTGAATAACGAACTAGCCAATTCTAATATGATATGAAAAGAAAATGTAATTTGGATGCATAAATAAACAATATCTTTTATGAGCCAAATTTTAAACCTTCATGTGGTAGTGGCCATTATTTGCACCTTCTGCGTCAAAGTGAAACGGTAGCAGTATTTCAAAACATTTTATTTATTGCATCGTGACGTTTCTGAGGCAGCTGGACGAATGATATCGTTGTTGCTTCATTACTGCGTATGTTGCATTAGGATTATCACAGCTTGCCTTCTATTTATGTGTTAGTCATTGTAGGAGACAGTTACTTCGAGACTGTATTTTTCTGAAGGGTAGGTTGTATCTTTTTCTGAATTACGCAATACCGTTCTTCGTAAGACACATTATTTTTATTATCTCGTTTCTTTTAACAGTTTTTAATAATAATAATTATAATTATTATTTTTTTTCTTATAAGTTAGGAATCCAACCCCTATTTCGGGGATAAATGATTTCATCATAGAATTTTTACTGATGGCAAGTAAGTGTGAATACGGAAGTTCCTTTTAAGAATGGTTTTTTCGGGTAAATGCTACTTTTGCTGCTGCAAGAATTGATTAATCTGTCCGACTATTTCTTTCCACTTATTTCTCACGTAAGAAAAGCTTTGATATCGTGACGACAATGAGTGACTTTTCATAGAAATCATGTGTTCTGAAGGCCACAACTATGACACGTGGAACTCGGAGTAACTAACAAGAACAACAGAACTGTTCTCCAAATTGTACTGTAGATTCTTGTGCCTTAACGACAGTACAAACCAGTTTCTTTTAGGTAACTGAAGTAATTGATTTATCCAGAGGTGCAGGATCTTTTGGAAGACCGCCATTTTGTTTCATATTTAACTTGTTGCGCCCAGTTCAGGCAATGTATTTCTGTATGAACTGTTTTACTGTTGTCGTGTTTTCTGAGTCTAAACCTGTTGAGTGTTTTCTTTCCGAGAGTTAAATAAAGACTAACCTTTCAGATCCCCTATGCCGTCTCCATTACTGTCTTGGAAAGATCGAGGGTATATCTGATACAGCACGGTGCTCTGCCACCAGTCCATAGCTGCAGTGAGTGGGATGTTCTATGTTGGTATGTCCGAAGCACTAGCAGCAAGATGGATACCAGCATGCACTGCGTACAAGTAGTGCCGCTCCTGTTCAAAACTAGGTATACGGGCAGTACATTCCCCAGGGTTTATCATGCAACTTGCTGGTAATGAATTTTCCGATTTGCATTATAGTCGGATAGAATAATTAAAACATTATATTTAATTATAACTGAAAAAACTGGCATCATTTTACGCCGATTGCTAAAAATCCAGAAGCTAGCGTATTTTATACAAGTGTAAAAGCACTGAGAGATTACGCTTTAGAATAGGAGATATCAGTATGGTGATTGCACAAAAAATCTCTTTTATTTGACATCCATTCCACCGCCGTTTATTACGAAATTTGTTCAAGAGTACCGTGAAACTTACAACAATTTTACATGGCATAATTCCTTTAGCTGAAATTTATCAAATAGGCGACCGAACTTAACTTTGTAATTCCGTGAGAAAGCAATGCGTTGTCTTGAGGATTTATGTGGTGAAAGATCTCCTGCAAAACACGTGTCCAGTGCAACTGAGAAAAAAGTATAGCAAATGTAGGAAATAATTTAGACTAGCATTGATAACTAATGCACTATCATTTTACAGACAGAATTCGAGAGCTTGAGACGTAACTATTTTGACATTACTAACGTGCTTTTAGTGCTTTTTCGAAAAGAGAAAAAAATTTATAACTCATTTTAACTTAGTGGAGAATTGTCTTTTCAATGAGTTATGAGTCAGAAAGAATTTTCTTGACCCGATTGAAACAAAAGATAATATCAGTTAGGCAGTTTCACAAAAAAAATGTGGTAAAGAAGAATAGGTAGTTAGGAGGAATGTGGACTATTAACAAAAAAGGATTTCTGTTTAAAGTGCTCAACACAATTCTTTCGCATCAACGAGGCGAAATCTTATTCAAACTCTGTGCTTGAAGTTCATGTAATTTTTGACACAGGAGGCAAAAATATGAACGTTTTAATGTTATAAAAATTGATTAATATCTTAAAATTATTCTATGAAGATTAAGATCATTCCCACTATTTTCTCACTTCCTTTCAAATCCCTTTGCGGTCCTCGCTTGATTACAACTACGGACTTTCATTTCAGCGCACTTCACTCTTTGTGTATAATAAACTGTCATTACTGAACGTGCAACAACGTTGCTTATCATAACGTACGTTAGTTAATTTAAAGCTATCTTCCCCTAATGCTGGTTATACACGCTGCTGTAGGCCACTTGAGAAGTAGAGTGCTATTTTACCGTTTGGGTTCTTGAACCCGATGATCACACAACTGCGACATCTTTAGAATTTTACTGAAATTATTTGGTTTAATTGTCTCTGGTATCATGTATACTCGGCGGTGTCGGCTCTGCTTCTTGGATGTCCTCACTACGAGGCGTGCGCGCTGTGGGCGCTATTGAATTAAAGAAGCCGTGATTAAACCGAAAAGCCGCTAAAAACGAATGGACAGTATATGTGACGTCACATTACGACATGTCGTGTAGTGATGGCGGACGGATGCTGCGGAAGGGCACGTCGAAGTCACCCAAAAAGTCACGAAAAGTGGAGGATCGGTCAACGAAACAAGATATTCCGTCAGTGCATAAGAGAAACTTACATTTCGTTTCTTTTCCAGTGATATTTTTATTTGATATTTTACGTTCTTTGTTATATCAGTTATTTGTGATATTCAAATACTTGTATGCGTCCACATCGAAGTTGGTTCACCGTCCAAAGACACAGTCAACTTGCAAAGTAGAGATTGTTATACCAGAAAGTGAATGTGAAGCTCAAGATTATCCACAGGATATGTCACAGCTTCATCCGAAACATCCTACAGGTCCAGGTCCTGGTGACCCATTATTGGCCAAGCAGAAACACCACCACAGAAGGGCGTTTGAATTTATTTCAAAGGCACTAAAGATAGATGAAGAAAATGAAGGTAACTCATATTTCATATTTGTTTTAACCGTGACAGAATCCACCGCAGCTTGCTTTACTTTAGTGATTGTGTAGTATTAGTTTATGATTATATTTTGCGTGAAGGAGTAAAATTTTAATCTTGTCTTCAGTCATCTAATGGGATAGTTTATTTTCCCCCCATCTAGATCAGTCGTATAAAATGCTGTTTCGTTTACATGTATAATGGTTGTTTAACATGCTTTAATTTCCAAGTGTTCTGTGGTTCGTTTTGTTGTCGGCATACCGTTGCTCTAAATTGTCACACATAGTGGCTCTGTATGTTTAGTCGCGTCACTATTAGTTGTGTGTTTATGAAAAGAAATCGGATGTTAAAAACGTGAGTACTTTTACTATAATTATTTTGGTGTAGATCAGTGATTATGGACGTTGTGAGAGACAGTTCGGTGAACAATGAACTGAATAACTGGATTTCTTCACTGGAATTTGGTTCCTAGGGGGATGTTTCAGGAGTGAGACTTCAAGTAGAAATAAATAAAAGAAGAAGCTTGTAAATGAAATGTGGGTAGAACTTGGTCCAAGGACAAATTCTTTCAAGGTTGTTTTCCTCAATTTTTGCCACAAATCTCTAGATTATTAACGTAGTAGGAAACCCCGTGCATAATATTTTTTCAGTGAAAGTAAAGGATGTTGTATTTTGGTTAGTTGCATATTTCATGTTTTATCACCAATCTAAACTTTCCCGATGAGACAATGAAGTGAATAACAAATGCTGTTCTTCTTGGATGCAGAATGGTTTTGTTTTAGGGTCATAAGTGCAGTTATGTTTAGTGGGAACGTGGAACAGTCTTGACCAGGGTTACACAAATTTACCAACAATTTAGAAGCCACTTCCAAATGCGCGGTCTGGAGGGTGACATGAAGCATGTTACATACTGAGGACTCACAATTCTGGAGTAACCTCTAAACCCTGCCATTACCTCTTATTTTCTCAGTGTGTTTGAACTGATGAATATTGTGCTGAAAATATTAGGAGCAGTTTTGCAAAATTTAGTTGCCTGGTTGACCGGGTGCCGAGGATTTGTGCAACCCTGCTGTTAGCACATTTAGTACGTGCACTTAAAAATGGTAGTGTATATAAAATGACTGCTTACTGCTTTGTAGTATTTATAAATTCTAGAATAAACTCAGGATGTAGTTTGTCAGCTATTTTGCAGTTTTATATGTACCGTGTGTGCTTTGTGTTGATGTTTAGATATAAAAGGATGATTTAAGATGGTGAATTGTAAGAAATGTGTACGTATGTGAGATTTGAAGTTTCGTCAGCATTAATGTTCTTCTGGAATGTCATGCTGTGTAGTAGGGTTAACTGATCTGACATTCTGCAGGAATATAATGCCTAAACCCCTGAAGATTGAAGGCATATTTTCCTTGCAAATTTCAAGTTCTGTGAACCCTACTACACAGTGAAATATCCCAGACACCAGAATCCTGAATATGGAAGTAGTTGTAAGTGATTGTTGGTGATTCTGTTGGAATTAGCTTGAGGAACAATAAAAATTGAAAATCGTGTGTGGACAGCAAGTCCCTAGCACTGAGTTCATACCCCAACTCCAAGTTGAGCAACTGGAGTACTGACAGCAGGAACTGATAAATCTCAGAGAGCATTTGAATATGTGTGGAGTTATGACCACAATGTTTCCAGTGTGGCAGGGAAAAGTTCATTTGACTGTGTATTTTATATAATTTTTGGCAATTGATGGTTACTTGTATTGACTGCTACTTTTTGGTTATGTGGCATAATAAACAAATACGAATCTCACCCAATATCAGCCTTGTTTTGCAAATCAAGTTTTCGTGTTCTGAATGATATGGAATTCATCAGGGATTTTATTTCTTGTGTAATTTTGAATTATTGTTTGAAGTAAGTATAATATTGCCAGTTACTTTATATAAGTATTGTTAAATATGGTCTGTCTGTAACATTACACTGCTTTCAAATTTAAGTGCATACTGCTTTGATGACAGAAGGAAGACAGTGAGAATTCAAAATATTACATGGTGAGAAACTTCGCAGTTTGTACAGTTAATGCATTATTGTTGTAGTGGTGAAATTAAAAATGTTATGGGCTTGACATGTGACATGCAAAGGAATGAATGTTGGGAAGCACTCCCTTGCAGGTCCATAGATATCAGAGGGTAATATTACAGAAGTAAGATTTCTGCTACTAGTGAAGTTCAGTTTTGTTTGAATAACACAGAATTAAATTTATTTCATTTCATAGATTGTACACTGGCCTAATTCGAGGATGCAAGACATGTCACAACACAGATACTGTACTTGATTGAAAACAAAGATCAGCACATAACAACTACCCATTTATGTTTTTTCAGTACTTGTTTCATATACAAAATAAAGGCATATTAAATATTTGTTTGCAGAAGAATATTTTTTTTTTTTGGAGCATGTTCTTAAGATGATTTAGATTTTCCTTTGAGGCAAATTCATGTACGTTGTAGGAGTGAAATAGTACATACTGTGTAGCACTGGCTTAAATCATTTTGTATAGTGATTTAAAGTTTTAAATGTAGTTGAATAACTTGATTCCTGTTTAGGTTTGTTCAGATTAGTGCTCAGCACCTGTAGGTCACATCTATGCCATGTTCTTTTGTTGTGCGTATTGGAATTAGTTTGAAATTTATCCATGTTGTTGTACTAGTAACAGTTGCTAGTGCAGTTTCACAGAATATGCATCTGTCAGCAACTCAGCAGCAGTCATCAGGTTTATTTGACTAACACAAGAGACCAACAACTTAATATGCATACCACGGACACTTAGTGCTACACAGCAATGTAAGAATCACTACAACACCATACAGTATAACTTTCAAGCATTGTCACCAGATTACTGGGAAGTTGTTATGTATGTGTGAAATTTTAAATGTGTATAGTATTTGAATCTGACATAATAGACATGATTTCACAACCATGCTATGAACTTTCAGGTGAGCCATCTCCGTTGTGTTGTGTAGGAACACAAATATATGTAAAGGTACAGTCAAACACAACTTGTAATGTTTATACTGCTAAGGAGTTTTTACATAGCTTGTCTCAACAACGACATGTTTCGGCCTTTTCATAGGCCATCTTCAGGTTGCTCAATTATCTCTCATAAAGTAACCATACAATATACAATATTATGCTTTTGTTGTCAACGAGATCTCGTGTACATCTATAAAATTTCCGTTTAGAATGATCACAATACTAGTAGAATTAAAAGTTATTGTAATGTAAAAAGGCATAAAATTGTTAGGTGTCGTGATCTCGGAAGGGGAATGGGGTATCGAAATTAGGCAGTATTCTTGTTCTAACTATGCTGGTTTCTTCCTAGGTTTTCCGTAGTGGCGTAATAAATTGGATGTTGCGTAGTGCCATAATAATCGGTTCCTGGAAGATATTACGCAGAAGCCGATGTTTAATAATTTATGAGAGTGCTTGTCAAGCGCAGGTGGTTGAAGAACGTATATATGATTGTTTAGTAGGGGGATCGGGGCTTGAGACGTTGTTTATGCGTGGTACGATATCTGTTTCAGACGTATGGGTATGAAGTAAAGGATCCCTTGGTTGGCTGGTATATTTGTTCTGTTTTCATATGTTGGAGAGGTGCTGATTAGTGTGGCTATCTTTTTTGATAACGGCAATATTTCCTGAATCACTGTGGTAAAGTTTCACTTATAGAAAGCACTTTTGAATAATTTCTTGAGATCTGCTGTATTATTTCGCGTATGTGAGTGGGGAGCGATGGTGTGTATGTGTCGACGGATCAACACATACACACCATCGCTCCCCACTCATTTTTGACTGTAACTTTACCTATATTTGTGATCCGTACTATGAAGGTTGCTCATACTACGTATTTTTAGTATATTTGAAATGGACTTTCAGCTAAAGCAGTTTCATTTTAACAGAATTTTGTATCTGAAAATGAAATTATACAACTACGGATTTTCAAAAAATGTTTATAGTATTGCCATGTAGGACGTGTATAATATAGGATAAAGACTGGTGTGAGCGCCTGTTATATTCTTTGAGAGTCGTGGTTTTTCCCTCATTATGGTCTGTGAGTGACCGAAACATGCCAGGCTTAATTTGGAGGGTCTTTTTCCTTCCCATGAATGTACTTTTGATGGGTTGTATTTGAAACACGACGTCGTAGGATCATGGTAAGTAATTATTTCGGAATATAAGAGTGTCATATTGCGGACGTTTAGGCAGCAGGCAGTACTAAAAACATCAGTGATGTTGACATGGAGTTCAGTCGGAAATAATCAGATTACACGAAGCCAAAACGATCGGTGATTTGTTACGCTACCAGTTCTACTATTTGTGTGGGAATATTAAAAACGAAATGATTGTTACTGTTAATTAGACGTTATGTTAATTCCGGCTTCTAATGGGGTGGTTATTGAATTTCCTTTCTACTGCAGTACAGAGCTTTATTAAGCCGATGGAGGCCGTGGTGATTAATTACTTCAAAGTAGCTGCAGTTTGCCCTTATTGGTTAAAGGGTGAATCTCAGATAATCTCGGTATCAACTCCACCATATTACGGATAACTCACGTGTTTCCCGTAACAAATGAGAAGCTGCAGGGAGACCTCGTATCCGGTGAGGCTTTAGCAATTGTGCGGGGTAGGATAGGAGTTACGTGGTACTGCGTATGTTTAATTCCCTACATCGGTGGACGTGTGTTCTTCATTTCGTGCTGGTTATATCAACTGGTACAGTATATTTTGCTGTTGTCTGCTGTTCATCGCTGCAGGGAAATAGGCAGATTAAAGCAAGCGTTGTTAGGAGTAAATCGTGTAGTTTAAAGTGTAGTTCTGCAGCCGCTTTATTGCTGGGATCGCGGGTTCGGGTCCCGGTAAGAGCATGGATTTTAGTATCGCGTGTTTATCGAGTGTTGTGTACGTAGCGGCCCCCTCGACGAGCTGATCACTGGTTCAGAGAATTTCTACTGGGTGTGTGGGCGTGTAATTGTGTTTATCTAGAAACCTCGACACTGAGACGGCCTAGGCCCGATTTGGGCTGTTGCGCCCCCGGCCCCCCGTCAGAAAATTAGTAAATGGCAAGTAAGTGATCACAACTTCGAACCCGTAGGTGTCATATTGTGTGCCCTTCGGAACGCAGATTACCTAGATTACCTGTGCCGTGTCTCGTCATCGTCACTGAGAGTAGCCGTGGATCGACCTGGCGTGACCCAGATCAGGCCATGCGTGTGAGGGCTGATCCTATTTCATTTGTGCTTCTCAGGAAGTCAATGCGTGACATGTGCGCGTAATAGGAAGGTCGCGCCTGTCCGTTCGGATGGTGTATTCTCCGAAACATGTACACGGATGTCGATGAAATGTGGTATTCGGTGGCAGACAGTTAAAGTAGAGCAGCGGCTTGCCGTAACAAGAATAGTGCAAGGAAGAATACAAATCTTGTTAGGACATAAGAGTTTTTGTTTGAAACATCTTTCGATACTGCGAATAATTAACGAAAAATGGGGAAATAATTTGTAATTCGTGCAGTACGATTGTCGGTAGTTCTGTTGGCTTTTCAACGCCACATGTCGATGTGTGTGTATTTTACAAGGCCAAGAATATCGGTTCTCATTTTCCGAACGGTACAACACCGTGACTATTTGTATATTCATTTATTTACTGTGACACGTTGCGGCCGACTGTTACGGACATCATCATGGTATTCTGTCGTTCGGAAAGTGAAAACCAATGCTAATTTGATAAATACAGCGGGATGTTGTTACCCAGAATAGGCAAAGAATGCTATTCCAACGTAGAGCAGAGTACGCCCTACCGCTCTTATTTGATATGGACACGTAGAGGATCTGACAGTCTATAGAAGTGTGTGTCTGCCTGTTTACCTAATTTTCTGCTCTTTTGCTATTGTATACGTAATGCGGTGTGCTTTTCTGTCATGTCGAGTTGAACATTTGACTCATTCCTTCGTCATACTGTGTATTCTCACCGCTCTGTACTCTTTGTCAGTGTACCCCTGTATTGTGATACAAGACACATAATACAGGGGCGCTGATGAGTCCGTAGCCCGACCAGGAAGGACACAAGCTACAGCGACAGAAGATTTTGAGTTTCATATGTCCTATTTATAATCGTAATTGGAGGAATGTTAGTACTGTTTATATATATACCAAGACTAGCATCAAACGAAATATTCTAACCATAAAAAAATACATCGGGAAGTAGATCGGGCTAAGGACTTATCAGCACCCCTGTATGAAAGGCGCTCTGGTTCTTTTCTCTCCTGTCGCTGTTCTTGGGTTAAAAATATCCCGGTAAAACTGAAAAGTATCCAGTTTAGTTCTTTTAAGTTTTCCCACAGCCCTGACTTTCAAATTGGAATTCAGAATCGGACACTAAAACTGCCGTCTGGGATAGAGGCCGACATGGGGCCGGTTACTTGCCAGACTGTTGACATTCGTCTACATGAATGTTTAGGCGATAATGGCGTCCGTTTTGTATGATCTCAAACTCGGAGGGGATACTGATATAGATTGTATTAGATCACGAAATGCTGAAAAAGCGTTTCGACGAAAGAAGAGCGGAAGAAATAGGGTAGAAGATATAAAACGAAGAACGTAATAACTTTTACGACACCCAGCATCCATCAAGGATAGTAGATGTGCTAGGTATACCTGGAACGAGGAAGACAAATTGGCAGAGGCGTTACGATGGGAAAAGCTATTGAAAGGTGACCACTTCGAAGAAAAAGAAATAAATGGGATGATTACAGTAGAATGAATGGTAGTGTTGGACTTCCTGGTTGTATTTCCAGAATCACGCTGGATTGTCAGCCCGTTCTAACTCGACATTCCTGAGAGTATCTCAGTTTGCATATCCGTCAGAAAATAACGTCATATGACTGAACAGTGTTTAGATTCATTGGAAGGGTGCTATCTTGTTAGTTCGCACGCATGAAGCTGACACGCCCTTCGAAACCGAATGTAGCCATTGCGTAGGAGTGACGTCGAATATTGTTTACACACACGCATAGGGTGCCGTGCCGTGGCTAATCAATACCGGTAGGTTCGTCAGCACTGTGAGCACCTGACTGCACTTGTTGATGGGCTTCTGGGGGATGCTAAATACACCCCACGCAGGAGATGGGAACTATGAGGACAGAGAGGGCTGTGGATCTGTGTTTAGTTTTACTGTACTAGGCCCCTCTTCATTGAAAGGGGATGGTCAGTCAAACACAACACTAGTAATGTTAAAAATATGTGATATTAGGGCTACGTGTGTCGATTCTACTGAATCATCTTCAGGCCCTCGTGTTTTAGATCCATACAAATAATACACTATGCATTGTCGGATCCCCAACGCTTACAATAACAAGCAAAGTACAAAAAAAAAAAAAAAAAAAAAAAGTAAACAATACAGAATATGTGTGTATGGGACAATTTAGGTTAAGTGGAACACAAAATATAGTACCATAGTAGAACACAAATATAGTACCATTGAAAGGAATAGTGGGACTGGTAGGACGTAGGTG
>Ga0209629_10002820_pt1 | contig 12060 bp, 8 predicted proteins | sample TergutCu122P5_FD_187286 | JGI IMG/M metagenome (GOLD analysis project Ga0209629, IMG submission 187286) | Cubitermes ugandensis P5 segment gut microbial communities from Kakamega Forest, Kenya - Cu122 P5 (SPAdes) (version 2) | ecosystem: Host-associated > Arthropoda: Insects > Digestive system >...
CGCCGACTGTTTATTCCCTATTCCGGAATCCGACTTGGGAGTTAATCCTAAATTGAAACAAAATCCGGGTTATTATTCTAATTAAGATTAATTTTTAAAATAGCATAAATATGAAAAAAATATTTTTTTTAATGATAGGGTCAATGATGGTTTTGTATGGATGCAACAATGATCCTAAAGTCGCGGTTAATCCGGATAAATTTGTTGCCAGTGAATGGTTAAAGGGAAGTAATGATTTTATATTCCCAAACCATACCGACACATTAGTGCTTAATAAAGCAGAGAATGATCTGTTTTTTGATACAATAAAATGGACGCCTGCAGATTTTGGTTATAGCGCTGCTATTACTTATGCCATACAAATGGCAGTGAAAAAAGATGATGGTACTTTTTCCGATTTCAAAACAGTAGCTGTAAGCACTAAGCCATTTTATGCATTGAAAGTCAATGATATTAATGCATATATTTTGAACGCCGGAGGAATAAAACGGCGTCAGACGGATGTTCAGACTCGTATTGCAGCTACCATAAGTTCTTTTTATCCCCCTCAATATTCTGATGTATTTGCTTTTACGGCGACTACTTATTCTTTAGACCCTGATATGTTATTTTTCATGGATGCTCAAACAGGGTTGAAGGTCGACAGTACGGCATTTGCTCCTAAATGGAACGGGCAGTATGATGGATATGTTTATCTGCCCCATAGTCAATCGGGTATTTGGTTGGTTGAAGAGGTAAATCCGGAAACACGGTGGGGAATTGCTTCGTCTACTGCACAGGGAAACAGTTTAAAATTGATAAAAGAATCGAATGGCGGACAACCCATTATGTCAGGCGCTTTTGGAGCAGGCAATATGGAATCAAGTCTTGTCGATTCGGGGTATTATAAGGTATCCGTGAATCTGCAACCTGCATCAGCGCCTAATAATACCATTCAAGTATGGCGTTTCTATAATGACTTCTTTATTTGCGGTCAACGGAATATGAAGTACAAAGAATGGGGTATGAATATGTCGGGACAATTTCCGAAAATGCCGGCTTGGAACGTGAATGGAACCGGTAAGCTGGAAGATTATTTTGTTATGGGAACAGGCGCTAAACTTACCTATTATCCAGCAGAACGTGTTTGGAAAACTGATGTGGTTTTCGTGCCAAAATTCCAAACAGTGGGTCCACCGTCAGGAGCCCTTCCCCCGTTTTCGATAGTGGAAAATACAAGCGCTTTTGAGTTTAAATTGCGGGCAAACTGGTCGGGAACATTCAATGTTGTTACAGGAGCGGCTACCTCTTCATGGCTAAATGCAGCCAATTTAGGTGGATCGCAAAATGATCTGATTGGAGAAGATGGTGCTCAAAGAGGAAATATATCAGGTACCGGAAATATTAAGTTTAATGGTACTCCCGGATATTACTGGTTCGTTGTTCATTTAAATGAATATCCTCCCTATAAATATGAATTAATTCCTGTACAGCAATAAGAATTAAGGCATTGTCAAATAGAAATAGCGATGAAGGTGTAAAAACCTTCATCCTATTCTATCTAATGTTATTTTTTACAAACAACAATTTTATTACAACACATGAAAAAAATAGTGTTCACAATCCTTGCTATTGCCATCTGTACCTTGGCATCGGCATTTAACATTCCGCCGGGTAAATATTATTATGACAATAGCGTTACGCAATGGAGCGCTCCTCAATTTATCTGTGGAAATGCTTCAAGCGCAAGGCAATATGCCATGAGTCAGATTGATAGCTCTGATATATGGGTCTATGAACGCCCTGCAAGCAGTAATACATGGTCGGGCGCAACAGAAGCCTATTTCATCAGTGATCCGATTCCTTCGTTTCCTACTACGAGTATAACAGATGCAACAACAGCGGCTGCAGCGGCAGGAATCAGCAAATCCATAAAGCTAACGAGTTCAACTGTGGGGCAATTGCTACGACCAAACAATACGTTCCAATTAATGGACGTTTTTATAAAACATGCATGGAATGGCTCTACGACTACATACGTGGCGGCAACTAAGATCTCCGATACGGAATGGCAGTATGAAGGGCTTTATGGAAGCGGCGCCTTTAGCGTCTCAACCAATGATCCGACTTTGGGAAGCGCTGCTACAGGCGTTGGGGTCTATGAAGTAACTATTACCCCTACTATTTCGGGAGGAGCTTTGTCGTTGGTAGATAATGTGATAGTTACCTATATGACTCCTCAAATAGTGGCACAACCGGCGGCAAACCATTCATTAATTATTGCCAAATCGGATGATAATTCTCTCAGGGTAGCTTTTAACAGTCGTCCGGATCCCAATCAAACCATATTTACCAATACCACCATGTCGTTTACGGCAATAGCCTCCAAACCGGCTACTCTTGCCATTTATCTGAATGATGTGAAACAGCAGGAGATTCCAAATGCAACAGAAATCACTCAATCTGTCACATTCACCCAAGCGGGGACTTATACCATAAAGGTAACAGCTACTGATAGCGCTGAAACGGTATTAGACCAAATTCCGCTTAACGTCCTTGCAGCTCCGGTCGAAGTCCCTCGTCCTGCCGGAACAAGGTATGGCATCAATTACATTGACGATAATACCGTTACCTTAGTGTTGTATGCCCCCCGCAAACAATATGTATGCGCTGTGGGCGATTTCAATAACTGGACGGTAAGCAATGATTATATGATGAATAAAGACGGCGATACGTGGTGGATTACATTAACAGGGTTGGAAAAAGGGCGTGAATATGCGTTTTATTACAATGTGGATGGATTGTTTAATGTAGGCGATCCTTATACCAATAAAGTGCTTGATAAAGCAAACGACGGCTATATTCCAACATCTACATATCCTAATTTGAGACCATTCCCTTCTGGGGCAACAGGTAGTAATATGGTCTCTGTTTTCCAAACCGGACAAACGCCATACAATTGGCAAGTGCCCGATTTTAAGGGGGCGCGGCAAGATCAACTCATTATATATGAACTATTAATCCGCGATTTTACACAAGTTGGAAATGGCAACGGCGATTTGAAAACGGCAATGACGCATCTTGACTATCTTAAGTCTTTGGGTATAAATGCTATTGAGTTGATGCCTTTCAATGAATTTGACGGAAATAACAGTTGGGGATATAATCCTGCATTCTATTTTGCTCCGGATAAAGCCTATGGTACTTCCGATGATTTCAAACAGTTTGTAGATGAATGTCATAAGCGGGGCATTGCTGTTATCCAGGATTTAGTACTGAATCACTCCTACGGACAATCGCCTTTTATCCGTTTGTATGCCAGTCCTGCCGGCTCTACCGGTGCAAAACCGGCTTCGGACAATCCTTGGTATAATGTAACTTCTCCTCATACATGCTACTCTTGGGGAGCCGATTTCAATCATGCAAGCCCTCAAACGCAAGCGTTGGTTGACAGTATTTGTTCTTTCTGGATGAGTCAATATAAAATCGACGGATTCCGGTTCGATTTCACAAAAGGATTTACCAACACACCCACCAACAGTTCCAATAACTGCGGCAGTAATTATGATGCATCCAGAATAGCCATTCTTAAACGTATGTATGATCAAATCAAAAAGCGAAAAAGTAATGCGTATGTCATTTTAGAGCATTTTTGTGATGCCACAGAAGAAAAAGAACTTGGAAATTATGGTATGATGATCTGGGCAAAAGCTAATAATGAATTCTGCCAATCGGGAATGGCTGTATCAACAAGCAGTAGTTTTTCCGGTATCTTGGCAAAGCAGGCAGGCTGGAGTTATGATAATAAAGTTGGATACATGGAGAGCCATGATGAAGAACGCGTGGCGTATAAAGTACGCACCTTTAGTAATCTTGCCACCTCAAAACCAACTACACTCGAACGGCAAATGAATCAAATAGCTCTTAATGCCGCATTTTTCCTGACATTGCCGGGTCCAAAGATGCTCGAACAGTTTGGAGAATTGGGCTACGATTATTCCATTACCTCCAAACGGGGAGTTGATACGCTTAATACTAATTTTCGAACAGATCCGAAAGTTGTACGCTGGGATTATTACAACGTGCCTGAGCGGAAAGAACTTTATGACACGTACGCAAAATTGCTTTATTTTCGGAATACTTATGCAAATTCCATTACCAACGGAACATTAACTGCCAATATCACTGTCAGCGATTGGCCCATTCGCAAAGTAAAAGTAAACGATAGTGCTATAAGTTTCTTACTTATCGGAAATTTTGATGCCACAGCACAACAAACAGTCGCCACGGGGCTTACAGGAACGTGGTATGATTTGATGACAGGCGAAACAGCCAATACATCTCTACTTACGCTACCGGCAGGTCAGTTTAAGATATTGACAAGCATACCAGTAGTATTCACAGGAGTAGACATAACCACTATCGACAAGGAATCAATCAACGTATATCCAAATCCTGTAACAGACAATTTGTATATTTCGGGAGGTGATGCTAAAATGATTGAGATTACAGCGATAAATGGAGTTTGTCTGCTCAAACAACCAATAGTTGAAAAGAGGGTTTCATTGGAAACATTACCATCGGGAATCTATATAGGAAAGATTACCTTAAGCAATGGCTCTATTAAAATTATTAAAATTAGCAAATTATAAAATCAGATGATAGTTTGTAGATGATAGATAATTGTGATTTAACTGCTTATCTATCATCTACAAATATTGTCCGTTGTATTGGTATTGGATACCACCGAAAGTTGTATGCAACCTCCATAAAAAAAGCGCTTATGAAATGTATCATAAACGCTTGATTTTTTTTGCTCTTCAGGTAGGACTTGAACCTACGACCCCCTGATTAACAGTCAGGTGCTCTAACCGACTGAGCTACTGAAGAATATCTGCTTTCAGAATAGCGGTTTGACACGCATTATTTTCCGTTCTGAAAAGCGATGCAAAGGTAAAATCTTTTTCTTAATCCTGCAAATCTTTTTCATCAAAACGCAAGGATTTGTTTGAAGAAGGCTGTGCGTTTCCCTGTTTAAATCACCGTAGTCCACCCGTAAATATCGGGAGCATCGCCATATTGGATAGCTTGCAACTGTTTGTATAATTCAGTACAGATGGGTCCGGGTTTGCCGTCTTTTGCAATGATGTAGGTTTTATGTGCGTCAAGGTCATCTACCGCCGATATGGGACTTATAACAGCTGCCGTACCGCACTGTCCGGCTTCTTCAAAGAGTGACAGTTCCTCTACGGGAACGGCTCTGCGTTCTATCTTCATGCCCATGTCTCCGGCTAACTGCATCAAACTTTTGTTGGTGATAGAATCTAAAATAGAGGTCGATTTTGGAGTTATGTAGGTATTGTTGCGGATGCCGAAAAAGTTGGCAGGACCGCATTCGTCAATATATTTTTTTTCTTTGGCGTCAAGATAAAGTTCTGAAGAGTAGCCCATTGCATGAGCTTTTTCGCCTGCCGCCAATCCTGATGCATAATTGCCGCCTACTTTGTAGGTGCCTGTGCCAAGTGGAGCTGCACGGTCGTATTGCCGTAAAATCACCACTTTAGTAGCTTGAAATCCACCTTTAAAATAAGGTCCCACCGGGGTTACAAAAACCAGAAAAAGATATTCTTTCGCCGGTTTTACGCCTACTTGAGCGCCGGTGCCAATCAGCAGCGGACGGATATACAACGACGCCCCTGTGCCATAAGGAGGCACAAAATGCCGGTTTTCTTCCACTACGGTAGTTACGGCTTCGCAAAACAGTTCCACAGGTAGTTTTGCCATTATTATCCCTTCGCAGGTAGCTTGCAGCCGTTTTGCATTTTCTTCCATCCTGAAGATACGTATTTTGCCATCTTTACCCATAAAAGCCTTAAGTCCCTCGAAAGCTTCCTGTCCGTAGTGCAGGCAAGTTGCTGCAATATGAAGCGAAATGGTTGTATCGTTTGTCAACTCAAGAGCGCCCCATTTGCCGTCTTTATATGTACAGCGGACATTGTAATCGGTTGGTAAATAACCGAATGAAAGTTCCGACCAGTTCAAAGTATTCATAACAACGATTCTATTTTTGTTCAAACATTAGTGTCCGCAAAGGGATTAATAATTGACAATGGAGTAATTTGAGCCTCTCAAGGGACTCGAACCCTCGACCCACGCATTACGAATGCGTTGCTCTACCGACTGAGCTAAAGAGGCTTGTTTTTGCGTTGCAAAATTACGCTAAAAAACTCTTTTTGCCAAATCTTCTGTGCAAACTCTCTCAATTTTTGAAATAATTTGTAACTTTGTACGCTCATTTATGGGATTGAGTCGATGACTATGAGCGTTACCTGTACTATAAACTGTCTTGTTACTTTAATTACAACACAATGAAACAATTTAAACGAATGAATGTTGTGGTAGGATGGCTGGTATTTGCAGCCGCAGCTATTGTCTATCTGATGACGATGGAGCCTACCGTAAGTTTCTGGGATTGTCCGGAATTTATCACTACTGCCTACAAGTTTGAAATCGGACATCCTCCCGGATATCCATTCTTTTCGCTCATGGGGCATTTCTTCACCCTTTTTGCGTCCGGTCCCGAGCATGTTGCCGCATGGGTCAACCGTTTCTCGGTGGTAAACAGCGCCGGCACCGTTCTTTTCCTGTTCTGGACGATTACTCTTCTGGCACGCACGTTGCTGGTAAAGAAAGATGAAGAGATGACGCTGTTGAGAACGGTTACCATCATAGGCGCAGGCGTCATTGGCGCTATGGCGTTTGCCTTCACCGATTCATTCTGGTGGTCGGCGGTAGAGACCGATGTGTTTAACTTCTCCGCTTTGTGTACCTCGTTCAGTATCTGGGCAATGCTTAGATGGGCGGATGTAGCCGACCAACAAAATTCCGACCGGTGGATAGTGCTGCTTGCTTACGTCATAGGCATCTCTATCGGCGTTCACTTGTTGACGCTGCTTGTGATTCCTGCCATGGCAATGATTTATTATTACCGTAACCACGAACATTCGACAAAGAAAGCGTTGATAGCCTTTGCCGTTGCCATCGGAATATTGATGTGCATTCTCTTCGGCATTATGCAGAGCTTCTTCTGGCTGTCGAGTTTTATGGAACTGTTCTTTGTCAATACGCTCTCAATGCCGTTCAACAGTGGCGTGTTAGTCTATGCCATTATTGCCTTCGGTATGTTGGGATGGGCTATTTATGAAACACGGTATGGCAAAAGCGAGATGCGGGCGCGGGCGCTTTTCATCATTGCGCTGACACTTTCGGGTATTCCGTTCATCAACCAAAGCATCTGGTGGGCACTGCTCATTCTTGCTGCGCTAATCTATCTGTTGTTTATCAAGAAAATCAGTATCAGCCGCCGCGCATTGAATCTGGTTATTTTGTGCGTTACAATGGTATTAATCGGCTATTCCCAATACGGACTGGTCTTAATCCGTTCTTCAGCTCAACCGCCTATGGACGAAAACTCTCCTAACAATGTATTTTCCTTGATGAGTTATCTGAACCGCGATCAATACGGCGATGCTCACACGTTGATTTATGGACCGTACTACACAGCCGATTACAAATGGGTTCCGACAGGCGACAGTCAGTGTGCGCCCGAACAGAAGGTTGGCGCTCCTGTATGGTCGCAAGTGCCGAAAAAAAATTCGGGCGATAAAGATCAATATGTGATTACAGGCTATAAACGGACGCCGCAATATGATGACGCCTTCTGCACCCTATTTCCCCGTATGCACAGCATGCAGAAAGAACATGTCAATGTCTACAAAGAGTGGTCGGGAGAGCCAACGCAGGTAGTTAATTACTTTCAATGCGGACAGCCTGCTACAGGTAAAAAACCTTCGTTTGGTCAAAATCTTCATTTCTTCTTTACGTATCAGGTGGGATTCATGTACCTGAGGTATTTCATGTGGAATCTCAGCGGACGGCAAAGCGATCTGCAGTCGCATGGAGAGATTGACAGAGGAAACTGGATTACAGGGTTTAATTTTATTGATAATCTTATGGTAGGCGATCAGACAAATCTGCCTCCGATTATCAGCGAAAATAAAGGGCATAACAAATATTACATGCTGCCGTTGATATTGGGTTTTATAGGATTTTTCTTCCTGCTGTTTCATATCGAAGCACGGGGAAAAGAGATATTCTGGATAATATGTACCCTGTTTCTCCTCACCGGCTTCGCCATTATTGTGTATCTGAATCAGACGCCAACTCAGCCGCGAGAGCGAGACTATTCCTATTGCGGATCTATCTATGCGTTCTGCATTTGGATAGGTTTTGGAGTGGTGGCTCTCACGGAGTGGTTGCATAAAAAACTTCCCCGCGCCATCAGCGTGGGCGCTGCTATTGTGCTGGGGTTGAGCGTTCCTGCTATTCTGGCTTCCCAAAACTGGGACGACCACGACCGTTCAAACCGCTATACAGCTCACGATTTTGGCGCAAACTACCTTCATTCATTAGCGCCTAACGCCATTATATTTACTTACGGCGACAATGATACTTTCCCGCTTTGGTACAGCATAGAGGTAGAAGGGATGCGTCCCGACGTGCGGGTCGTCAACTGGAGTTATTTGCAGACAGACTGGTATGTCAACCAAATGAGACGGGAAGCATATACCTCAGCGCCTCTGCCAATATCTTGGGACCCGAACGATTATTTGGGAACTAAACATGCTGTGGCGTATGTATATAACTCCAAAGATACTACAAAGTATGATGCAAGAACGGTGCTTAACTTCATCCGAAGCGATAACCCGCAGACCAAAGACCTTATGGGCAATGATTTAATACCCGGTCCGTACATGCAAATCAAAGTGGACAAAGATCAGGTGTTGAAAACAGGGACAGTGAAACCATCGCAAGCCGACCGGATTGTCCCTGCCATCAATCTCACAGTGCAGCGCACAATGACCCTTGCCGATATGATGATTATTGACATGCTGATAACAAATAATTGGGAACGCCCCATCTATTTTGCCAACACAACGCCTCCTTCCATACAGCAGGGCTTGCAAAACTATTTTCAAAACGAAGGAATAGCCTCCCGCGTGGTACCCATTTATCAGGCAGGCGGGGGCACAGTCAACACAGACGTGATGTATGACAACATGATGCATAAGTTCAAATGGGGCAATGTGCAAGACCCGAAAGTCTATCTGGATGAAAATATTTTGAGAATGTGCAGCAATTTCAGACAGTCGTTTGCATCTCTTGCAGTGGCGTTGATAAACGAAAACAAAAGAGATTCGGCATTGAAAGTATTGGACTATTGCATGAAAGTGATTCCGGATAAGACGGTGCCTCATGACTATTATTCAGTACCGTTTGGAGCAGCCTATTATGCTATTCATCAACCGGCTAAAGGAGACGACGTTATGAAAAGTATTGCCGACCGGTGTGTTGCAAACTTGAAATGGTATGCTGCATTGACTCCAAGTAAGATGCGTACTGTAAGTCAATCTATTGGCATAAATATGGAAACGTTGAGAAAGACACTCTCTTTCTTGCATTACTACAAGCGGGACGATTTGTATAATAAATATGCGCAGCAATGGGAATTTTTTGCAAGGGCAATGCCGCAAGTATTTAAAGATCAACAAGCAGATCAACAAGTGTTTGAAGATCAATGAAATGGGTAATTCAATGATTCCAAGTTCCAAAGTTCACGATTTAAACTTGAATTTTGGAACTTGAACTTTTGAACCTGAAATGCGTACAAGATGTTGACGTTGCTTTTGCAAAAGCTCTTCCCGAAAGCAATGTGGCGGGGAAATGAGAGGGAGAGGTGTGTGTTTCTTACGTTCGACGATGGACCTGTTCCAGAAACAACGCCGGAAGTATTGAAAATACTGGATCGGTACGATGTCAAAGCGACTTTTTTTTGCGTAGGCGAAAATGTGGAACGGCATCCGCAACTCTACAGCGCCATCATTGAAAAAGGACATTGTGCCGGCAATCACACCTATAATCATGTGAGAGCTTTTGCAGTTGGCTATCACGATTATATGGATAATGTCCGGAAGGCAGCCCAACGCATGCATACAGCGCTGTTTCGTCCACCGCATGGGCAATTGACGCGAAAACTGTACAGAGAGTTGCAAAAAGAATATAACATAGTAATGTGGGACGTCCTGACGCGTGATTATGACCGGTCGCTGACGCCTCAAAAAGTTATTGAAAATGTAAAGCGCTATACACGAAACGGTTCCATCATCGTATTTCATGATTCGGAAAAATCGGCTAAAAATGTATTAACAGCGTTACCTGAAGCCATAACTTATTTAAAAACAAAAGGATACCGGTTTGATACCCTATAGTTTGTCTGATAATGAAAAAAGTTGCCAAAATCATATCGCTTGTGTTTCATCCGTTGCTCATCCCTACTTACGGAACGGCGCTGTTGTTCGTCTCCAATCCTTTTCCGGGCGCTATCCCATGGTTTCCTGAAATGATAATAAGTCTGACAGTGTTTTTATGTACGGCAGTCATACCGGCTCTTTTCATTTTTCTCTTTCAGAAAATGGGGAAAATATCATCCTTTCATTTAAACCGGCAAAAAGAGCGCACGCGTCCTTATGCATACTCAGCCGGAAGTTACCTGCTTTGCGCGTTTTATGTACAAAAGTTTGGTATGCCGCTATGGTTTGTAACCATGCTGGCAGGCAGCGCTGTCGCTATCCTTATTCTGCTGGTTATCAATATAAAATGGAACATAAGCGCCCATCTGGCGGCAATGGGTGCGCTCATGGGAAGTATTTTGGTGGTTGCTTACAAATACGTCATCAATCCCTATGGAGTGGTGATAGCTGTGGCGCTTGTGTCGGCTGCTGTCGCTTCAGCCCGCATCACGCTCGATGCGCACACGCCGGCACAAACCGCCGCCGGCTTCCTCGATGGATTTATTGTTACTGTTGCAGCGGGGTTATTGTTTGGATAATAATCAGGGAGTTTTTACGATGATTAATTGTACATATGATATATTGGAATAATATTATATATGAATGTCCGTATATTCGCCTAAAAACAGTGTAATATGCTTATTTACAGTATGTTATAAATATTTGCAAATTCGTATAACTTATTGTAAATCACTTACTTAAATGAAATTTCAGGTATGCATACGGGTACTCATATTAAAATATTATTCTCATTCTTTCTCCAAGCCGCTACCCAGCAGCCTTTTTATTTTTATTTAACATAAATAATTGCTGAAATAGTTGATCAATAAACAAAAGTTTATTATCTTTGTAGCATCAAAAAGGTATCAACTATAACAACAAGAAAAATGAAAGAGTACATTTCAAAAAAAGATATGACAACAAAAGAAAAATTTGAAGATTTGAAATTGCGTGATATAAACGCAAAATCAGACGTTGAACGGGATAAACTTACTATGGAATTTGATAAATTAGCAAATGCAGATCCCGAAGGGTTTTGAAAAAGCAGTAATGGAAAGCGCTAAAAAAACGCTTGCAGATACAAAAGAGTTGAGAATAAAAGAGCAACTTTCTCAAATATCTGAAATGGTTTCAATGGCTTATATTGCAAGAACGTATTTCAAAAAATCAAAAAGTTGGCTTAGCCAACGGATTAACGAATTTGATGTGAACGGAAAGCCAGCAAAATTTCAACCAGAAGAAGTTGATACACTAAACTTTGCTATTAAAGACATATCTACAAAATTAGGTACGGTTTGCATTTCTTGTTAAATTCCTTTTTGACATTCTGTATCTTTCCCCGCCCCTAAAAAGGCGGGTTTTTTTGTAAAAATATTTGCAGTATCAAAAACTTTTCGTATCTTTGAAATGTACTTTGGCAAAGTACCATTTACGATTATTGAAGGCTATTGCCCATTCACAAAGTCAATAACTTTCCGGTTGACCTTCATCAACCTTTTTTCTGTTTGCACTTAACCCACATTGCAGCGGTTTTCCACGATTAACATAAATAACATTCGAAAAATTAGTCTGGACAGTATAATTGTATCCGTGAAATCGAAGCCTCCATACGCTGTCTGAAAAGCGACCTTGACTTGCGCCCTGTTTTTCACAAAACAGACGATGCAACGAA
>Ga0209629_10002821_pt1 | contig 12059 bp, 9 predicted proteins | sample TergutCu122P5_FD_187286 | JGI IMG/M metagenome (GOLD analysis project Ga0209629, IMG submission 187286) | Cubitermes ugandensis P5 segment gut microbial communities from Kakamega Forest, Kenya - Cu122 P5 (SPAdes) (version 2) | ecosystem: Host-associated > Arthropoda: Insects > Digestive system >...
GGGGGGGGGGGGGGGGGGCGCAAAAATTTCTTGGGCCCAGGGGCGTAAAGTACCTAAATACGGGCCTGAGTATAGGTATTAGGTTTGCTGGCATCTGTTACGGACGGTGTGTGGACATGCGTTGTACGTTTAATCCGGTAACGTATGTTCAGAGACCGTTGATGATAGACAGGAGGGATTGTAGGGAGAGAAATTTAACGAGATAACGGCTGGCAGCCAATAAAGGACACTAGCAGTCGAGGGAGGAAAGCAGTCGCTTACGAGCGCGATGTGAGTGAGTGCCAGTGACCATGTTATTTGAATAAAACGTGATTTGCTTATGACTTTATACAGCGCCCTTTTTCTTTGTACCAAGTATAAAATTAGTAAACAAAAAAAAATCTAAATCTACATGTGATTCGGTGAACCACACCCATTTCCCGAAAGAGTATCACGTACCAGACTTGAGTATGTCGGGACAAACAAAGGGTGATCGTGTAGATAAGGAACTATTACAGTATAAGACACATGAAATTTGTCGTATGGATTGATCATAAACTTGGAACTACTTGCAAATTAAGCATGAGATACTGTAAATAAAATACTGAAATGTCGAAGATGCGAAACTTTGTTAATTTGCTCTACAAATTTAATTCAGGCTTAATTATTAAGTTCTAAATAATAATAATAATAATATGTGACGTACGTGGAACTGTAAGCAACAATAAATTCTCCGTCAATTCGAATTCGACATAGGACATGTTCGAGTGCAACACGCCAAGCCATGGGCCAAATGTCACGTCATGATTTTGACTGACGTATGATAGCCAAAACACTAGATTTGCGACATCTGATGTTCTCACAGCGGTGTCACGGAGGATTCAGGTCTGCAGGGATGTGACGCTGCCCTAGAAGACATAATTTCTCATTTGTGTGGCAGTAATTCCCTGCAACAGATATTAGGCTTTATTTGTTGTTTCCCGAATTGTTCTTCATATACCCACTGTTGTCGGGATACGAACTCCGGTCGCCTGTTCCGTATTCCGTCACACTGATCGTGACGTTTAAAGATGCACAGCACATTACATCTCTTTCCACTGTGTAATATTTCTAATATTTGATATAGCTGACAGAAGTAGAGCAGAGGCCCGTCGACCTGTTTTCGTCACTCACACTCGTATATCGCATACATCATAGGGTCACATGCAGCGTTGGTTGGGAGTCTCTGCTATAATTATACCTGTCTCGACCGAAGCTCTCCGGTGTTTGGGTTAGAGAGCAGGCAAATAAAATTCTGAAGACTTATATTTTAAAATTCAATTTATTGTGTCATGGAATTATTAATAAAATCTGAAAATATATTTCAGCAAATGTTGTCTTTCTCTATAAACCAACGACTTTCGGTCCTTCAAAAACAAATGATTTCCAATCAAAAGGTACTTTCTGCTGATTTAAATATCTGACAGTCAAACTGAAACCTAAAACAAAGAAATGAATGAATTATAATTAAACGATACACATCGAAATTACAGTCGAATCCGGTTATAACGACATCGGTTTATGCGACACCTCGTATATAGCGTCATATATTCTGTGGTACAAACGAATTCCTCGCTGTTAATTGTGACATTATATTTCTCGGTTAGAAAAATATTAGTTCATAGCGCCACAAATCATTCAGTCCCTTTAATAACGTTATGACCGAGTTCGACTTATATGTAAGAATGAATTATATTCACCACCAAAGTACTTCAAGAAAGCCTGTGATTCAGTTAAGAGGGAGGTCTTCCATCTTATTCTCCCTGAGTTTGGCAAGGCTAATGAAAATGTGTCTGAATGTAACTCATAACAGAGTCCGGGTAGGGAAACATTTACCTGACATGTTTCTATTAAGAATGGTTTGAAACAAGGAGATGCTTTATCGCCATTGCTTTTCTTTGCTTTAGAGTAAGCCATAAGAGTGTTCAGGTAAACCAGGATGGCTTGAAATTAAATGGTAAACATCAGCTTTTGGTTTATACTGGGGATGTTAATATATTATGGGGAAGCGTACATACTAGAAAGAAAAACACAGAAGCTATAGTAGTTGCCAGTAAGGAGATAGGACTACAAGTAAATGTTGATACAGCTAAGTACTTGGTCATGTCTCGAGATCAGAATTCAGGACGAAGTCACAATATAAAGATTGATAATATTTCCTTTGAAAGTGTGGAAGAGTTCAAATATATGGGAACAACCCTGACGAATCAAAGTTACATTCAGGAAGAAATTAAGAGCACTCTGAAGTCACGGAATGCTTGCTGCCATTCGGTGCAGAATCGTTTGTCTTCCAGTTTGCTATTAAAATACAAAGATTAAGTTATACAGAACTATAATATTGCCTGAGGAACGTAGGCTGAAGGTGTTTGAGAATAGGGTGTTGGGGAGAATATTTGGGCCTAAAGGTAGGTACACGCTTGTAACGTATCCGCCTGACGTAACACCGTATCGTGACAGTGTGGACGGGACTTGTGACCACGTAACGTATCAAAAGTTGGTTACGCGGTAACATTACGGGCTTGTTCGATGTACTGTCGGTATTTGGCCTTCGCATCAAAGGGATGACACGGTTACGGCCTGAGCAGGTGTGGACGGGCAACGTGACACGTCACCACCGTCCGCTCCTGTTTAAAGCATAATGTATATACTTGTAAATGTACGAAGCCGCTGCTAGCTGCAAAAACATCGCTCGGGCTTCCGTAAAAAACTGGGAACCCCACGATGTACGCTCGCAGGGTACTGTTACGCCGTGAGGCACGGGATGAAAGTTCAGCTCGTAACTCCGCATCGTGTGTCACTTGCAACGTTACGGCGTTACGGTACGCGGTAACGTTACAAGTGTGTATCCACCTTCAGAGGGACGAGGTAACAGGGGAGTGGAGAAAACTACATAATGAGGAGCTTTAATGATCAGTACTGCTCACCAAACATTATTTGGTTGATCAAATCGAGAAGAATGAGGTGGGCATGGCATGTAGCACGTATGGGAGAGAGGAGAGTTGCGTACAGGGTTTTGGTGGGGAGAACTGAGGGAAAGATTTCACTTGGAAGACCCAGGTGTAGATGGGAGGATAATATTAAGATGGATCTTCAGGAAGTGGTATGGGGGTCATGGACTGGATCGATCTGGCGGGCTTTTGTAAACTAAGTAATGAACCTTCGGGTTCCGGAAAATGGGGGGAATTTCTTGACTAGCTGAGTCTGTTTGATGGAGTAAGTAAGTAAGTAAGTAAGTAAGTAAGTAAGTAAGTAAGTAAGTAAGTAAGTAAGTAAGTAAGTAAGTAAGTAAGTAAGTAAGTAGGTAGGTAAGTAAGTAAGTAAGTAAGTAAGTAAGTAAGTAAGTAAGTAAGTAAGTAAGTAGGTAGGTAAGTAAATACATTTACTAAATTAAAATTAATAAGTAAACGAATTTCAAATAAAGATTAAATGAAAGTTAATGCAACAACAAATTGCACCCAAATGGGTAAAATATCGAATTGGAGAGAAAGTCATTAGTGACTATTTAAACAAATGCCGAATACACGCAATCTAAGGTTAAACAGATTACGTTCAAATAAATAGACATTTGACTGAAAAGAAAAACATCATCGAACATGTGAAAAAAAAAGTACGAAAATAAATTATAACCTAGGGATGAAGAAATTGTATTCGAAAAAACAAAATATGACTCTAAAATAAGAAACAGTGGATTATATTTCGATAAATGCAAGCGTCTAGATTTAATGTGACGACGAATGAATTACATTCAAATACGTACATACTGAAAATGAATGAATTATATTTCAACAACAGCAAGAACAAAATCAAATTTGAGAATGAGGAAAGTTTATTCAAATAAACACAACTATGCATTTAAGAAAAAGGAATAATGAATTATACTAAAGAAATTATTTCATTAACTAAGAGTACATCCAAGTGAATACAAAGTCCGACAACGGCAGAAATGATACTGATCATAAAAATTAGAATATCTTGTTCAAATAAGCACAATACTGCATTTAAAAGAAGGAAATGATGACTTACATTCTGGAAATTGCGAAATGCTGAAACCCATTACAAACAAAATAAATTCTTTTCTGAACCAACAAGAAGCACAGATTTAACTAGTGGCGATATTTCCAAAATATTCTTCAGTATATATGACAGTATTGTCATATAAGCAGTACATGAAATATTGAGTCAAAAGTCTGTATTGATTTACAGTGTATATGGATGACATCTATGCCATTTTAGAAGTTAGCTCAAAGACAATCCCCAGAAAAGGTATACTACCGCGAACAGAGTGTCAGAAACCCCAAACCAATAGGGAATCTAAATTTAGCGGATTACTCTTTTCGTATCTACAAACAAAAATGTAGGCTGATTTTTGGACATTATAAATTTACTACCAGTCCTTAACCATATAAATAGAACATTTCTTCATACTCCTTCCTCTTTTATTTTACGCTATTTGTACAAAATCCGCACTACTTGTTCAGCGTAATATTTTTACTGTGATATGGAAACAGCTGTGAACGAAAAGATGGAGGATGTTGCGTATGACGTTTACTGGTTTATACAAATAATGACAGCGTTTAGTGTTTTTAATTTAACCCACCTTGTTGTACAGTAAATAATATTCAGTTTTTAACAATGTGGGAGACGTAAAGTTACGGTTGTATACATTATGAACAATGAATGAGTGTAATTCTAAGTAGCTAATATTTTGATTATTGATCCTGTGCTACAACAACGTCGCGTATGATTTACCATAAGTGAAAGGGTATCGACAGCGAAAACTTCAGTATAATATAAAGTTCATAGAATGGAGTGTGTTGGCGATTTTGAATATAACAGCAAAGATTTAATTGGCCATGGTGCGTTTGCTGTTGTATTCAAAGGTAGGCATAGGAAGGTAAGAAAGACAATGTAAAATGTTTACTTTTGGAAGTGGTGTAGAGAATTACAGTTTGTAGTTACCTAGGCAGTATTTATAAATTCGGTGTTAACATCTTACATATTTTGTTTTGTAGAACCCAAATTTTGTGGTTGCCATCAAAAGCATTACAAAGAAAAATCTGGCCAAGTCACAAAACTTACTGGGAAAGGAGATCAAAATATTAAAGGTAGGTTTTCAGATATTTAGGTTTATAAAATAAACTGCTGGTCACATCCACGTTTGAATGTTTTTACAGTATTTTTGTGCATAAAGTAATCAGTAACTTCATTAAAATATGAGATTTCTTCTTTAAAAATAAAAGTCATTTCTTTATAGAGTAAAATTTCTTTACATTTCGTAGATCCTTTGTAGGACTAAGCCAAGGATGCAGGCTATGTGATGCCTTAATATTATGACCTAAAATATTGGTGGTAGGTGGAAGGTTATGGAACAAAATTCCAGTATATTGAACTCCTTTGTGATATTGACTGAGGTTAGTACAGCCATTTGGTATATGAAGGTCATAGTTATTCCATGTTCCTGAATTATATTGGTCTGAAACTGATAAAAATTATTTCGTTTTGTCCACAAGAAATGATAATACTAAGAACAAGTATTGCTGGCAAGTGAAAGAACACTTAGTATCCTGAACATTTTGAAACAAGAGTGCTCTTTTACAGCACTTTGCAGTATTCAAAAGATTTTGTTTTGGATATAAAATACTGTTATGGGTTCTTTTGAACTGTAAATGTGTTCTATGTCCAGAGACATGGACTTCATTATTCCAGAGATGGAAACAGACTTTAGACTACTGTGGAATGCAAGTAACTGTTTACCTCTTTACATGGCATAACATACCAGAAGAATTAAATTTCTTGTTACTACCACTGTGATATCATCAAAACTTACAACTTTTGTATTATTTACAAAGAGAATGTAGGTTTGGTTTTGGAATTGAAGACTGGGAGAAGATCATTGATACAGATGAGAAGAAGCAAGTGACCAAGTAATAATTATTACTTGTAACTGTGTGAGTGTTGAGAATGTTTCCTGAGTTGGGTCAGAGTTCATGTTTGTTGCACTGGAAAGATATACTTTGGTGTCAGCTTACCACCACATTGTCAGTTCTGGCTTGTAAACAAATGTTTCTGATATTTAAGAATCTAGTTAGTAGGTAAATTCCTTACAGCAATTATATTTTATGAGATATAGTCTTCTTGGCAAGTGAATACCCTGCACCTGAATTGCCTGTTCTTATAACCAAAACCCCCTGGTTTTCAGAGTACAGGTTTCTGGAATATGATGCCGCATAATCTGGTAGATGTCTATGGACATTTTGATGTGATGGCAGTAAATTTCCACCATACTGTATGGCATCATATTCTGGAAGACTCTTACCTTCATAATTTGTACTGTAAGATGTGCTGTTATCACAGGTTGGAATGCAATATGCTGGGATTTTTTGTGAAGGTCAATAGTAGGTTGATTTTCTGAAGAAAGTTAATTGTTTAACTTTTATTACCGGTTCTAAAATCTGAAATTAACCAGATATTGCCTGAGGTTTGACAATTTGACAGACAGTTTGACAGCTTTATTGTTGTCAAGTGCTGTGAATGTAAGTACCAAGTCATACCAGGAAATTACCGAAGTGGTGTATAGATATTATCTGTATGTCTTGTGAAGCTATTTCTGTAAGCTCCATGTGTAACCTGTCAAAGCCAGAATCATAGCTAAACAATAATTAAACATTTCCCACCTGAAAAAAAATAAACTGTGTTCCTGTTACAAAGATCAGCCAATTAATGAATTACAGGGAGGTAACTGCTGTTTGTTGTGAGAATCGCAGGAAACACATTAAGGGCAAAATTCAGCGTTCTGTAGTGCTAAAGTAGTGGATGCATACAATTACTACAGTGTGTTCAATGGCTAATACCATCATCCCCCAAATTTCTGGGCCTCTGTAAACATCTCTCCATGTGATTTATAACCATTATTTTGTGTCATTTTCTCATCCCCATTCTGGCTGTTGTATTTTAAGCACCCTCGTACGATGCAGCTACATTTCGTATGCAACCATTGTAATAAGAGATCTGTTTATCTGCTATGTAGTAAGTTCATTTGCACCCTTCAAAAGAAATTAAGAGGGTGATGTAATTAAGGAGGATGTGATGGGTGGGGCATATAGCAAGCATGTGTGTGTGTGTGTGTGTGTGTGTGTGTGTGATGAGAAATGCATACATTGTTTTTATTTGAAACTATGAAGGTAAGAGACCCAGGCCTAGATGGGAAGATAATATTAAAATGGGTCTTAAAAAGTAGAATGTTGAAGTGAGTGTACTTGATGCAGCTGGCTCAGGGTAAGGTCAAGTGGTAGTTTGTTGAGAATGTGGTGATGAACCTGTGGCTTTTATAATAGGCGGATGATTTCTTGACTGTCTGTGAGACTACCATGAAGCTGACACATGTGTTGGACTTCTTTGTTGTTTCATTTTTAGTTAATGATGATGAAAAGAGAAGGCTGCGGATTAAAGTTATGAAACCACCTATGTGTGGGTGATGAAGATTGGCTGAGTCTAAGAGATCTCTTCCCCTTTTTGATCTGAGTGGAGTCAGATTCTGAAGCCTACATTTACAAAGAAAAAGTCCCATGTTTGTGTCATGTTAATGGTACATTTTCATCACAGACTTTTAGACTTACAAGTAACTCAGCTTCTCATGAAGGACTGTGTTTCATCTGGTTACTCTGAGTTAAAGCTCTGACATCCTGTATAATGTTCATTATGTTTCTTTTTAGGAATTGACGGAACTTCATCATGATAATGTTGTAGCACTGCTTGACTGTAAGGTAATTATTATAATTATTATTATTATTATCCTTGTTATCACCTTTATGTAGGGTATTTACAATTATGTACCTGAAACAAACCATTTTTATAGGGTATACAGTTTTGCGGCTGTTCTGTATTTACAATTTGTGCTACACGTAATGTTATTTTGCCTGTGAAATATGTTTTATATTATTATTATTATTATTATTATTATTATTATTTACCATTATGCAGGATGTTTACAATTATATGCCTGAAACAGAGCATGTTTCTAGGATGTATAATTTTGCAGCTGTTATGTAGTTACAGTTTATTGTATATGTAATGTTATTTAGCCCATGAAATATGTTTTGTACTTATATGTGGATCCTTTCCAAAGTATGTGTGCAGTGTCCAGTATGGGTGTTTTCATTAGTTTCTTGATGTTGTGCTTTCCCGGTATGTTGCTCAGGTATTTTCTGAATGATGTTGTTTTTATGTTACACTAAATCATGGTTAACAGACAGTTGTTAGAGAGGTGCAATAAAATTAAATTTTTTTTTTTCTTTCCCAGGAAACATCACATAATGTGTTTTTGGTTATGGAGGTGAGTCATACTTCTTCCATTCATAAGAGCAGAATCTCCTTTATTCTGTGTCGGTAGATTAGAGTATTTTGAAGTGCAATGAAATTTCAGAAAATGATAGTGAATGATATTATCCAAAGAACTGTATTCTGACTTTGATGTTTACATTGCACATTGGTAGCAGATGTTACACACCAGACCTCCATGTATTCACCATTGACATTTTGGTATTGGCCCTGTCATGGCATGAAGGCTTGTATCCTGGTGTAGAAGAAATGGTGCCATGTGTTTGTAGGCAGGAGGTGACAGCTTGCTTCGTGGCAGTGTTTGTTGCAAATTTCCTTCCCAGCCAGGTGCTTCATAAGGTGTCCAGAGAGATGAAAATCACTGGGCCCCACACTGTCAGTAGGTACAGCACTATGGCTAGGAGGTTATGAAACACTTCCCTATGCAGTTTGGATCTCACTCCTGGTGATTTCCATATCTTTGCCACCATAAGAAGCTCCTGACTGACAGGCAAAGTGGTGGCAGATTCTGACATTAAGCAAGCTGTAGACACTTGACACACATTTCTTCAATGCCAGGACAAAGACCTTGGTACTTTGATGGGACATACGAATGACCAGTGGGTTTAAAGTCATGGTGGGACAGATTCTTAAACACCAGTGGTGACTGCGTGGAGGTCTGATGTGTTTCATCTGCTACCCAAGTGCCATGTATATATCAGTCAGAATAAAGTTCTTGGCATCAGACTGTTGTTACCTTATTCGTGAAGCTCCTGTTTGTTATCTTTGTACATTGTCAATAAGACAGTCTTCTGAGAGACTATGTGAAATAAAACATACTTATGTAATGATGCTGTCACTGCTTCAGAGACTATAGTATCAAGTGATACTGTGGTCACTGAGTGACGAATTGCAAAGAACAGGGAAGGAAAGACGTTGGAGACTATTTTAACCATTTGGCACTGGAGGATGGCTATAGTCATAATGCTGTGGGATGCCGAGAAAGCCAAATGACCACTATAGTTGTCGGGTATTTACACACAAAGTAATGGGTAGGATATTCAAGTCCTGTTCTTTTGCAGAGTGCACTGGGCACTGAATTCTGGCACCAAAGGGTTGAGGTACTGGAGGGTAACAAGTTATTGCTTGAGATTCATATATTCCAGTGAGTTTCCATACGATACAGTAACCCCTGAACAAATGTGGTTTTGCTCACTGCATTTTTGACTGTGTTCAGGTGAAAGTAATTAAATTTGTGGGCACGAAGTTTGCCAGGCACTGAAAAATTTAAATTCACAGGGGTAAATGTGGGTGGGTACTCACCTGCCCCAGAAGCTGGCAGCATTAACCATCAGATTTCTGTGTTAATGTCCAAAAATGTGTGTGTTTCAAGTGATGTTGGGTTTCATCCATAAGCATCTGCATTCACATAACTTTAGTTTTCCCATAAGAATTTTGTGCAACCCAGTTTTGCCCCTTGTGTTCTGATTATCCCCCATAACCCCTGTGGTAGACATAGTGTCACTGTGTATCATAATCTGGATGTGATGTTCAACAGTGTGTTAGCTGGGTACAGGACATTTTAGAGGAATGAAGCTGCCTGCATATTCTGTCTGCAATGAAAATGGGTACTGTGTGCAGTGAGCTGTGTTGGCACTAGATGTTTATTAACGCTCTAGAATGCGGCCATTGGTGCTGAACCTGCCGAATCTGCATCTACAGAGAGTTGTTTATTTTCTGTAGATGATTTTTGATGGGAATGGCAAATGAGTCTTTCTTCTTAGGTGATGTTATTAACTTCCTTGTTTTTTGAAAAATATTTTACCATTTCTGATCCATTTATTTGTTGATGTGTTAATATATATATATTTTTTTTATTTGCAGTACTGCAATGGAGGTGATTTGGCCGATTACTTAGGGGGTAAGGATTTGTGTGCATGAAATACATTATTATAAAGTTCTGGAGTCAGTTCTGAGAATTTTAGTGTAATTACTGAATGTGTTTTTATTTATTGCAGTGATGGGGACCCTGAGTGAGGACACAATTAGACTTTTTCTCTGTCAGTTGGGTAAGGGGTGCATTTATTTTGAGAATTGTTATATAAACAAATTCTCTCATCATGCAAAGCATTGTGAGAAATAATTTTAATTTTTCTTGCAGCCGGAGCAATGAAGGCATTGCATGCAAAGGGTATTGTCCACCGGGATTTGAAGCCACAGAATATTTTGCTGAGTCATAGTGGTGGAAAATCTTGTCCACAACCGCACGAGATCCGACTGAAAATTGGTAGGCTGTAATATTAATCTGAATGACATTTCACATCCAAAAATAAAGTAAATGAAGTACTTGCATTTTGACATAACAAAATCTGGTGTTTTGTTCTCAGCTGACTTTGGCTTTGCAAGGTTCCTTCAGGATGGAGTTATGGCTGCGACACTATGTGGTTCACCAATGTACATGGCAAGTTTAAAGCTTCTTATAAGTTTTCCTTGTTTGGGAATTTATTAATGTGCATTTTTAATATTCTGGTTTAAAAGAAGATCAAAGTAGTTATACAAAAAGCTTTATTTTGGAAGTTAGTTATCTCTTTGTTCCATGGAAAAGAGGATTGAAAAATCTGAAAGGAGTAATTAGATAATTTGTTATAAGTGGAGAGGTTACTAAATTAGTTACTCGTAGTGTTGGCCAGATATTGTTGAGGAGTGTCCTTAAATTTACATGGTAGTTGGGTTACACGTATGCTGTAAGTGCATTCACTATCCTACATTACATTTATAAGCATTTTAATGTAGTGATTTTTTTAAAATTAATATTTTATTGTAAAATACATAATTATTTAAATTTTTATTTTTTGCAGGCACCAGAAGTGATCATGTCTCTGCAGTATGATGCAAAAGCTGATCTTTGGAGCTTAGGTACCATAGTATTTCAGTGTTTGACTGGCAAGGCTCCGTTCCATGCACAGACACCACAGGCGCTCAAACAATACTATGAGAAGAATGCGAATCTAGCTCCAAAGTGAGTTTATGGCTTTATGTTAACTCTTTGAAGTCAGCAGTTTATCTAAACAGTATATCAGAATTCAGTTTGTAGGTCACAGGGAACGTAGTCTGTCTCCAACATAAAGACTAAGCCCAAACGTAACAACAATTATGACCGGCCATGGAAATATTAGATCTTACTTACATCGATTAAAAATTATAGAAAGTCCAGAGTGCCCACCAAACACGGTATACAAACAGTAGACCACTTAATATTTCAGTGTGAAAGGCTAAAGAATGAAAGAGATATTCTGAAGAATAGTGTACTTAAAAAAGGCAACTGGCCACTGAGTAAAAATGAATTAATCCATAGGAATTTCAAACAATTCATTAGATATATAAACTCGATGGACTTTGAAAAGATAAATTGTTCTAACGAACAGTTGTAAACGAACACTAACAACAGAAATGTAAGATAAAATAGCATGTAGTATTACTTACTGTAATGGAGCATGCTGATGTTTTAATAAATGAATAAAAAAAAATCATAAAGACCAGCCACTTCCTGTTGGTTAGAGAAATAAGTGGTGCTTATATCCTCAACTGTACAAAACATATATATAGAACTTGAGGGAAAAAGGCAGACTTCTTAGTGGTAATGCAGGCAGTGTGTATGGTTACCACCTGTCTGTAAAGGGCTGGTATTTATGTTTGATGCATGTTTCTTATGGACTACATGAAAC
>Ga0209629_10002822_pt1 | contig 12058 bp, 7 predicted proteins | sample TergutCu122P5_FD_187286 | JGI IMG/M metagenome (GOLD analysis project Ga0209629, IMG submission 187286) | Cubitermes ugandensis P5 segment gut microbial communities from Kakamega Forest, Kenya - Cu122 P5 (SPAdes) (version 2) | ecosystem: Host-associated > Arthropoda: Insects > Digestive system >...
GCCAACCCCTGACCGAGCGGCCCGGTCGTCACTTCGACGCCGGTGACGTGCCCGTATTCCGGGTGTCCGGCACACGGACTGCCGAGCTGCCGGAACCGCCTGATGTCGTCGAGCGTCACCGAAGGTTCGTTGGTCACTTCGCAGTCGTCCCCCAGTTTTTTGACGCCGGAAAGATGCAGCAATGCGTAAATCAACATCGAAGCGTGCCCCGCCGAAAGCACGAAACGGTCGCGTGCGAGCCATTGCGGATGCCCCGGATCGTAACGCATCTGTTCGTTGAACAAAAGATAGCCGACCGGTGCCAATGCCATCGGCGTGCCGGGATGCCCGCTGTTGGCCGCCTGCACCGCCTCCATTCCCAAGGTTCGAATCGTGTCAATCGCTTTTTTCTCTTGCGCCGTCATGGATAATGTCATTGTTTGCAATCCTGAAAAAATATTTGAAAAAACGTAGCAATTCAGCGGAATTTTTGTTTTGCATCCCATAGGGATGCGTCGCTCGGTAGCAAATGCAACGTATAAACACATCCGCATTCCGCAGGAATGCGTCCTCAATTGTTCGTTGGTTGCATTCCTAACGGAATGCAAGATGTTGTGTGGCGGCAACGTGGTTTTCTACCGAGCGATACAATCCTAACGGATTGCAATACGCTTCCACCAATACAAACCAAAAATTTGAGGGAATGGTTTCGAAAAAACTTATCTCGATTTAATGTTGCTGCGGCATCAAATGCCACTCCCCGTCGTAAAAATAGTAAACACCGATCACCACGCCGGCCGCCCAAACGACAATCGGTAAAATCGCAAGAAAGCGAGCCGCGATTTTTTGCCACACAGGCGGTCGGTCGCCTTGTCGTGATGAGTGTTTGATCATCAATTTACTGAAAATATAGCCTACCAAAATCGCGTTCAAAAACATGATCGGCATTGACAATAATATCCATGGCACGGGGAAAAAATTTTCGCGAAACAGCGCCTTTGGAAAAATCACCCCGCCGATCCCGCACAAAAAAGCCGGAAAAACCAGGCAACAGGATTGACAGCATTGCAACAACAGGATGTGAGGATCGCTGTTATCTTTCATTATGATTGAACTCTTTCTTCCCGGTTCCAAGAACCGGGGCTAAACATCATCATCTTCGTGGTTCTTCGTGTCCTTCGTGGTGAATAACAAAATTTCCCGGATCAGTTTTTCGATTTTTTCCTCCAGTTGCGAAATCGTGCCGTCATTTTGAAGCACATATTTGGCGGCACGTTTTTTCTCTTCCAGCGAACACTGGTTGGCAACCCGGGCGCGATATTCGCCGGGCGTCCAGCCGCGCGACAGCATCCGTTGGATTCGCAGTTCTTCCGGGGCGTCGACAAAAATGATTTCGTCGCAAAACCGGTCCCATTTTCCCTCGAACAACAACGGGGCGTCGATCAAAACGAGCCATTTTCCGGATATTTTCGCATTTTCGAGCTGTTTTTGCAAGAGTTCGGCGATTTTCGGGTGGGAAATACCGGTCAATTTTTTGAGATTTTCGTCACTTTCCGCAGTTCCGGCAAACACGATACCCGCCATTTTCCGCCGGTCGATTTCCCCCTTCTCGTCGAACGGGAGATTTCCCCAAAGCGAACGCACCTGTTTTTTCACTTCGTCGAGCCGCAAAACGTCGTGTCCCAACCGGTCGGCGTCGATCGCAACAACACCGTCACGACTTGCAAATATTTTTGCAACCGTACTTTTGCCCCCCCCGATTCCGCCGACAAGACCGATGACTTTCATGAACGACGTTCTTTCTTTTGATTTTTTGTCCACAGATGACACAGATTTTCACAGATGATTTTTAAAAAAATAAAATCTGTGTTCATCTGTAAAATCTGTGGATAAAAACAAATGATCTTGTATAAGTTTGTATGGTGAATCCATTGCGTTGTATACCGCAGCCGGTATGGGCGGCAGCCTTCGGCCTTGCGCAAACGTCCTGCGTTGCAGGACTTGCCATGTCCAGCTTCCGGAATTTTCAACCGGCTTGGGTATAAGATTAATCGTCAGATGACAAACGGGAACGTATCGTCCAGCGGCGAGTTTGACAGTTCGACGAGGAAACCGGCAACCCGTTCGACGATGACGCGAAGAACTTTTTGCCCTTTTTCGGCGGACGCTTTGTGCGGGTTGCCCGCCCCGGTGTTGGTCGTCAGCAAATGCCAGGGGCGCGTGACGCCGACCCAACCGCGATTGACCGCTTCGAATCGCGTTTTTCGTTTGACGCCGTCGTCGGCAATCAACTGTCCGTCCGCATCGCGACCGACAAGTTCGGGGGACAATGCCAGCAAAAGCGACGTTTCCATCTCGCCGCCGTGATCGTCCGGTTCCTCGAAAATTTCGTGGTACACGTCGCCGAATACCCGAAACCAGTCGCAAAGAAAAAGTTTCGCGTCGGTTTTCCCATACATTTCACGAAGATAACCTTTGAATTCGTTACCGCCGTGACTGTTGAGGAGCACGATTTTTTTGATATTTTGATACGCAAGCGACTCGACCAGGTCGGTGATGTAGCGGTAAACCGTTGACGGATTGACGTTCATCGAAAACGGAAATTCCCGCTGATTGGACTCGGTACTGAACGGAATCGTTGGGAGCAGCATCACTTTGGCACCACGTTCCCAGGCTGTTTTGCAGACATGTTCACCGATTTTCGTGCCGAGCAACGTGTCCGACGAATAGGGCAAATGCAGGTTGTGCGGCTCGGTCGCGCCGACCGGAAGCACCGCGACTTCGTAACGGTTCGCCTTGACCGTTGCGTAATTGATTGCCGCCAGATTCCAGGGGTGTGTCATTTTTTCGCGTGTTTCATATAAAAAATTATACCGCAGCCGGTATGGGCGACAGCCTTCGGCCTCGCGCAAACGCTCTGCGTTGCAGGGCTTGCCGTGTCCAGCTTCCGAAATTTTCAACCGGCTTGAGTATAAAATCTGATTGTGTTGTCGCACTAATTGCCCGGAGCAAACGTATTACGAAAAAAATCCCGGACCGGGCGGTTTTTGTTGGGATTTTCCTGAGAGGATTTAATCGCCTGTTGGACGTTGGGAAGAGCTTGCGGGCGAATCGAAATGTCTCCGCCCAGTCTGCCATCGACCTGAATCTGGGAAATCTGGTCGCTTGTCGCGTTGACGAGGTCGCTGACGAACGGGATCTGCGATTGCCTGTTGCCGAGCCGTGTTCCCAGGCTTAAATTGACGGTCATGGTGTCGATGTTCATCGCCCCGTTCCCGCTCAGGCTGAGCAGGTTGCCCTCAAGCTGGACATCGGAAAGGTTGACATTGTTCCCCCGAACCAAAAAATCAATATCCCCGGAACAGATCGCGCTTCGATCGTTTCCCGGATCGCGAATACGGAAATACTTCATCAGCCTCTGCAAAGTCGGAAGCTGATAAATGTCGGCGTCACGAATCGCGACATGTCCGTTTCCTTCGCGCGTTTCGCCGCTCCTGCCTCCGGTGAGTTCGAGTTTGCCCGACATTTTGCCTTTCAGTTTGCCGGTCATCAACGTTTCGCGGCTTGCCGTCGCGAGATCAATTTCATGGACGGACGTTGACAGACGGTACGATGCATTCGGAAAAACGACGCCGCCGACCTGTGCGTGACCGCCGTAGACGGAAATGTCGATTGGTCGTCCGGCATAATTGTCCGGCGAACAGGTGAGGGACATGAGTTGCGGGCGGCGGTCTCGCAACGGAGGTTGCCCCGGTTGCAAAGAAGTCCGTTCGTCCGATGCGGCATTCGGTAATGGGGATGTTTCCTGAAGGCTTGTTTGCCGGAACGACGGGGGAGTCGTCAAAACCGGTGCAAGCGCATTGGCACCAAGCGTCACCTTATTGTCGTAAAATGAAAACGGACCGCGAATGTTCGTCAACTGGTAATCAAGGTACATTGCCGAATCAATTTCCAGTTCGCCGAACACGGTGCTTTGCACCCCGTCGTTTTTTCCGAGGAGATTGATTTTTCCGCAAATGTTTGTCACCGGAACGCCGATATTTGCACTGTTTTGGTGACAAATCACTCCGACATTCCAATAGGAACGGAGCTTGGAATCGGCACTCGCCCCTTTCTCGAAGCAAAAATCACCACGGAGGGTGACCGGTTCCCTGATCGCCAATTGGTCGAGGAGCGTTTGCATCTCGCCCGGAATGGCACGTTCGAATTCGAGGCTGTGCTCGACCCGTTCAGCGAGCAATTGATCGAGACTCATCACCCAACTGCCGTCCGGCTGAAAGTCACAGTTCATGTTTGCGGAAAGGGCGGTGTCGCCGTTTTTGCCGCGAAAATCCCGCACTTCCACCGAACCGTTGCGGTAGTGAACGCGACAGGTCACCGTATCGAGCAGGATCGGAAACGCGACAGGCCGCAATCTTGTTTGCAGCGGATCGGGGACGGCGTCAAACCCGATATTCAACTGATCACCGGCCGAATGATAGTTGATGTCGAGATTGACATCGGCAGCCCCCTGGATATTCAAACTTTTGATCAGGTTCTGTTGTCCTTCGTTGATGAATGCCGCATAGAGTTCCTCGTTGAGAGCGAGCGACTTAACGACCGTGTGCAGGCGGAATTCATTGCCGTCTTCGTTTGAAAAAAGATGCCCGTCGCCGAGCAAAACGGTGGTTCCGTTTTCCGCCCGTAAATTGTCGAACGACCATTGATTGTTTTGCATGCGAACGAAGCCGCGAATTCGCCGGATCGTCATCGGAAATTTCTCGTATTTCAACGTGCATTCCAGCGGCGCCAGTTCGAGCGAACTTTGCGCGGGCTGATGATTTCCGGGCAAAACGATCACCATGCTCGCGTTGAAGTTCCCCGAAACATGGAGTGATTCAATGACGGCGCGGTGTTTCGGATTTTTGATTGCCGACAGCAATTTATCGTCGAACGGAATATTCTCCCCGACGATTTCGAACTTTCCGTGTGGATTACTCATGATTTGCAACAACTCGCCGCCGATCGAAACCGTTCGTTTTCCATCCGACGTTTTTAATGAAAGCGATAGCGTTTCCTGCGGGGTGGTTTCCTGCAAAACTGTTTCCTGTGGGGCGGCCTGTTGGGTAAATTGCCCGCCCGTCTGCAAAATATTTTTCGGCTCAATGAGGATATTGCCGCTCAAACGGTCGAGCATGTAAGGAAAACGTTCGTAAGAAACGGACATTTCGGAAAGCAAAAACTCGCATCGTGCGATCCCCCATCGTTTGCCGTCGTAAAACACGGAACCAACGATCGACGCCATCCCGCTTGTTTCATAATCCTCCAGTTGATCGTTGAGTCGTTGCGGCAAAAACGGGGACAAGGATTGCAAAAACGGCTTGTCGAACCGGAGGTTTTTGACCTGGAAGCCGAATTTCGCATTTTTGATCGGGCAAAGCCCTTGTTGCCGCCAATCCATGACAAGGCTTGATTCACCACTGATCGCCGACATGTTCGAGACATGAAGCGAATCCGGAGTGACTTCAAATTGCATTTCGATGTCGGAAATCGGATACTTGGCGACAATCGGGGAAAGTATCCGGCCTTCATAAAGCTTTCCGGCAACCTGAAACGTGGTCGCAAACGGCAAACCGGCAAATTGTTCCGCGTCGTGTGTCAACTCAAAATGAAAGTCGGCTTTCGCCTGGAACGATTCGAGTGCTTGATTGGCAAGACCAAAAGCCGGCAGATACGAAAAATATTCGTGATTGAGCACAAGTTTGCCTGCGTTGCCCTGAACCTGAAACCGCTCATGATCCGGGTCAAACGCGACTTGAAACTTGAACGTTTCGACACGGTTGTTCGCCGCCTCGCCATCAATCAACCAGTGGGAATGTTCTGCAAGCGGACGGCTTTTTTCCGGGATCGCTGCCTGGGTGACGGTAATATTACTCGAATCGACATCATTCGAATCGGTATCACTTGAATCGGCACTTGTCTGCGGAGGTATTGCGGTCAGGTGAAATCCGTTGAATTGCAATGGTGCGGCATCCGGCTTTCTCCAATCCCGAAAAGTGACGCCGCTTTCAAGGATTTCAAGCGGGCAAGGTTGCGAATCCGATTTGCGAGCCGGTTTCAAAAGTTTCGGCCCCCACAATTGACCGTTTTCATCGAGAGCGACATTCAGATTGGCTTTGCTGATGACGATTTTCGTCGGATGGAGATTTCCTTGCAGTACGGTTTTCAATTCAACAGGACACGCGATGAAAATTTCCTGGGCGTCGAGCAATTGTCGGGAAGAGTTGTTTTCCACAGGTTGTGCGAATTGTACACCGCGTAGCATAATCCCTTTCGAAGGAATCAGTTGTACCGATTCAATGGTAATTTCGAGATGCGGATATTGTTGCGAGAGTTTGCCCAAAATATATTGTTTGAGCTGTGTGTCGAGATTTTGGTACAAATAAACAGCGAAACATGCGGCGGTGATGACCGTCAGCAGAATTCCCCATTTCAGGAAGCGTCCGGCTGTTTTGAATGATGACTTGACCAAAATCCTTTTCCCAGTTCAACTTCCGTGTAGTGAGCCAAAACGTGGCACTGGATTGAAGTATGCACATTACCACTACGTATTGTACCAAAAAACGATCGTTCAGGTCAATCTTGATTTTTACGCTCGTTTTAAATTGCCCCCCAAACGGTATGCAGGCAAAGCCAGACAAAATGATAAAACACCGGGGCGGCAAAGCAGAGCGAATCAATCCGGTCGAGCACGCCACTGTGTCCTTCGATAAGCGTTCCATAATCTTCGACTCCCCGATCACGTTTGATGGCCGACATGGTGAGATTTCCGGCGAAGCCCATCAGCGAAACCAGAAAACCGGCCATGGCGGCCTGCCACCACTCAGGAAACGGCGTCACGCCCCAAAGTGCGGCGGCAAACAGTGCGGTGGTGCCCGCACCACCCCAAACCCCTTCCCAGGTTCTTGTCGAATTGATGGTCGGTGCAACCACATGACGCTGTGGAATGTGCGACCATAAATATTGAAAGACATCTCCCGCCTGCACGATCAAAACGAAGAAAAACAGCAATCGCAAAGGGCGTCCCGTCAGATGTGCCAGCGGCGTTTTGTCTTTGTTCCGTGAAACGTCCGCCTGTGGAACATCCGGAGGAACGGTCGTCAGTTGCGTCACCGTTTGCTCCGGTGTTCGTTGATCGTTCCTGCCCAAAACCGGCGGCACCGCAGGTTTGTTTTTTTTGTCATTTCCGGATTCGTCCAATACGGTAATATTTTTTGCCGCCGCCTGTAGCACCGGTTCAATCGCCTTGTCGAGTGCCTTGTCGAGCAGACCGCCGTCAAGCGGCTCCATTGCGGCAACACCGGTTTCGGTCGTTTCCGGATCGGTGAAGTGCATTGAGAGGAGAGCCGGAGCAAAGCTGAGACTGTAAACGCAGATCAACAGCCCGACCTGAATTTTGGCGATCCGTTCGAGAAAGTGTTTTGAGTCGCCGGATGTGGCGATTCCGGCCGGAATGATCAAAAAGGCGTAAGCGGGAATAAAAATCGAAAAAACGAAATATGGAGGAATCGCGAACAAGCTCGCGAACCAGGCGGGACTGACGCCGACGAGGAGAAATTGCAACGGCATACAGAGGAAGAAGACCCAAAACAACGTTCGATGGTCCGCCGGACGCGTCGGCGTCAATGTGATATATTCGCGAAGTGCCCAAAACGAAATGAAGCCGAACAGAAGAACCGTCATGATCTGTCCGAACAAAAACGCGCCGACCAGCATTCCGAACAAAAGCCACCAGCCGTGGATTCGTGAACGAAACGTGTCGAGCACGGCGGCGTCGATCCCCAGACCGCGACGTTTCCGCAATGCCGAGACGACAAACGTCGCCGCCAGCAACACGAGAAAAACACCACTTAACAGAGCAATCGTTCTTGAATCGTTCATGAGTGAGTCACTGTTTCTTATTTTGTAACCGTTCACGGTTTTTGTTTCTCACCACGAAGAAAGTGATAAGTGAAAAACTAAAAGTGAAAAGTTAAAAAGCAAATCCAACTTTTAGTTTTTCATTTTTAGTTTTTCACTTTTACAATTCCTTTCGTGGTTCGTGGTGAAAATTTCCTCATTGTGCGTGAACGGATGCCTTATTTCTTCATGCAGCAATTTTTGTATTTCTTGCCGCTGCCGCACGGACATGGGGCGTTACGGCCGACTTGCGGCGACTTGTTGCGGAACGGTTCCGGTTTTTTGTCCCCTTGCGAACTTTCGATCGCCGACTGTTGCTGGCTGGTGATGTTTTCCACCGCGGCGGTGTTCGAAACCTCGTCGTGCCGGGCTTCGGTTTCCTGCCAGGTCGAGTTGACGAACCCCTCATCGAGCTGTTCGACGCGGAAAATCAAGTCGGTGACACGATCGAAGACCGATTCCCACATCGTGTCGAAAATCCGCATCCCTTCCCGTTTGTATTCGACTTTCGGATCGACCTGGGCGTACCCCCGCAAGCCGACGCTTGAACGCAAATGGTCCATCACGAGCAAATGGTCTTTCCATGCGGCGTCGAGGATTTGCAATACGAGCGAACGTTCCATCTTTCGCATTTCGGGGTTGTACCAGTCTTCAATAATCGCGTCAAGGTGATCCTGCATTTCCTCCGGTTTCCAGAACGACATGCGGACCGGAGACATGACGTAATGGTACTTTTCGTCCAGCGTTTTGCAAAACTCCTCAAGTTTCGAATTGTAACGATCAATGACAAACGTTTTGGCATCCAGGTCCTCTTCAGTATTCCCCTGGGCCCGGACGACTTCGAGAAAATCAGCCCGCAACTCTTTTGCCTTTTCATCGCGCTGACTCACGGTGCGGGCGCTTTTTTCGAACAACAGGTCGCGAATTTCGTCGCGCTGCATGTTTTTCAGGTCGTCGAGTTCGAGATGCACACCGAACCGTTGCGACGCCCAGGCCGCGATCGCTTCGCGGTCGTAACGCTTGTGCGCCCCTTCCTGCACGGTGAAGTGCATTAACCCGGCATACACGGGAAATTGCAACTCTTTTTTATTGTATTGCTCATGCACATGCCGGTACAGCATTTCGCGGAACGACTTGGCGTCGGTGTCGGCGTAAGTCTCCGGGTCGAGCGACAGCCCGAATTTCGCCTTGACCCAATTGCACGCCGAAGTGATTCCGAAATTCGGGTCGAGAAACTGTTTGCCTTGCGAGAGATCGACCTTTTCGATGTATTTCCGCGCCCGGTCGATCAGGTATTCGTCGATATTGTCGCGACCGCAACTCCGCAAATCCACGTCGCGAATCGCCAGTTTCCAACGCATGTTCGCCATTTTGGCCAGTGCCTGCCAGTTCCATTCCGACTCTTCCATGTCTTTTGAAAGATTTTCCTCAATCGAGTCGAGCACTTGTGATTCCGCGTTGCGACGCCCCTGTTCATGCGCGTATTCGTCCGCTTCGGCAAAACCCATCCCGCGAAAATCCTTTGCTTCGAATTCGAGCATCAGGCGGCTCCCGGCCCATGCCGCGAACGACGCCGCACCATAATCACGCTCCAAAAAGTCGTTGATCCGCTGGTCGATTTGCGCGTCGATCATTTCGACGATCATCTGTTTGCAGTTGGCACCGTCGAGAATGCGTTGACGGTAACCGTAAACCTTTTTGCGCTGGTAGTCCATCACTTCGTCGTATTCGAGCAGACTTTTTCGCACGTCGAAGTTTCGTTCCTCGACTTTTTTTTGCGCCCCTTCGATCCGGCGGCTGACCAGCCGGCTTTCGATCGGTTGTCCTTCTTCCATGCCGAGCCGGGCGAGAATATTCTTGACCCATTCGCCGGCGAAAATCCGCATCAGATCGTCTTCAAGCGAAAGGAAAAACCGGCTGCTCCCCGGGTCCCCCTGACGACCGCAACGACCGCGAAGCTGCAAATCGATACGCCGGGCTTCATGCCGTTCGGATCCGATGATGTGCAACCCCCCCATTTTGCGGACGACTTGCCCTTCCGCTTTCATTTGTTCACGTTGTTCGATTTCGTTGACGAGCGCATCCCATTCCGGCCGGGGAACGTCGAGTCGCGTCGGATATTTTTCCTGCAAAACCCCCCACGCCATCGCTTCGGGATTGCCGCCGAGAATAATGTCCGTTCCGCGACCGGCCATATTCGTCGCAATGGTCACCATGTTGAGTCGCCCGGCCTGTGCCACGATTTCCGCTTCACGCTGGTGATGTTTTGCATTGAGAACCTGATGCTTGATCCCTTTCCGGTCAAGCATTCGCGAAATCAGTTCACTTCGTTCGATCGACACGGTTCCAACCAGAATCGGACGCCCTTTTCGTTCGATTTCATCGATTTTGTCCTTCGGAATCGCTTGCGTTTCCTTGCTCCCTTTCGGCTGAAATTCGATCTGTGCGTCGTCTTCGCGGACGATGGTTCCCCAGACTTCGCGGTCCCCTCGGTCGAATTCCAGCACGTCCCACTTGTGGATTCGCTCGATTTCATTGACGATCGCTTCGTATTTTTCGCGTTCCGTCCGGTAAATCTGATCAATGAAATTGAGTCGTTTCAATTCGCGATTCGGCGGAATGGCAATCACGTCCAGTTTGTAAATCTTCCAGAATTCCGCCGCTTCAGTCATGGCCGTTCCGGTCATTCCGGCGATTTTTTCATACAATTTGAAGTAATTTTGCAGTGTGATCGTCGCCAGCGTTTGCGTTTCCTCCTTGACTTTGACCCCTTCTTTCGCTTCGACCGCCTGGTGCAGACCATCACTCCATTGGCGTCCTTCCATAAGACGCCCGGTGAATTCGTCGACAATAACGACATCCCCTTCTTTCGTGACGACGTAATTAACGTCGCGTTTGTACAAATGATGCGCCTTGAGCGCATTGTCGATCAGGTGCGGCCATTCCATGTTTCCGGCAGTGTAAAAACTTTCGACGCCGGCGACCTCCTCCGCGTGACGCACGCCGGTGTCGGTCAGGTTTGCCGTGTGATCCTTTTCGTTGACCTCGAAGTCGACGTCTTTTGTCAGTTGGCGTGCAATCCGGTCGGCGAGTGCGTATCGTGAGACGTCGCCGTGGGCCGGACCGGAAATGATCAGAGGCGTTCGCGCTTCGTCGATCAGGATGTTGTCGACTTCGTCGATGATCGCAAAACTGAGTTTTCCCTGCGCCTGCTGATATTGGGCGGGGAAACGATCGTCCCCTTTGGCGGCAAAACGCATGTTGTCGCGGAGATAATCGAATCCGAACTCATTGTTCGTTCCATAAGTAATGTCACACAGATACGCTTTTTGGCGTTCTTCCGGAGGCATGTTCGCCTGAATCGCCCCGACGGTCAGACCAAGCGAAAGATAAAGCGGTCCCATCCACTCCATGTCGCGGCGGGCAAGGTAGTCGTTGACTGTCACGACGTGAACCCCTTTTCCCTCGAGCGCGTTGAGATAAGCCGGAAGCGTCGCGACGAGAGTTTTTCCTTCCCCGGTAATCATTTCGGCAATCGCCCCACTGTGCAGCACCATTCCGCCAATCAACTGGACATCGTAATGACGCATTCCGAGGACACGCCGTCCGGCTTCGCGACAAACGGCAAACGCATCGACCAGAATATCGTCGAGCGTTTCCCCTTCGGCAAGACGTTTTCGGAGTTTCGGCGTCATTTCACGAAGCTCATCGTCTGAAAACCCTTGATAATAAGGCTCTTTCGCATTAATGGCCTCAACGTTCGGCTGGATTTTTTTGATGTATCTGGCGTTGGCCGTCCCAAACAGATTCGTGATTTTATTTTCAACCCAACGCGAAAAACCGCCGAACAGATCACCAAATATTTCAAAAAGACGTGCAAAGAATTCCATACAATCGATTTCTGTAATAAATTTTATGCCAAACGGCCTGTCAAACGCCGATGCGATTCAAGAAAAAACCGATTTTAGTTTAACTTTTTCATGCATTTTGGTCAAGGTTCCCGTGTATCCAGGAGACCTGAAGGGTGCAGTAAAATAAAGAGTGCAACTTATTTGGCGTAATTCCAGTACATTTTCCATTGGTTTCCATAGAGGATGGCGCAGAGGGTGGCCATGTTGTTGACTCTGCGGACACGCCATCG
>Ga0209629_10002823_pt1 | contig 12058 bp, 9 predicted proteins | sample TergutCu122P5_FD_187286 | JGI IMG/M metagenome (GOLD analysis project Ga0209629, IMG submission 187286) | Cubitermes ugandensis P5 segment gut microbial communities from Kakamega Forest, Kenya - Cu122 P5 (SPAdes) (version 2) | ecosystem: Host-associated > Arthropoda: Insects > Digestive system >...
GTCTTTCAAAAAGATTCGAATGATTTAAATTTGGTATATTTTACTTATTAATTGTCAAAATAAGATACAATTTCACACATAAGTAATGTAAGTGTCCAAGTTTATTTACCAATAGGAATCAGCTCACAAATGCTCAATGTGAGCGCCCTTCGTTACTCTGCAAATGTCAATACGATAATTTAACTCTTGCCAGACGCGCTTCATTATGTTCCCATCAATGGTTTGCACCACAGCTCGAATGCGATCTTGCAGTTCTCGCACATTTTGGGAGAGTGGTGGTTTGTAGGCATTGTCTTTAAAGTATCCCCATAGGAAAAAATCACGGGGTGTCAGGTCCGGTGACCTCGGTGGCCAGAGTAGAAGATGTTGATCATTGTTGACTGATAAACACTGTCATGTTCCAGTTGTGGCATAAGTCACGCAGTCAGCATGTTCCGGAATGTTTCGCCATTCACGGTTCTATTAGGAAAGAAATACGGGCCATATACTTTTGACGTGGAGACGGCACAAAACACATTTGTTTTCGGAGAATCACGTTCATTTTCAACAATTCCGTGAGGTTTCTCAGTCCCCCAAATACGAACATTTTGCTTGTTCACTTGTCCACTTACGTGGAATGTAGCCTCATCACTGAACCGCAACCTTTTTAGAAAATTATCATCATCACCGCACAAGTCTTGAAATGACACACAAAAGTGCAGGCGTTTTGTGTGATCTTCCCGTCTCAGGTGCTGTAGCATCATCAATCGATAAGGATACATTTTTAAACGCTTACGCAGTAAGCGCCACGCAGTTGTTTGGTGAATACCAAGCTCCCGGCTCGCTCTCGCTGTAGATTTCTGCGGACTACGTTGAAAAGACTCTCTAATTCTTTCCAAAGTTGCCTCGGAAGTCGAAGGCCTACCTGGCGATTTACCCTTACAAAGACAGCCTGTTCGCTGGAATTTATCATACCAACTTCGGATAGAGTTCTTCGCTGGTGGTTCTTTCTTAAATCGTGTACGAAACTCTCTCTTCACAGTCAAAAGCGACCTACTCACGTGAAAATGTAAGACGCAAAATGCCTTCTCCTCTCCATTGGCAGCCATTTTGCAACTAGTCAGCTTCCCACCTAGCGGTTGTATTATGAAGTAATTTGGCGCGCTCCAAATAAACTTGAGATGTGTTCGAATATATTGTACGCCATATATGATCAGTGGTAATGTGGTATTCCTCACGGGAACGTGTTTTTATCGTTTAAATCTTTTTCAAAGACCCTGTATATTTTGTATTTTAACAATATTTATATTATAATCACCCCTACATGTTTCGATACATTTGTATCATCCTCAGGGAGTTAAAACTTTGTACTTCGCTAAAGTTACGCAGTTTCTATATTATTAAAATTTTATTAAAAATTATAAAATTACAGTGAACCCTGTCAAGTTGACCACCTTCATAAGGTGACCACTTACAGATGTTGACCACATATCGGCAGAACCGGCGAAGTCCTATATAGTTTGCATATACGACCACCTCCGTAACTTTTCCACCTTTATATGTTGGATACCTGTCTATGTTTCCCACACGAAATGGAACCGGGGTACTGTTTATACCTGCCTATATTGACCATGGTAGTACTTCAGGCCAGTCAAATGGAACAAGTCGTTGTTATGTTATGTTAGACGACGAACAGGAGGTGGAAGAAGAGGAAGTAGATCAGCAACCGCCAAACCGACCCCCAAGCCATAGTAAAGTATTACAACATGTACATAGCCTGATGCAGTTTGCGCAGACAAATCTGCCTCATTTACAGCCCACATTAATTAACATTTATAATGAAATCGAAAGGAACTGGGCTACAGCCAACCTTCAAAAGAAGAGACAGACAACATTACATCAATTTCTTACCACTCCAAAATGAAGTAAATAAGCCTTGTTCATGTAGATCAGTGGTTATGTAAATAAATTAATTTTTTTTGTTCATAACTATCACCATTTATATGTTGTGCTATTTCTATATGCATCAATAAATAAAATCTGAATTTATTTGCATAGGGTTCTAATTTATTTTTTCCCTATTCAAGTGTGCCGCTAAAATTTTAAATACTGTAAAGGTTGAGAACCGCTGACGTAGACGATTGACTATATATTAAGGAGGAAATAAAATACGAGTATGGCTGAAAGTTATTTTGGGACATATTTTTGTAAGGTGACCACTTGCTTATGTTGACCACTGTTTCAGGAGCGGTCGATGGTCAACTTAGACAGGTTTCACTGTACATGTTTATGTGGTTGTTGTTGATAAAATGTAGCCTATATGATTTTTTACAATATAATTTGTATCAGTAGTATGTTTACGTGGCCGCACATGTGTGTGTTTATGTATGTGTGTGTGTATATATATGTATATATATATATATATATATATATATATATATATATATATATATATACCACCCAAGTACACAGACAACATCAACACAGAATATCCAGACGTATATACAGCCACGTAAACATAATACTGATACAAATTATATTGTAAAAAGTCTTATAGACTACATTTCATCAATAATCACATAAACATTTTAATTTGATAATTTTAATGAAATTTTAATAATATTGAATCTACGTACCTTTGGCGAAGTACAACTTTGGAACTCCCTTCGGTTGATACAAATGTATCGAAACATGTATAAATGATTATTATATAATTTTTTTTAAATAAAAAATATATATTGTGCATGATTGGTTGAAATAAAAACCATACACAAGATGCATGGTACATATATAAAAAATTGTTAGTTCCCTATTCAATATAAATTTACTGTTTTTATCACCAAGTTGCATGTGATTTCAGAACTGTGCGAAATAATTAGTTATAAATTTATTACAGGTTGAAATTAGTCTTAGAGGGCGTTGCCATTGTCCAGGCGATCAGTCGCCGGCCTGTAACCGCGGAGGCCTGTGTTCGATCTCGCGTCAATGCATGTGATATTCGTGGTACACTCAGTAGCTGTGGGACATAATTGTCTCCCAGTACATCGGTTTTTCCTTGTCATTGTCATTCCAACAATGCTACGTATGATTTTTATCTCTACATGCTGCTCTTAAAACAAGGACAAAGGAGCGAAAACTGGGAACCTTAAAAAAAGGAATGCACCTTCTGAAATCGGGTAGCATTCGGTAGAAAATATTTTTGAGCCTTCAGAGGGTTATGTTACTTACTTACTGCTTGGCTTCACGGACCTCTGAGATCCTTGACCTCCTTAATTACCTACGCCCATCTTTCCATATCAACTGCTTTCTGTCGCCATCTCTTAACCTTCATCTCCCGCATATCCTTCTCTAAATCTTCCAGCCTTCTCAGTCTAGGTCTTCTCTTTCTGCTACTTCCATCAGATAGTTTTTGTAGAGGACATCCCGTTCTGTTTGAAGTGCAATGATAAAATAAAATAATATGTAATCAATCTAACACAACAATGTGTTTATTATATTAATACAATAAATATATTGCTTTGTTAGACTGAGTACATATATAATTTTATTTTATAATTGTACTTCCAATAGGTTTACTCTCAGATACTTTCTTTTCTGTCCTTCCCTGATCCATTCTTACTACATGTCTAATCCATTCTAATCTTTTCCTTTCGAGTATCTGCCACTAAGTCTTCAAGGGTTACACTGCCCTGATATTAGATGACCGATTGACTCCGTCGGTTTTGGACGTCACTTTACGATTTATTGCACGCCTTTACCCATATCTCTCGCTGCAGGCTGTCAAAGTGAACTTACACGTGGAGTGCAAGTGTCATGGCGTGTCCGGCAGTTGTACGATGAAGACGTGCTGGAAGACGCTGCCCGCATTTCGTCAGATCGGCGACAGCCTGATGAGGAAATACAGCAGGGCGCGTGCAGTCGAGGCTGTGGAGGTTGGTTCCCGTCCGAGCCGCAGAGGTAAGAACCTCCAGCTGGTGCTCAGGAGGTTTTCGGATTGGCCACATCAGCTACTGGAGAAGAAGAGACCCCCACGACGCTCTGAACTTGTTTTTCTACAGGATTCGCCCAACTACTGCGAAAGGGATCATGCCACAGGCTCTATGGGCACGGTTGGCCGCCACTGCAACCGAACCTCCAGAGGTGAGATTAGTCGCTTGTTGTCATATATGGTTATTTTCCTTTGACCGTTACTTCGACAACACTTTATGTTAAAAGAACTTAATATTTATAAAGTTATTATAAGCCCACGTAACTTCAGCTTTTAGTTTAAGAGAAAGTAAAGTTCTTGTTGGATGATCCCAGTGGCCGCGCGGTCTAGGGCGTGGGTCTAAGGCTGCTCGCCTGCTGAGACTGTGGGTTCGAATCCTACCGAAGTCGTGGGTGTCTGTCTGTTGTGAGTGTTGTATGTTGTCAGGTAGAGGTCTCTGCGTCGAACTGATCACTCGTCCAGAGGAGTCCTACCGAGTGTGGTGTGTCTGAGTGTGATCTAGAAACCTCGGGAATTAGAAGGCCCTGGTCCACGGCGGGCTATCGTGCATTTTTTTTAGATCGTATTTACAGGAAGACTGCCGTCAGACTGTGCTGCTAATAGGGTGGGAACCTTGCGCGGGGGCGGAGACTGCTCTAGGCCATTGTCATGGTTTGCCTTCAGTTATTCTATCCGAATGTAGCCAACTTATGTATTAGTTTCTTTTCTGTCTAAAGAGGTAATTTTATATTCAAATTTTGTTAAAGATTTTTGGTAAGAATTGTAAATTACAAATTTTGTCTACATCTGTTCTTGTTCCTGCAGGTACGGACGGCTGCGACCTGATGTGCTGTGGACGAGGCTACAACACACACCAGTTCACAAGAACCTGGCAGTGCCACTGTAAGTTCCACTGGTGCTGTTACGTACATTGCGACGTGTGCAGTGAGCGGACAGAAGAGTACACGTGCAAGTAGTCTACACACGTGTTCCCAGCAGTTGTGTCCCAATTAGTTAAGATCTGGTGTAGCAAGAGAACACGCGCGAGTGATTGTGCGTCTGCACAGCTCCTCAGATTCATGAGTAAGCCAACGTCGACGTTGCAAAAAAGGACAACTGTAGTAAAATTTATGGCACGCGGTGGCGCAGTTGATTGAGGCACTGCGTTATAACCCGGAAGGTCGCGGGTTCGATTCCCGATGGTGTCATTGGAATTTTTCATTGATATAATCCTTCCGGCCGCACTATGGCCCTGGTGTTGACTCAGCCTCTAACAGAAATGAGTACCAGGAATATTTATGGAGGGTGGGGGAGGGGGTTAAAGCGGCCGGTGCGTAGGACTGACAACCTTACCACCTTCATGTGCCGACTGTCTTGAAATCTGGGAGCCTCAACCTCTTGGAACCCTCAGAGCCTGTCGAGGCCTGTAATGGGATTGCCTTACCTTTGCTGGTAAAATTTACTGTGACTCGTAGAATTTGTGCCATGTAAAGTGCAGATAGTTACCGATGGGGGGCCACAGTACATGATGAACTGATGGCTGTGCCACGACACGTTTAAGTTGTCGCCAATTTTTAAATCCTGTATTGTATATAATCTGTTCAAGTCACTGAACATGAAATTAGCCACCGCGATGCTTGCACCGAACCAGTGTAGCAAGGTGATATGGCTGTGCCATGATACGTGAAGTGCCAAACGGAAGTACATTTCTTCAACTGTTAATGACAAATCACGTGAAAGTAATCATCTGTTTCTTAAAAAACTCGCGTATCTGCTACGACACGTGGAATTAGCCACCTGATTCAATCAAGATATGAAGAAATAAAAACGTATTTGTGCCATGATACCTATCAAAGTTACTGTGCCACTGTTCCTAACAGACGTGTCACAAGGAGCTGTAAATAACGGTATGATTTTGTCATGTTTGTGACACCGTGCCAGCTGTGAAGTACACTTAAACTGACAGAATATAACACCAAGCCGAGGATTTGGTTGTCGTGTCGCTTGTCGATGCAAAGCAAAAACAGTTGCTATTACTGTCACGATGCAATATAATGTGAGATCTGCTGTCGGGTCATGAAAAGCATGAACACTTGTGGTGGAGTCTCATGTCAGCAGACTCTTCCCTCACCATACTTACATTGTACGTTGTGTTTTTCCCTTTCGCCAGCACCAATAAGAAACAAGAAAATAGTTGGAGCAAGACAGCCAAAATACAAGCAACGAATGATGGGAGAGGAGTTAGGAACGCTACTAAGCGGACGGAAGGGGCGGAATCGGTGTTCGTTCTTTCCCTGACCCGATTGTGGTTCCAAACTAAGTGATCTGCCACCTGGAGTGTTGCGCGTAATAAAAAGCTATATAAATATTTACGAAGATTACTGTATTCTGTAACGCGATGCCATATCATCTGGTCTGGTTTAGTTTCGCAAGATTTCTTTCCATCTGCAGGGTACCCTGTAAATGAAATCCGTTGTTACTCATTAGCGTCAGGGGCACGATGTGGCGTAGTTGGTTGAGGCACCGCGCTACAAGCCGAAGGTCGCGGGTTCGACTGCTTGGGATTTTTCATTGATTTAATCCTTCCGTCCGCAATACGTTTCTGGGGTCCGCTCAGTCTCTAACAGATATAAATACCTGGGTTATATTCTGGGGACGTGGGGAGGTTAAAGGCGGCTGATGCGTAGAGCTGACAACCTTACTACCTCCATGTGGCGAGTGTCTGGAAGTTCTGGGAGCCTCTAACTCCTGAAGCCCTAAGAGTCTCTCCAGGCCTGTAATGGAGTAACTTCGTTCATTATCTTCGATAAATTACTACCAGAATACACGATGTCGCATATTCATGGTTCACGCAGTCAGATTCTACAAGTCACAAACCGTCGTGACGATATCACAACACGACTGGTAATGTGCGTATAGTAACGCTGAGGCGCGTTCTTGCAACTATCGTTTCAGTGGAAAAGCAATAGGTACTTCGTATTATCAGAGTGTGTGTGTGTGTGTGTGTGTCTGTGTCTGTAGCCTTAGGTATCCAGCATGCAATGCGCATGAGCCATATTGTCATCTGTGACCTGCTACCCTCTACAATATTTCTCCACATTATTTCATAAATGGCACGATTTTCGAAAAAAAATATTACCGAACAAAAAATGTGTGTTTTGACTTTCTGTACAACTTTTGTCTAAAATATTTATTATTCTAAGAAGTGAGCGAAATATGATAAAAAATGTAAACTTGTCTTCATGTAAAGTACCCGTTATTCTTGTCATACTTTAATTAAACTTGCATTTTCGAAAAATAATCAAATTTCATGAAAATTCGTCCAGTGGGAGCCAAAATGTTCCATGCGGACGGAGGGACGGATGGACAGACAAGACGATGCCGATAGTCGCTTTTCGAAATTTTGCAAAAGCGCCTAAAAAGTGAGGCTTCAGTGATTGTGCACTCATGGACCAACATGCAGCTGGAAGATGTCAGATGTGTGTGATGTCAAGTGGTTTGGCGGACAGTTCACCTTCCCTGGAGACAAGGGCAGTACATGAAGGGTGCGGTGACAGCGTTTCTGTGGACGGAATGTGTAGCGGGGCGGATTATAAAATTCGGTGCAAACATTTTGAATTTGGAACGGCTTACATCTCACTCAGTATGGAAACCAGGCTGTGGGCTGGTAGATTAGACACTCAGACTTTGATTCTCCCGAGGGCATGGTTGTGAGATTTAAGGTTCCTCACAGTGCTGTTGTTGAGGATGCTAATCTTCAGAGACGTGGCGTTGTGATTGGTTCCTGAGGTTTCGAAGAATTACGGTGCCTTCAACAGCAACAGTCAAGCTCTTACGGAAGAATGGAAGAGTTTTGAAGCATTCCATTCCGTGCATTCTCATACAATTAAACACGCTTTTATTCATACCCACCAAATGCACAATGTTTATTCATTACACGCATTCTGTTATATTATTCTGCTGGCTGCGGCACAGGGAACTCCACTAAACCAGGCCATTGAGTGCGCCTACTCGTCTTCCATGTAATGGATCCAATCCTAATTTGAAGAAAGGTGGATGAATGTATATTGCCACGGTAATGTATAACCCACGAAAAACAACAGCCAATCACAGCCAATTGTACACACTCGTTTAATATATTACTTACTCACATACTTACTTACTCCGTGGAACAGGGTGCTTCTTGAGAAGCTAACCGGTTTTTATCTAGTCCAGAAATTCCCCACATTTTATGGTACCTGAAGGTTCATTACCACATTCACAAGTGCCCGCCACCAGTCCCTATCCTGAGCCAGCTCGATTCAGTCCATACCCTACATCCACTTCCTGAAGATCCATCTTAATATTATCCTCCCATCTACCCTGGATCTCCCAAGCGGTCTCTTTCCCTCAGGTTACCCCATCAAATCCCTGTATACACGTCTACTTTTTCCCATACGTGCTACATGTCCCGCCTATCTCATTCTTCTCGATTTGATCACCCGAACAATATCGGGTGAGGACTACATATCATAATTTATCATTATGTAGTTTTCTCCGCTCCCCTCTTACCTCGTCCCTCTTAGGCCCAAATATTCTCCTCAGCACCCTATTCTCAAACACCCTCACCCTACGTTCCTCCTGCAGTGTGAGTGACCAAGTTTCACACACATACAAAACAACAGGCAAAATTATAGATCTGTATATCTTAATGTTTATATTTTTGGAAGACAAAATATTCTGCACCGAATGATAGCAAGCATTTCCTGACTTCATTCTGCTCTTAATTTCTTCCTGAATAGAATTTTGATTTGTTAAGACTGTCATTTAAAAAAGTAGATCTCACAGTACCAAAGACTCTGAAGGTACATGCAGTTTCTTGGATTGAATTCAGTTGCATCGAGATGTCAAAACTTGAAACTTTCGGGAAAATAAAACGTATGTTTGTAAATTAATGGAGAGTGTGAGTACTCAAACCTGTGTGTACCTAAGAATTGCTGTGTGCAATATATCTCCTTCACTTAGTTAATGACTGATCCGTTCTTGCTTCAGTTATGTCACTTCACGTTCGCGAAGTGATAAATTTTGTTGGACTTCACCACGAAAACTGACAGCGCACACCAAAGCGACAGAATGACCGAAAAACGAGGTACATATCTAACTCCTATGGTCATGGTTAGACATGTCAAAGGATCTTGGTTGGAATACCAATGATAATCTTTTATTTCCTCTGTTTTATTTATGCCTGGGAATGTAAATTATTTACTAGGCCCCTGGGACTCCACACACCCTACCACATTTGTAACAGCCTCATGTGTATATTTTCCACTTGTGTCTGTGGACAAAATTCACTGTGAAATCATTTCAGAACTGAAGTGCAAAATGTTTAGAGAGGGACAGACGGAAAAACATTTTGCTTTAATAGGGAGGAATTTGGGGACGGCGATACGCTTAGCACAGTGAGAAGCTTCATACGTTAATAGGATGAGCAGATCAGGGAGGATGATATGGGATGGGCATGTAACAAGGATGGTAGAAGTGAAGAAAATGTAGAGAACTTTTGTCACGAAACATGAATTAAAGAACTAGAGGAAAATGAGTTTTAACTTTAAAAGGTTACCGAAGAAAAGTAGTAGGATTATCTGGCGCAGGATAGTATTGACTTTAAATGGATACTTAAGAAAATAATGCGATTTTATGCATCAGGATAATGTTAGTTTAGAGTGGATACTGAAGATACAGAGTGGGATAATCTGGCTCAGGATAGTATAAACTTTAATTGGATACTGGAAAATAAATGCTATTTTATGGCTGGGATAATGTTAGTTTAGAGTGGATACTGAAGAAATAGAGTGGGATTATCTGGCACAGGATAGTATTACCTTTAATTGGATAATGTAAAAAATGCGATTTATGGCTCAGGATAATGTTAGTTTAGAGTGGATATTGAAGAAATAGAGTGGGATTATCTGGCTCAGGATATTGTTCACTTTAAATGGATATTTATGAGAAAATGCGATTTTATGGCTCAGGATAATGTTAATTTAGAGTGGATATTGAAGAAGAAAAGTGGGATCATCTGGCTCGGGATAGGATCCAGTGATCAGATACTACGAAGATGACAGTAAAATTTAGAGCTGCATAAAATTCAGGGATTTTTTTTTTAAATGGAAAAGCGATTATCAGCTTCTCAACAACACTGCGTCGTGCAAAGCAGGGCGCTGGAAAAACGGGCAACAAAAAGCGAAACACAGTACAATTACCACCTTAAAAATAGACATCTTTGTGTTCATTTCCGTAACTGTTACCCGAAACAAAAGGTGACCCATCTTCTTGAGTCACAAAATTCTCAGCGCGGTGTCCCACAACTCTGCATCGTGTTGAAGCAGTCCCGATTTAAAATCTTATCTTCAGATCTGCTGTCCATCCATATCAACTGACATTGTTTCTAATAAGGATATAGACCCTTCATTATTAGATTTGCAAATTAATTATTTATTATTATCGTAAAATTTTACTTCAAATAAACAGATCTACTAATAAAAACCATAAATAAAGAAATAATACATCTTACAAGACCATCTCATGGCTTAGCGGTTCGTCGTCCGCTTTTCATCACTGAGGCTCGGGTTCAATCCCCAGCTAGTTTATGTGGGGTTGGTGGTGGACATTGTGTTACTAAGACATGTTTTTACTTCGAATCCTTCGGTTTTCTGACGTCAGCGTCATTCCACACGTTCTACATACTCAATAATTTACCATCGAATTTACAAAATATTACCAAAACAGAGTGTCATTAATTTCTTATGGCCCAATATCCTCCAGTGGGCCAGGGCCTCCTAATTATCAAGATTTCATGATCACAAACCATTAGACACGCCCACTCGATAGGACTCCTCTCGAGGAGTGATCAGCCTGAGGCGCAGACCTTTACCTGAAAACAGACACAATACTTACAACAGAAAGTCACCCATGCCTCCGGCGGGATTCGAACCTTCAATCCCAGCAAGCGAGCGTCCCTAACCCAGGCCCTAGATCGCGCGGTCAATGGGATAGGCAGTGTCATTAAATGGCCCATTAAAAAGGCCCAACTCACGTGATATAAACTACTGTTGTGCAGAGATATGACTAGCATTTGGGATTTTGTCACTTGCGGCTAAAGAAAACCCACAATATTTCTGAGAATGGATGTGTTTCCTTTTGTTATTCACGTCAGTTGCAGACAAAATATTTCTGTCTCATTCTTTAAACTTTTATTTTCATTACATTTCTTTAGCTGCATGTTAGTGTCAGGGACCAAATCGATGTCCTTCAAGACAACGTGTAATGTACTTCATATGTCATTAACGTCTTCTATACGGGGACTGTTAGCTAATTGAAACACCGTATAAGGACAGGAGATGGCTGCAAGTGATTCTGCACCAATACATTTCAATAGACGTCTACAAATTATAATAGACAGCGGGTATAGGCCATAGAGTAATATTCTCCTTCTTGTTAATGTTACGTCAAAGTCTGCTTTTCTCTACGGTATAAAAGTGCGTCCTAAATTGCATGACAGTAAGTTGTTCGAATAGGGTGCTCTTTTTATTCAATTATTTATGTAAAAAAAACTACAGGAATATACCTCTGTAATGAGGATCTTCATCTTGATGTAGGCACGCATGCGCAGTAGCATATCATTGTTGTTCGTCGTCTTAATGGTGGGTAGAGGAACAGTCAGTGTCTGCAGCTGCAGAAGAGGCTGGGAGGAGCGTGACTCTCCAAACATTGGAATGGCAGAACTGCTCTGAAGTTCAAAATATTTCGCAGACTCAGACATCCGGGGATCGAATCCCGGTGTGGTGCGAGATTTTCCGCCCCCATCCAGACCGGCCCTGGAGCCCACCCAGCCTCCTATACAATGGGTACCGGGTCTTTCCCGGGGTTAAAGCGGCCGGGACGTGGCGTTGACCACCCATCCCATCTAGCGCCAAGGTTAAAGAAAGAGTAGAACTATACCTCTACTCCACTTCTGTGCTTTCGTGGCCTGTTATACGGCGATCTTCTTCTTCTTCTTCTTCTTCTTCTTCTTCTTCTTCTTCTTCTTCTTCTTCTTCTTCTTCTTCTTCTTCTTCTTCTTCTTCTTCTTCT
>Ga0209629_10002824_pt1 | contig 12057 bp, 8 predicted proteins | sample TergutCu122P5_FD_187286 | JGI IMG/M metagenome (GOLD analysis project Ga0209629, IMG submission 187286) | Cubitermes ugandensis P5 segment gut microbial communities from Kakamega Forest, Kenya - Cu122 P5 (SPAdes) (version 2) | ecosystem: Host-associated > Arthropoda: Insects > Digestive system >...
GTGTATGTGTTGCTGCAGACAGCTTGTCAATTGCTGAATATTTTGTAACAAATCCCACAATGGTGTGTCCCAAAATGAATTAAGTAGTTAACTTCAAAACTATAGTGTTCTCATGTGACAAAATGTACTTTGTATTCCACCAGGTCTGAATTACATTTGAAACATGTAACCTCAAATAATCAATCTTTATAAATACACAGAAGATGAAACAAATAATATTTAACAGTAACCTGCTTCACTGGTTCAGGTTTATTAGCAGATATGGTGGACACAGAATTTCTAGTTCAGTTTTAAAGAGCTTTGAAGATAATGGTGTGTATATGTGTGTGTGTGTGTTTGTACTTTATCCACCACCAATTAGTATCTCAGAATACCCTCTTCTCAGCAGCGCATCTGTGACAGGTTCTTTTGCCACAAGTGAAGACAGACGCAGAGCTGCCTTCTGATACCTGCTTGAATTATAGGCTAGGTGAGTGACAACCGCTCATTGTTATGAGGACTACCTGATACGTTCATTTCCTGCACCTGAATACAGAAGCAGAATGGGCCTCCAAAACATTGTGATTTACTTTTAAGGCAACAATGAATAAATTTCAAAAGAGGAGACTGTTTCACAACAGAATTTCTAGCTCCAATTAACAGAGAACTACATGAATACATACTACAACATGCATAAATGGAAACTGAATGTCAAAGTTATATATGTGCCTAACAGCCTCCTATACTTGCCTGGAAAATTAGTTTTGTTACACATATCTACATTAAGAGGCTACAGCTTTGTTTACTGTGTTATGACTTTCTAAAGGTGGTGTTAATGTCAGCAAACATAAAAAAAAAATCCAAATACAATAGACAAAATGTAACCTAACCTAACCTATATTGTTAATGACATACATTAAAATATGACATATATTAAAATATATGTGAATTATACAATCTTGCATCTTATCCAGTCTTATCAATATTCACAATTGCTACCTTCAGTTATGTTGCCTCAGGTTACATTTTTGTTAGGTTTAACAACTTTGCAACATTTTTGGTGCCTGCTTTTTACTTTTCACCTTACAGTGTGCTACATTTCAATATGAAAACAACTTCAGGTGACAAGTCTATAGTAAACAATTAAATGCAAAGGTAAAGTTCACCCTAGAACAGGCCACGAAGGGCTTGGGGGGGGGGAGAAGTTATAGCTATACTCTTTCTTTAACCTCGGCGCTTGATGAGGTGGGTGGTCGCCTCGCCTGGCCGCTCTACCCCGGGGAAAGACCCGGTAGCCATTGTATAGGAGGCTGGGTGGATAGTAAGCAATTACCATAAATATTATCAACATTCATATTTTATACCTTCAGTTACATTACCGCAGGTAACATTTTGTTAGCTTTAATAACTTTGTGACATTTCTTTGTGACTGCTTCTTACTTTTCATCATACAAGGTGTGTTATATTTTAATATGAAAACAACTGGAGGTGACAAGTCTACAGTAAACAATTACTGATTCTATTTACTACTAGCTCACATACCTTGGATGTGTGTTATGATTCCCTTATAAATTACATACAGCAAATCGTCAATACCCTTTCACTTCATTATGTTCTTACTTGCATAATTTACTCTAATCATCTCTCAGTACAAGGTCTAATAGTCGAAATTTATCTAACAGATCGTTCCTATACGTCACCCAGAACAATGTTAATAACCTTTTACCTCATTACGTTTTTACATGCAAAACTTAATCTCATGCATAAAAAAATATCACCACTCACAAATTATCGTTATAATTTCATGCGTACAATTTGGATGACAATCAGTTTAGACGGATGACCTCTGGTTGAAACCTGCGAAATGTAAATGTATACGACATACGACAGAAACGTAGGTTATACCAAGTAACAACAGGGGCTTGAAAGTCTTACGCCAACTGGAATGATGTCTAGTACTTTTAAGTGCAAAACAAATAGCCATAAGTGCGCTTACTCAAGTACCTGAAGCACCTAATGTTATTCAATCTCAACATGTTAACTCCTTTATGATTCAAAATTACACTGTATATATCGATGTGGGTTATTAAATCATTCTGCACACTGCGTCTACATAAACATTATCGACGATATCACTTTTGTCACAAGCTGCTGTCGTGCTTAGTGTGTTATTTGTGTACACTATACACATACTGATCCGAAAAGCACTGTATAATTTAGCATACGATCATTGTAGCGGAGAAAATATCGCCACACAAGAAAGAAAGACGCAACCGTAACTCGCAAAGCCAATAGTCGCCATCTTGAAGTGCCACATTCCGAAATACCAAGCTGACAAGATTTTTTAAGTCACATTGGTGTGTACTGCTAAATGCAATTTCAGAGTAATATCCTTTCACATTGTACATTACAAAAAAAGTTATTTTCCGTCAGTGTCATTTAAAAATGTTTACTACACACATAATTTTAGGCTCAATCGACAGGTCCACTTTCCAACGCTAACTTTGACCCTCCGCAAAAACCGATATGTCGAGAATGGAATGCGTCTATTGGGAGAATCTGTAACACATCAGGCAATGAATTTTATACAGCTTGTTTCGTTATTTACTTATTTTTTGTTGCATGCTATATGCATTTACGAGAAAAGGATCTTGAACTGGTTACACTGCTGCATTAATGGGTTTCAGTTTTTCCTTAAAATAATGTGGGAGTGGTCACAGGATGTGCCTCAAACAGACCTTCACTCCCGTATTACGTGAATGTGACGTTAGGCGCAGAATAATTATGCAAAGTGCTAATAAATTGTCCCAAAGAGACGTTCTTCACGCTACTTTACACCTGACATTTCGATTTTAATTTCTTCGACAAGGAAAACCGTGACCTACTAAGTCGACAATGTTTCTCTAGTGGGTAACCATATACGTAACGCCTTACATTTTCAATACATGATGCCGGAATGACGTTAACAGCAAGTAATAATAGTAATAATTTTGGTACTCTGATTAACGCAATTTTTTAACCACGTTATCAAAAATTTACAGTGCAGGAAATCATTGCTTCTTCTGCTGACCACTAACCATAATCGAATCCGTCTAATTTGTATTGAACTTCGAATCCATTGTATTTGTTCAAATGAAACACAGTTTTATATAAATATTATTTGTTCCAATTAATTTCAAAGATAATTGTAAGTAACTATCTGGTATTTTGTATTATTCCTCGTACATGTTTCGTCCCATGAGCCTGTCTACAGGGAGAACTTAGTTTCAAAGGGATGCATTTATGATAAAATGTTGTCAAATATATGCATAAATACAATTAACCAACAGTGAATGTGGCAAAATATTGCTAAAATGTAGAAAATATAATATTAATGTAGATGTTTTTGTTGTACGTTTCTGTACATATTTGTACAGTACTTAGCTAGTTGACAAACTTCCATGTCAGCGCCGACATACATTTTCCCTCGTCAGGAGATATATCCGTGTGTTGAGTGTTGATATTTCCTCAATAGTGGGCCACAAAGTAAGCTTGAGATGTAGTATGCAACAGGGAGAAGAAAATTTGTTGCATACATCCATATTACATTGTATTACGTCTCGCTTTTTTCCAGGGCCAGTAATGGGGATTATGCATGTGATAACTAACATTCTTACTGCCGACGATTTTCGTCTTCTGGGATAAGACGCGGTGTAAATTGATAAATTGCATTTTGGAGGAAGTTCCTGTTCCTATATTTAGGATAGTCGTAAAGTGTAATCTTCGAAGAAGATACTAAGTATTTTACAAGGTAAATACAAGAAAGGTGATTGGAATAATTGGCCAGCGATAGACGCCGGGGCGTGTGATGGGAAGAGCAGAATGTGTAAAGAGGTGACAAAATAATTTTTAGATTCCGGCGTATTAAATGGTGTGACAGAGGTCTAGGGTGATGAGAAAATAGCCGAAATAAAGCAAGATTTTACTGCATTAAGTTCTTTGCAGTTGCTGCAAAGACATACTGGCAGGCTGTTCGTAAAAATCTCTCTGCCATTGTTTCACGTCAAAGTACTTCTCGTGGCTATCCGTGACTTTTTCGTATGTGGGGTTGCTGTTTTCTTTGATGACAGCGAAATCGGTTATGGGTTGTTATTTAAAATCCCTACTATCATTCATTTTTATCTTTGCCATAAAGATCTTCTCCATTTTTTGGTTAGATAAGTTATGTTGCCGTGATACGAAAACGCGACCTTAACTCTTAGACCATGGATCCGAACTTACGAATATGTACCGCAGCATGGTCTGTAATGCCTGTGCAAGACCGTAAGAACACGCACAGCAATTCGAAGCTAACCTATAATCTTGAGAGGCGCAAGATGATTGTGTGTTACAATTTTCTTTGGAAAGGAAACGCAAGTTAGGGCATTATAATCTGTGGGCATTTCGAAAGAACATGGGTTGTTTCGCTAGCGAGTTGTAACTATGACGACGAGAGTGGTTGGATTAGCATGTTTTATTTAGCCATAGCATTAGCGTCACGTATGGAAATAACGCTTGATTTACTCTTACCGTGTTAACCCTTTCGATATGGGAAAGGTATTTTCCGTTGTTCGACGGAAGGCCAATCGTTTTAACGTAGAAAACAGAGCACATAGAGTTATTTCGAAGGAAAAACCAACACCAGCACCCAAACATCTATCGGCAATACAGGAATTAGAGACTATGAAATCAGGTTGAATATTTATGTTTTAATATCCGTTGCTCTCCTGTCTATATTACAAGCATGGAAAAGTGACGTTTTTTAGTGAAGTGTATCCTAACCTAGCTTTCATTATGTGCTGTAGATTATCCTCATATTCTCGAAGAACAATCAAGAAGGGATTCGAAACTGGATGACAGATTAAAGCAGGTGTTCGTGCGTTCTTATGATCCTATTGTAAGTATATTAGTAAGGTAATTTTAGTATAACTTTTTTTTTTCTTTTGCATTGTGACTTTGCATATTGCGATGTTTTATGGTATAACGAACAGTAGTGCAGGCGAAATTTTTGGATTAGGTTGCACCAAGTACTGAAACTAAATAAAAGTTTTCCTTTTAAATCACATACCATATAATTTCTTTGAATACCGGGGAATGAGCAAATTCAGCAAATCTATTTATTCCCCATACCACCATTTTAAAATTGTTGCAGCGTGAAGTGAAAATGATGAGATATAATTCTAGAGAATTTGTATCCACATAGCACACTTCTCCCCTGTCTAGGCGTTACATTCCATGTAGAAAACTGGTTACATCCTCCATAAAAATGCATTATAATCATATCTTCTCCCATGAATTTGCTTTAAACAAAACCCACAATCTCCTGTTCTGAGGTGTACAAGTCTGGCTTTGAACCAAAGAATGATTCCTCTAGTCAGCTTTGACATGGAATTCTTGTTCACTAAAGCCTGCTATACCAATGTGTTTCACATTGCCTGGAATAACCCAAATGAACCACTCCAACATGATCTCATTACACTAATAGAACAATGTACCAGCATTACATTGTTGCATCAGGAAAAATTCTACTGAAAAGTAGATTGTGTTACTATGAGATCTTTCTCTCCTAGCCAGCATATTCATGACAGCCATCAAGGAAGAAGCCACTGGAACCAGCTGGATTAAACTGATACACTGGCACAGTTATAAGATCTGTTACTATATGAGGTCTCACAATAAAGTTTGCGAACTCATTGCGGTAAAAGTGCTACAGACCTCATTGCTGAATACCACCATGTTCACCTTCAAAGTACTCTCCTGGGGAAGCTATGCACTGATGCCAGCGCCTAGTCCACCCTTCAGAACAATTTTGGAACTGGTTTTGTGGAGTGGCCTTCAGAGCTGCCATTGTATTACTCCTGATGTCATCAATGTCATCAAAATGCCTTCCTTTCAATATTTCCTTTATCTTCGGGAACAGAAAAAAGTCATTGGAGGCTAGCTCCAGTGAATAGGCAGTGTGTTCCAACACAGTTATTTGTTTAGTAGCTAAAAACTCCCTCACAGACAGTGCCGTGTGAGCAGGTGCATTGTCATGATGCAAGATCCATGAGTTGTTGGCAAAAAGTTCGGGTCATTTCCGTCTAACTTTTTCAGGCAGCCTTTCCAGTACTTCCAAATAGTAAACTTGGTTGACCGTTTGTCCAGTCGGTACAAATTCATAATGAACAACCCCTCTAATATAAAAAAAAGTCAGCAACATTATTTTGACTCTTGATTTGGACTGACGGAAATTTTTGGTCATGGGGAATTGGCAGTCTTCCATTGTGCACTTTGCCACATCATTTCAGGGTCGTATTAGTAGACCCATGTTTCATCACCTGTGATGACACAGCCCAAAATGTCATCTTGCCTCTCTGAAAGGTCTTGGCAAATTGTGACTCTTCTTTGCTTTTGTTCTACGGTGAGCTCCTTTGGGACCATTTTTGCACACACCATCCTCATGTCAAGATCTTCAGGTAAGATTTTCCTAACTGTTTCTCTGTTGATGTTCACTTGCTCTGCTGTGCTCCTTACAGTCAGCTGATGATTTTCACACACAATTTGATGAACTTTTGCATTGTTTTGTTCAGTTCTGCTTGTTGCTGGCTGTCCTAATCTCTCTTTGTCAGTGACACTTTCTCTTCCCTCAGAAAAACGTTCCACCCACTTGTAAACTGCTGTTTTCTTCATAGCATTATCCCCGCAAACTTGCACTAACATCTCTCTGATTTTGTTTCCACTCTTTCCAAGTTTAACAAGAAATTTAAAGTTTGTTCATTGCTCTAATTCATGCTCCAACATTCTTCCGGCGGCACACCAAAACACACGCAGACAGTAATAGATGCCACTCAGAAAGATACTGCCATAGATCAACAACAACACAGCTGTGAAACGCTGATATGTCAACGTCATCAAACCATACTAAGGTTTTTGTCCAGTGCTGCCACGGCAAGCACACAGTGGTGAGTTTGTGAACTTTATTGTCCGACCACGTATGGCAACACACCATGCACTGTAGAAGATGTGATAACTGCATGAACTCTATACCCAAGATAAGTTCCCCATGGAACGGGAAGTATACTGCCAATTACTATTTTGTAACATCTTTGTTTCATACCATGTGGACAACACCAAAACTGTCAAGCCATCTCAACTTCGACTGCACATGAAAAGTGAGGAAAGTTGGCATCACCTCCTGACCACCTGGTGTCTTCCCATTGGGTACCACTGTGCTTCGCATTTCCACCTTAACTCCCGATGGGGGACCTATGTATATTTCTGCTTCATCCTCCTGTCTCACATTCACCTTGAAGATGGCATCTGCAGTGAGAAAATTTTGGAACAGCTTCAACATTTGATTATAATATAGGCTGCAAAAATATGTGGACAAGAATATTCATGAGGGGGTGTTTGTATGTTAGATTCATTACCAGCTGTATCGTCATGAAGCAGAGGAACAAAAATACCATGCTACAAGTTCAAAATACATGCTTGTGAATTCATATTCCAGGCAGGGGTTAAACCCGATGTTGGTAAATGTGTATTTGGGCTTGTAAGAAACTGTTTTCCAAATACTCAGATGAACTGATGAAACAAACTTGTGCAAGAAATTAACATTTAGAATGTGGTGCACAGCAACATATTAAGATTTACATTCAGGAAGTGGGATGTGGGGGCATGGACAGGATTGAGCTGGCTCAGGATAGGGACAGGTGGTGGGCACTTGTAAATGCGGTAATGAACCTTCAGGTTCCATAAAATGTGGGGAATTTTTTGACTAGCTGAGAACTGGTTAGCTTCTCAAGAAGCACTCTGCTCCATGGAGTCAGTAAGTAAATAACTGCACAGAAACATAACAGCCTGCTAAGTAAATGATGTAATTCCAGGTTTGAGTAACATTTCTTATTTGGTGAAAGACTTAGATATGTATCCACCAAATGTGCCCACAGTGAATTCTGTGATGTTGCCAGTCTCTCTCACCGTAGTGCCAACTAATGAAAATGACAGACCACTTGGTATAATATTTGTCAATGTGAGAAGGGGGGAGTCCTTTTTTCTCATGTACATATATGCCCAATGCTAGACATGAATGTGAAGCAATGGCATATGCTGACATCACAGTACAATGTACATTTTCATTAATTCCTAACAGGTTGAAGAGCCAACAAGTAGTAGTTCTCACTCTCTTCCACAAGATCGTAAACCATTTGAAGAGACCGAATTTGGGTATTCAGAGCCAGTAATGATTCCTCAGGGCAGATTTACTCTCAAGCAAGCAATAAAGTTCATTGCTGATCATCAGGCAGATCCTAACACTTGGACAGCAGCAGCTATAGCCAAAGAATACAACGTTACGCAAGATAAAATAGGTATAATGTGTACAGCATACATGTAATATTAATGCAGTCATAACCCATATATTGAACGGCACCAATAGATTAGGACAAAGGTTGTGATTGCCCAAAATTTGAAAATTTAAAAGTGTATTTCAGCATGTATTCTCATAGTTCTTAATTGTTGGCAGAAATTATATTTTAATGTGATTATTTATAATTTAGTTCTTCTGTTGCCCTATTTCAGTAGTTCACTTAACAGCGTTTCAGTACAAATTACATGTAAATTTATCTGAAGCTGACCACATTTTTGTATCAGTCATCTTGGTCCTTGCACAACATGTATACAACACTGAAGCATGAAGCAGCTGACCATAATGGAAATGCATGGTGTTTATCTGGATGGTCAAGACTTTAAAATAGTAAACAGACCTGCCCTGTAAAGGGTTAAAGTGTATCTTGTTCAGAATAAGAACTCCACTTCTAATGTAATACTGTTGTGTAATGGTATACTTTCTAGTCCATGTATGTGTGTGTAATAAACATACTCAGTCTGAAGCTAGAAAAGGTTCCTTCAGAATGCTTTCCAATTAGGCAACAGAGATTTGATGCCAGGATTTAAAAAGCAACCAGAATCACCCTTTTGCCTGATGACCCAATCTTTTCAGGAACAGGGATAGCATAGTTGTTACAGTGACCAGACTATAGGCTGGACAACCAAGGACCTGGATGATTCCCAGCAGGTCAAGGATGTTGCTCCTGTCCAGTGTTCAAACTGGCTCTGCAGCTAGCCCAGCTTCATGTTCAATGGGTACTGTGCACTCTTTCTGTAGAGAAAAAGAAGCCATTGTGTGTGAAGCTGACTGCCCATGTCTATTAGTGCTGAGTTTAAGGAGTGGAGTTCAAAGTGCTGCCACATTGGTATGATAAAGAGAAGATGCATTTCCTTACCATGCCATATTCACAAGCTTGGATGCAGTATTTGACAGGCTATGTAATAAAATAGTGATGCTTTAAAATGTATTTTCCATTGATAACAGTAATTACTCTAACAAAACTCTGCCTGATTCGGAATGACCCATTATACAAAGATTGAAAATTTTTATGGCAGGTACCATTATAGAAAAACTGGAACTCATGTAGTAATTCAACTGATGTACTGCATCAGGGTTTAATGGGACTGTCCCATAATTACCAAAATGAGGAATTTAAAAAGTGTGGCATTGGTATCCAATAAGATATGCATAGCAGGCTCATGAAAATGACTCAGTTGATTAAAGATTATTAAATGTAGTAGACAAAAATGAATGTGCCAAGCATTGCTTTTTATTTTCTGTATCCTAGGTTGAGTTGAGAGTTTTTTCTTACATTCCAATTTAAGTTTTTCTTTTAATACAGAGAAGATCCTGTTGTATTACCAGACATTTCAAGTCCATATTCCAGAAGATAAAAGTAAGAAGACTTCTAAAAAATCATATGTGGAGACCAAAGAGACACAGAAACCACAGGAAATGCTGGAATCAAAAGAAGAGGAACTGCAACATCAAAAACCAAAGTGAACTTAGAATCTGACTGTAGAATTGTTGGAGAGTGCCTAATTCAGTTAGAGAACTTTCAATATAATGTAGCAGTTAATACCATTTAAATTATTTTGCCACTTGATAAACAAATTATGTGCCATGTAGAACCCAATTTGTAAGGGATGTCGCACGTATGACTGTTTGAAATGTTACTGTTATTTTGACTGTCATACAGTTTACAGTAGGATGTAAAAACTGTAGGAAATATACAGTATAAAACAGCTGTGGGCAGATTTGGCACCAGATGTGTGTTTGTATTATTAATCTAGTCCTTCACTTTGTTGGCCAAGTCTGTATGTATATTCCATGTATTATTACACAAAGTAATATTGTCTGTTTACATGAAATATATCTCCATGTGTAACTCTATTCAGGAGTTTACAGTACTTAAGAGTAAAATGCTGTTGATGCTGGATCAGTACTGGGCGTGCTACAAGTATATGGACTTCGTGTTTGTAAGATATTTTTATCTGTATGTAATTCAGTCCTTCTTTCTGTTGCCTGCAACTTTACACTTAAGTGGAAAATGATTCCAGAACATTTAGAAAAGTAACACAAAAGTGAGTTAAAACATACGGTTGTTATCACTGTCTTTGTAAACAGACTCCTGTGTTTTGTATTTTCGAAAGTGAAAAATTCATGTTTCACAAGATGTGGGTCATGATGGCCAGATAAGTCATTTACTGTAATATACTTACAAAATGAATCATTTGTATGCAGCTCAAACAAGTACGTATTTTACTTTACAGAATTCTGCCTAATGGACTGCTTTTGTAGCCTTCTCAGTGATTCTCTTCCATTCCATCCTTATCTTACATAACTTTCTCCACCCTCTTATTCCCGTATCCTTAATCACCCTCCTTATGAATAGGTAATGACTGACTCATTCCCCTACTCAGGCAATTCCTCCTTATTCCAACAGAATTAATCAGTGTACGGATCTCAGAATGAATTTCCCTGCCTCTGGCTTTAATCAATTCCATACCTGGTGATTGGTGTCTTTTTTGCTTTTCAACAGCCATCTCAAGGGACACATGGGAGTGTGATGTGAAGGTACATGATACCTAATAAGATTTTCAACATGAAGATGAAAATCTACAAACCTCTCCACTCCTACCACACTCTTGCCTACTAGCAGTGGGTTCTGTTAAGGTGAGTAACCCATGCTAAGTTTGAGGTAACCAACCCCTCCATCAGCATGGGTCACCGAGCAGAAAGGGCAAGGGGGTCTGATGGACCCGATCATAAGGGTCTATCAGATAGGGTAGGAGGGACCCTTTAGCTTGGTTGCAACCCTCCTAGGAGAAGGACACTCCAAAATCAGACCAAGGTTAGACTACACTCTGGAAGCTGTGGTGAAAGCAAGTCGTATAAGGGAGTAAACCTCTATTAAAAATCCTGGCCCTTCAGGTTGAGGGTTTTACGATGGGCTAACCCCCCAGCTAAGTAAAAAATATACGGTTATGAATTTCTCGAAGGAGCCTCGGAAGGAAGGGATAACTGATGATGAATGGATTTGGAAAAGGGAATATGAAAATTGGAACATGGAATGTAAAAAGAATTGTGAAATTTGGACTTCGACATAGAAGGCTTCAGGAAACTTGGTTGGAAATTGGTATTCAAAAGTTAGATAACTTTGCTTTATTCAATAGTGGATTAGAAAGGAAAAAACATGAATTTGGTTGTGGTTTTTATGTAAGTGGAGAATTTTTAAGATATGTTAAAGATTTCAAAATTATAAGTGAAAGAATATGCTGCTTGAGATTAAAAGCTAAATGGTTTTCATATACTCTGATAAATGTCCATGCACCAACAAATGAAAAAAAACAGAGGAGATAAAAGAAGAATTTTACAATTCATTAGAGCAAAATATAAATCAAATAGTTAGGTTGGACATTAAAATAATACTTGGAGATTTTAATGCAAAAGTTGGTAAAGAAAGCGTATACAAACCCACCATTGGCAATGAAACTAACAACAAAGGAATAAAAATTATTCAGTTTGCAATATATAATGGTTTAAATGTAAGAAGTACGTTTCCACATAAAGATATTCACAAAGAGACATGGTATTCAGCAGACGGCAGGACAGCGAACCAGATAGATCACTTGTATATTTTCTTCTGGGTATTTCCCCGGCGTCAAATTATAGTTGGCCGACGTTTC
>Ga0209629_10002825_pt1 | contig 12056 bp, 12 predicted proteins | sample TergutCu122P5_FD_187286 | JGI IMG/M metagenome (GOLD analysis project Ga0209629, IMG submission 187286) | Cubitermes ugandensis P5 segment gut microbial communities from Kakamega Forest, Kenya - Cu122 P5 (SPAdes) (version 2) | ecosystem: Host-associated > Arthropoda: Insects > Digestive system...
CTTCCGATGCTTCGCAGATATGCCCGATAAGTTTAACTCCTTCAATGATTTCCATCTTTTCGTGCAAAGCAAGAGGAACTGTGAACAATAACTCATAATCTTCCCCGCCGTTCAGAGCGACAGTTGTCAGATTCATATTGAATTGTTCCGCCATTAGCGCTGTTTGATAATCAATCGGAATGCGTTCCTCAAAGATTTGACATCCGACGCCGCTTTGCGTACAAATATGCAATAATTCCGATGAAAGCCCGTCTGAAATATCAATCATCGAAGTAGGTAAAATGTTATTATCAGCCAAGAACCAAATAATATCTTTCCGGGCTTCCGGTTTCAATTGTCTTTCTAATAAATATTCTTTTCCTGCAAAATCGGGCGTGAAATCTTTTTCTCCGGCATAAACCGCTTTTTCTCTTTCCAATAATTGCAAGCCCATATAGGCTGCGCCTAAATCTCCGGAAACATAAATCAAATCTGTATTTCCAGCATTATTTCTGTAAACGATTTGGTCTTTGACGGCTTCGCCAATGCAGGTAATGCTGATGCAGAGTCCCGTCAATGAAGCGGATGTATCTCCTCCAACCAAATCCACGCCATAGATTTGACAAGCCAACAATAAGCCTTCGTAAAAATCTTCCAAATCTTCGACCGAAAACCGTTTGGAAATCCCTAACGAAACAGTGATTTGTTTGGGCTGTCCGTTCATGGCATAAATATCTGAAAAATTCACAATGGCGGATTTATACCCCAAATGTTTAAACGGAACATAAGTCAGGTCAAAATGAATGCCTTCCAAAAGGAGGTCGGTAGTTACCAACACTTGTTTGTCTTTGTAATCCAAAACGGCGGCATCGTCTCCGACGCCTTTTAGCGTACTCGCATTCTTAATTTGTATTTTTTCGGTCAAATGCCGGATTAATCCGAATTCTCCCAAAGTTGCTATAGCTGTCATTTACAAAAATGTATATTAAATGTTACTCTTAACAATAACGACATCAAATTCCTTATCAGGCATAAAATTTGTTTCTTCCCAACGATAAAGAAATTTACCATTTATTACCTCTTTGGAAATAAATGGATATGAAAACTTTTTTTCGTCCATAGGCAAAGAAGTTGTCAATGTATATACGGCTTTTTTTAGAGGTTGATTCCATGATTGAACGGATGTAATAATATAGGTATTTGTTTCTGCAATTTTTTGTCTATAAAAAATATTTACATCCATCGTATCGTTTGAGGTCACAGGAACAAAAAATGCAATAGCATTTTTCAGACGTTGAAATTGAATCGGATTCAAATCATTCAGATTTATAATACGAATAGAGTCAATTTGATTTGTTTCTACAGCAAATGGAAAAATAATACGTTGATTTACTTGTTTATCTGTTGGGTTGTAGAAAGAATATATTCCGTTTATATTGAAATAAACGCTGTCGATCCCAAAGTCGATATGTTCTTCAAAGAAAGATATTTTTTCCTGTGACCATACCGGTAAGTTTCCCATCACCAGAATAATTCCCAAAACCGTTGCTCGTAACATCATTGAATCATTATTTTTGTGTTAGCGTAATTTTTATTGTTTACATTTAATTTTATGAAATAAATTCCTTGAGGAATATTTGAAGAAAGATTTATTTTTCCTTTGCTTTCAGATACAGGATATTGTCCTATCTTTTGTCCGTTCAATTTTGTAATTTCAATTGTGCAATTTGTTGAATTGACAGGCAATACAGTTTCGTAATTAAAAGAATTATCTTTGACGGGATTTGGATATATTTTTAAAATGGATGCTTCTGCTTGAATTGGTTTGATATCGACAAATTGGGTCAAATATATATTAATCCATAAAAAATTATTCCAATAAGTATCCCAATCCAAAGAAATATTACAAGGACTAATAAGCCAATAGCCAACATAAGGTGGTTGTATATTAAAATACATTTTACTAAGAGAATAAGAACAGTAATAAACTTCTCCTGAATAAGATCCGTCATCTTCTCGATTCAAATCAATCTCCCATTTATTGTTATTATCGCAAAGTTTAACAAAAGATGCAGTAAACGGTTGCCAATCAGGATAATGAATATTGAATTTGATAGTAGTATGTGTTCCGCTTCCATCTTTGGGTAATTGTCCAATTGTTGGTGTTTTATTTATACTGTATAAATAGTCAGATATCCATACGATTGATTCACTTTCATTTGGACTGCGAACTGTTGCTCCTTCATAATTTCCGAAAATAAGTGTATTGGAGAGAGAATCGACAAATTGGTCTCCATAATACCATTGAGGTTGACTATAATAGGTAGTTATTTTTATAAAATCTCCTGTTTGCTTAATAATCAGGTTAGAATCTAAACTATCATTGCGTAGAAGAATAATTTTTGGAATATTCTCGTCTCCATACGGCAAATTATTCACTTTTATTCTGCTATTTGAAGAAGTTATGCAAATGCTATCTATTTCCAAAAAATAATAGGGATAAAGTTCACAAAGTCCCATCACATTTTTCCCATTTGAAAAACCTACAGGACAAAGCCCTCCTAATTCCATTACCCACTTTCCATTCGAATCAAACATTAATTCAGAAACAACAAGTTCTTGCGTGGGCCTTGGTACCGGATTTGCATGTAGAGCCATATTAACATACAGCGTGAAAAATATGAATGCACCAATCAATCTAATAGATGTTTTTGCTATAAACAATAACCATTTCATAATCTTGATTTTATATAGTGTCATAAAGTTTTAATTACTTCTTCGATGATAAACGCCAATTTCGGTTGCGCCTCCCGAGCCGCTTCTTGTACATCTTCGTGGCTCACTTCAACAATTTTTCCGTAAAAGCCCAAATCGGTGATGATGGAAAATGCCATTACTTTCATTCCTCCGTGACGAGCGACAATTACTTCCGGCACAGTTGACATTCCTACCGCATCTCCGCCGATTATCTTAAAATAATGATATTCGGCCGGAGTTTCGAAGGTTGGGCCCTGCGTGCCGATATATACCCCATGCTGTAATTTGATATTGTTCTTTTTTGCGATTGCGCTTGCCGTTTCCCGCAATCTTTTATCATAAGCTACGCTCATATCGGGAAAACGAACGCCTAATTCTTCCCAATTCTTTCCTCTCAAAGGATGTTCGGGAAACATATTGATATGGTCTTCAATCAACATAAGGTCTCCGATTTCGAATGAACTGTTCATTCCTCCGGCGGCATTGGATACAAATAAGTACTCTATTCCAAGCAATTGCATTACTCTTACCGGATAAGTTACCTGTTTCATATCGTACCCTTCATAATAATGGAATCTTCCCTGCATAGCCAAAACCGGCTTCCCGCCTAATTTCCCGACTATCAAATTTCCGGAATGTCCTTCAACCGTTGAAACCGGAAAATTGGGAATCTTCGTGTAAGGAATTTCCTTTTTATCGGTGATGTTGTTGGCCAAATCCCCCAATCCTGTGCCGAGAATGACGGCAATCTTAGTGTTGTCCGGTATCTGCGGCCTCAACCACAATACGGTTTCTTTTAAAGTTTCTAACATGATCTTCTATTTTTTGAATGAATAATTCTTCTTGTCCGGGTTTAAATACCACTTCTATCGGCAGATAGTACATCAACTCCTTTATTTCTTCCTGAAAATAAGGAATGTTCATCAATCGAACGGCATCTTTTTCGGAAGTAATAATCAATTTATTTTTATTTCGTATTGTATTGAAATTTTCCGTAATATCAATAATGTCTTTCCGGCTGAAATTATGATGATCTGAATAAACAATTGAATGTAAATCGGATGTAAATTTTTCAAGATATTGAATCATATCTTCGGGATGGGCTAATCCAGCAATTAACAGAAAAGAATAAGATTCTTTTATTAATCTCTCAAGACTTTCCTCTTGGATGGGATTGTTTTTTGGGAAAACAGGAAAGATGTTTTTGTAGCGGAAAGAAGTTTGAAATACCTCCCCACCACCATGTACCGTCATTGCGAGCCACAGAGTGGCGAAGCAATCTACATCCTGAAGAGATTGCTTCGGGCTAACGCCCTCGCAATGACGGCTAATCCATTCGCCAGAGATATTCGAACATTTCGTAAAAACAACCATATCCGCCCTATGGAAATTCTTCGCCGGCTCCCGCAACCGGCCGGCCGGTAACAAGTAATCATCGTAAAACGGCCTTCGGAAATCAGTCAGCAAAATGGATAGGGAAGGTTTCACGTAACGATGCTGGAATGCGTCATCTAAAAGAATCACTTCCGGCTTTTGGTCGTTCGGAAAATTTAGTAAATTCCGGATTCCTCTCCTGCGGTTTGCATCAACCGCAACCAAAATATTCGGAAATTTCCGGTACATCTGATAAGGTTCATCGCCGATATTACAACTATCTGCATGCTCGTCAGCTAAAATGAAACCCGACGATTTCCGTTTATATCCCCGGCTCAAAACAGCTACCTTATATTTTTTGCTTAACAACCGGATTAAATATTCTGTATGAGGAGTTTTCCCTGTTCCTCCTACGGATAGATTCCCAATAGAAATAACCGGAACATCAAACGTTTCAACCGGAAGAATTTTCCAATCGAAGAGCTTATTTCGGATAGTTACTCCCAGACCGTATAGCCATGCGAGAGGGAGCAATGTTTTATTTCCTTTTCCGGACATTGATAATAAATAATGTCGCAAATTTACATGTTTAAAATGAATTTTCACGTAGAGAGTTATATATTTTGGTGAATTTGGATTTTTTTTAATTGGTTATTTCAAAAAAAGTATATACCTTTGCGTACACAAAAAAGTATACGATTATGAAAGTAATAACAACGAGAGATTTTCGAAATAATACAAAAACTTATTTTGAATTAGCTGAAAAAGAACGAATTGCCGTCAAAAGAGGGAAAAAATTTATCAATTTTATGGTCAGTAAAGACCCGGACGAAGTGTATATATCTGAAAATTGGTTACAGGAATTTTTTGCGATTCCGCAGGAATTTCGGTGTAACCCTTTCGATATAAGTCCATCCGGCGATCTTTTTTGGGCTGATAAAAGAAATGTCGAACAATTGAAACAAACCGTTGAAGCCTCTAAAACGACAAAGTGGACTCGATTGAAAAAAGAGGACCAAAAAAAGTTTTTAGGATTAGAATAATGTAATTCAATCTTTTTAAATATGGAACAAAACTTTAATTATGAAATAAACTATTCTGATGATTTTGAAAGACATGTAAAACAGCATCAAAAGTCAGGGCAAAAATCAATTTTAGATAAAATTGACCGATTGCTTGATGAATTACGAGAACATCCCTATTCAGGAACTGGCAAGCCCGAACCATTGGAATACGATGAAAAAGGAAAATGGTCACGCCGAATAACTCGAAAACACCGGCTGATTTATCAAGTAAATGATACAACAATCACAGTAAGCGTGCTTTCTGCATTTGGGCATTATGGCGATAAATAAAATATTCCGTATCGACCGCGCTAAACGGAAGATATTCAGGGTGCACAAAATTCAAATACTTCACAATCTTAAAAGCATTGAAATAATCAAAGAAACGCTTCCGAAAACTATGAGGTGTTGCCGTATGCCGGTTGATTTCCGAAACTTTTTCTATAAATCCGTCTTCTCTTAAGAAATGGAAAATATAATCCGGTAAATTTTTGATAAAAGATTCAACCGTTTCTGCAGGCTGTTTGAAAAATGAATCCAAATTATCAAAAAGTATTTTAAGACTTTTGAATGCCTCGAATTGATAAGTCATTTTTATTGTTGTATTTTCGTTCAACATTTTTTGCAAAGCAGGTCCGGTGCCGAAAGGAACACGGTCGGAAGTTCGCGCCGCCGGATAAACGCAAGTTGTATCGATAAATTTGGTTTTTCCTAAAGGAAATACTTTTTGTAGAAAATAAAAATCCTCTCCCGATTGCTGTTTTCCCATACCCCCGGCCTTAAGGTATGTTTCAGCAGTAACTGCAAAAACCGACCCTACCGTAAAATACGGATAAGGATAGCCGCAAAATTCCAAAGCCGAACGATAATAATGCAGATACATTTCATATTGAATGGTCGCTTGCCGCAAAGGGTCTTTTTCGTCTAAATGATCAACCGGATGGTGAAAAGCAATGGTTGCGGAATTTAGATTGTATTCATTGAAATTCCTGTAAATCTCCGTCAAATAATTCTTTTCTACAATGCAATCGGCATCTAAACTCACAATGATTCCCGTTTTATCGCCTTGAAAATGCCGGATAGCCTCGTCCATTCCCAATTTACGTGGGATGCCGGCGCCCGTTTGATGACCCGGAAGATTTTCAATCCAGATAAGCGTCAAAAAAAAGTTTCCGGTATTGTTTGCCGAAGCAAAACCGGAAACTTCATTATATGATTTTCGATTAATTTCTATAACTTCGTCCGAATCAATTTGATAAGAATTTACCACTAAAATAATCTCGACCGGAAAGTCACCTCGTTCACATTCAAAAAGACTCCGAACGGTTCGGATTACATCCGGCTCTTTGTAACAAGGAATGACGATGCTATTCTTTCGGCGTATAACGGGCATTCAGAAAATCGGTTACTTCCTTGGTAATATCATACGCTTCATCAATATAATAAAAATTATCCGTGCCGATATTACTGAAAATTATCTGATATTTTTGCGGTGTGTTATATAACTTAAGACCGCTTATAACCGAATCCTGCAATTGTTCCTGCATTTTCGATTGTTTTTCGGCCAAACTCTGTTGAATTTGTGCGGCATAGTTTTCCAAATCACTTCGCCTTTTTTCCAAACGGGCGCCTTCCTGATTCATCCTGTCTTGCGTGATGAAAATGTTTTGCTGAACTTTTTGTTGAAAATCCTGTACATCTTTTTCAAAATTTTGCTTGCGTTGATTAAGGTCGAGTTTATGATTTTCCATTTCTTTCATGCTGGCTTCGCTCAAATCTTGATATAGCTTGTAATTAGCCAAAAGAGAGTCTGTACGGATATAAGCCACAGGCAAAAGAGTTTTCGTAGAATCACTCTTTAACAAATTGTGATTTCCTGATTGATTACGCTTTCCTCCTGAAAAATGTAATATAAACAACACGATAACTGCCACTGCTAAAACTCCATTGATAATGTAATTAACATTTTTCATATCTACCTAATTTATTTTTAATTGATTATTTTACAGCTGCAAATATAATTGAAAATATCGTTAATATCGCTACTTTTTTTGATTATTAGTCAAAATTCTCTTATCTTTATGGTTTCAAATCACATTTTTATTATATTTAATGCTTATTTTTTATGGAAATAAAAGACTTGAAACCCACTTTGTTGTGGGAGTTTTTTGACCGGATAACACAAATTCCTCGTCCATCGAAGAAAGAAGGTAAAATTGTAAATTTCCTGCTTGAGTTTGCCAAACAACAGGGATTGGAGGTAAAAAAGGATAAAGCGAATAATGTTTTGATTCGTAAACCGGCTTCCGTTGGTAAAGAAAATCTGAAAACAGTTATCCTGCAATCTCATGTGGATATGGTATGTGAAAAAAACGCCGACGTAAAATTCAATTTTGAAACCGACCCGATTCATACGTATATCGACGCGGGTTGGGTGAAAGCGAAAGGAACTACGCTCGGCGGAGACGACGGAATCGGGGTAGCTGCCGCTTTGGCCATCCTTGCATCGAAAGATGTAGAGCACGGACCTATCGAGTGTCTTTTCACAACCGACGAAGAAACCGGACTGACAGGCGCTTACGCTCTTTCAAAGGATTTTTTGAACGGCGATATTTTGTTGAATTTAGACAGCGAAGAATGGGGAGAATTTTGTATCGGCTGCGCCGGAGGGAAAAATACAATGGGAACATTCCGGTATAAAAAAACAGCGCCGCCGGCCGATTATTTTTGGTTTGAAGTGCAAGTAAGCGGTTTAAAAGGCGGTCATTCGGGAAGCGACATCAATGTCGGTCTGGGAAATGCCAACAAGATATTAACCCGCTATTTATGGACGCTTTTGCAGGAATGCCCCTTGTGCTTGGCAAATATCGACGGCGGAAATCTGCACAACGCTATAGCCCGCGAAGCCAAGGCGACAGCAGGCGTTCCGGCGGCTTTTAAAGAAAGAGTCAGCGTGTGGCTGAATGTTTTACAAGCCAGCGTTTCTGCCGAATTGGCCAAAGTCGATAAAAATGTCAAACTTTCGGTCAATTCCGTCGAAAAACCTGCCTGTTGCATCGACAAAAAAACAGGAAAAAATTTGTTGAACGCACTTTATTGCGTGCCTCACGGCGTGAAGAAGATGAGTCAGGAAATAGCAGGATTGGTAGAAACTTCCACCAACCTTGCCTCTGTAAAAATGACGGAAAACGAAACAATTACGGTAACTACCAGCCAGCGCAGTTCTACCGAATCGCTGAAAGTGGATGTAGCCAATCAGGTGACGGCCGTATTCCTGCAAGCCGGAGCCAAAGTCAGCGCTACGGACGGCTATCCGGGTTGGAAACCCAATCCCGATTCAACCATTTTGAAAATTTCGGAGACGCTTTTTGAGAAGCTTTTCTCGGAAAAACCAAAAGTAATTGCCATTCATGCCGGCTTGGAATGTGGATTGTTTTTCGAGAAAAATCCGAAATTAGACATGATTTCCTGCGGACCAACCATTCTCGGAGCCCATTCACCGGACGAAAGATTGGAAATAGAAACGGTCGAAAAATGGTGGAAATTTTTGCTTGAGTTGTTGAAAGCGATTCCTTCAAGTTAATTCTTGAATCGTCATTGCGAGCCGCTTGTTCTCCTTCTCCGTCATTGCGAGCCGCTTGTTCTCCTTCTCCGTCATTGCGAGCCGCTTGTTCTCCTTCTCCGTCATTGCGAGCCACTTGTTCTCCTTCTTCGTCATTGCGAGCCGCTTGTTCTCCTTCTTCGTCATTGCGAGCCGCTTGCGGCGAAGCAATCTGTATTATTATGAGATTGCTTCGGGCTTCGCCCTCGCAATGACGTCATATCAAGCAAAGTTAAGAAAAAGATACAGTTTTTTTTCGTAAAAATACTACCCAAAAATAGCAGGAAAACAATAAAAATACGACCCAAACATTTTTCAAAATATCCTTACGCTCAATTTGATCGAGAGTACCGGATAAAAGGGTAACTTCTTGAGCACCTCCGACACGCCGGTCAATTCGGCCTCCATGAGTTGCTTCACATCTTTATTGTCGCTTACAAGCTCCGGAGTTCCCTGATAGAATGCCCCGAGATCCAAACTCAATCCGACGCGCGATTTGGGTATTGCGCGGCCAAATCCTATTCCCAGATAGGGCTTGACGGAAGTAACATTGACAGCCCCTTCCATATTCACAAGGTCCTTTCCTTTAAGTTGATAAGCCTGTTCGATAACTACCGGCACATCAGAAAAATCGAAGCCGAGAGTTTTCAAGGCGCCAAGAATCTGAACTGCCTGATCCATATTGCCATTGATATTGACTAAATTACTTTTTCCGATATAAACCCCTCCCGTGATATGAAACCCGTATTGTGCATTCGGATAATAGTCGATAAGGATTTTTCCGTTGAACATGTTCAAAGCAGCTTTCACATTGATGTCGGTATTGATTTCTTCCGCCCTTTTCGGTAAACCGAATTGTTCCAACGCCAGCCCAATACCGGGATCTGAATCAATCGCATCGTTAATTTGAGTCTTAGCTTTTTCGGCCAAATTCACATTGAAAGTGTTACCGTAGCTGTAATGCGGAAAATACGAAATGCCTCCTCGCAAAGCAAAATTGGAACTCAACTGGGCAGCAAGTTCAAAACCGAAACCTGTTGTACTCGCTTCCACGCCTAAACCGAGATGACCAGACGCAGACGCTGTTTCTTGAGCAAAAACTCCAGACCCGATGGCCATACAAATCCAAAGGGTTGTAAAAAATTTCTTTTTCATAAAATGGATATAAATTTATTTCGCCACAAAAGTAATAATATTTTTTAATTGTTTTAAAAAACGATGCACAAACTGTTAAATTTTGTGCAGATTTTCGGTGATTTTTACCGTCATTTTCGGAATAATGAATAAAAATTATTACCTTTGCAGTAGATATACTTTTTATAATTATTTGAAACTATGATACATAGAAGCGCATTAAAATTTCTGAACCTATGGAAAGAAAGCAGAAGCAGGAAACCGCTGGTCATCCGTGGTGCGAGGCAGGTGGGGAAAACCACTTTGGTAAAGGAATTTGCTAAGCAATATGATGTTTTTCTTGATTTGAATTTGGAAAAAACTGCTGACAGACAATTATTTGAACATTATCAAGATGTTCAGGAATTGATAACTGCTATATATTTTTACAAGGAGAAACAAAAAAACGGCGGTACAACCTTACTTTTTATAGACGAAATCCAGTATTCAAAACCGGCAGTTGCCATTTTGCGTTATTTTTATGAAGAAGCAAACGAAATTCATGTAATAGTGGCAGGATCGTTGTTGGAAACGGTGATTGACGAACGAAAAATTTCGTTTCCTGTAGGCAGAGTTCAATATATGGCGCTTCGACCTTGTTCTTTTTTAGAATTTTTAGATGGGATGGGCAAATCTTTTGACATTGATTTGATACAAAATTTGCAAGTAGAATCGGTTGTTCATGAGCGTCTGATCAAGGCTTTTCACAATTATACCGTAGTCGGCGGTATGCCGGCGGTAATATCTCAATATGCCGAAAATAAAGATATTTTGTCGGTGAAAGAAGTTTATGAATCACTGATAGTTTCTTATCAGGATGATGTTGAAAAATATACACAAAATACAAATTTGATACGGATTATCCGCACCATTCTTTCGGTCGGTTGGGCAAGCGCGGGCGAAACAATTACTTTTGAGCGTTTTGGCGGCACTTCCTATTCATCGAAAGAAATCGGCGCCGCTTTTCAAACCATTCAAAAGGCGATGTTGCTTGATTTGGTTTATCCGGTTTCGGAAACGCAGGCGCCTTTGTTGCCTAACTTCAGGAAACGCCCGAAACTGATTTGGCTCGACACTGGTTTGGTAAATTTTCTATCGGGCATTCAGCGGGAAGTTTTTTCCGTTTCCGATATTCAGGATGTTTGGCGTGGAAGAATAGCAGAACATATTGTCGCACAAGAACTCTTGACGCTTTCCGACAGTTTGCTTGAAAAGTGTAATTATTGGAGACGCGACAAGCAAGGTTCTGAAGCAGAGGTCGATTTTGTGCATCAATACGACGGTTTGACAATTCCGGTAGAAGTAAAATCGGGACATAACTCCAAATTAAAATCGCTGCATTTATTTATGGAAACAGCGCCGCACAACATCGCCATCCGTGTTTGGTCAAATCCTTTTTCGGTTGATAAGGTTACAACTCCCAACGGAAAAGCTTTTAAGCTCGTTAATATTCCTTTTTATTATGTCGGAATGTTGAACAGGATTGTTGATGAGATAAAACTTTAGTATTGGTTTACACGCTTTTATATAAGTGATTTATGGCGTTTACCTACAAATTGTAATTATACAATAATTTCAGAATTAAAATATGCCTTTTTCGAATAGTCGTATTCTTCTGGGGTTTTCAATAAAATATCCATAGGAACTATAAATTTTCGTTGTACGTCTATTTGCGCTCTCGTTGTCATATCCACGCGTTCAAACAGATTTTTATTTTCAAAAAGAGATGAAATCACAATAATATCCATATCGCTATCCTCGTGAGTGTTGCCGGTGAGAAACGAACCAAATAAAGCGATATGATTATCGTTAATGCCATATTTTTTCAACGTTTCATGTAATTCATTGATTACATTTATCACAGTATGCTTATCTAAATTCACTGTTGCTTTAACCATTGCTGTATAGTATTAGTTTGTTTGTAGACAGTTTTGCAAAAAAAAGACATTTTTTTTGCGTAAGGAACAACAATGTTGTATATTTGCAAAGTGAAATTTTAAAATAAGGATTATGGAAAGGATAACGTTGGAATATGAGTCAAATAATGCTTTTATGCAAAGCTACTTGAGGACTGCTCTTTTGGCAGGGTTTAAAATTGTTGACAGTAC